>Ga0208595_1000792_pt1 | contig 10996 bp, 8 predicted proteins | sample LakMenEpi28Jun11_FD_150742 | JGI IMG/M metagenome (GOLD analysis project Ga0208595, IMG submission 150742) | Freshwater microbial communities from Lake Mendota, WI - 28JUN2011 deep hole epilimnion (SPAdes) | ecosystem: Environmental > Aquatic > Freshwater > Lake > Epilimnion/Euphotic zone ...
GTATTTTTAATCTGTCAAACTTTTTTTATACTTTTTACTATTTTATTGCACAAATCCCTATAAATCAATACGAAAAAAAATTATTTTTTTTGTTTTTTATACCCTTTTTATTAACTTTAACTCCTCTTTTTTTAATCCTGATACCTCTTTTTTATTCAATTCCTTATCGATAACTTCTTAAACGTCGGAATAAACGTTTTCTAACTCAAAACGTACCAAATGTTTTATAAAATGGATCAATTATATGTATTATGGTATTTATTTGTCATTACTTTCTCAACGTTTTTATTGGACCTTAAAAAATCAATTATTCTTAGTTTATTAATATTTGTAGCACATTTTATTTTTCATTAATATTTGATATTTCTGAAGATAATAATGAAATTAAAAAAGATAATACGACTATATCTATTAACAATAAGAATAAACTAAAAAATAAAAATATCTTAGTTGTTGATGATAGTATGTCGAATCGACTGCTTTGTCGATCAATTTTAGAAGATTATAAATGTAATTTTTATGGAGAAATTCAAGGAAAAGAAGCAATTGAAATTATTAAAAAATCTATAAATATTGATTGTATAATTATGGATTTATCCATGCCAATAATGAATGGATTTACAGCTTCTAAAACAATTCGGGCTTAACTTAAGCTAAATATTCCAATCATTGAATTTACTGCAAACATTGCCGAAGATTTACAAAATGAAATATTTTTAGCTGGAATGAATGACTATTTAATAAAGCCAAGTAACCACTATGATTTAATCCTATATTTATTTTTTTTAATAACCTTTCCATCTTATTTATGGTATTTTTGCCGTATAATATTTAAAAATAGATGGTAAAATTTTATTTATTTTGTTTTTGCCTTCTGCTAATTTCAAAAAACTATGCTCAAGATTCATTAAAAAATGAATCTCGAAAAAAAATAAGTGCAATAGAAATTAGACAGCAAAAAAACCAAATGATTAAAAGCGACAAAATAGAATCTTTAGAAATCTACACCAATGATTTCTTTTCTAAAAATCCGTCACCGAGTCTATTTGAATCTTTACAAAATATAAATGGCATTCGGCCTCAAATTCAATGTAATATTTGCAATACCGGCGATATTCGCATTAATGGTATGGATGGCCCCTACACGACTATTTTGATTGATGGTATGCCAATTGTAAGTGGGCTTGGAACGGTATATGGTCTTTTTGGTATTCCTATGGGAATTATTCAAAAAATGGAAATTTCAAAAGGACCGGCGCCTGCTTTATATGCTTCGGAGGCGATGGCCGGAACGATAAATATTATCACTAAAATACCTAAAAATCAAACGGAATGGGTGGGTGATATTTCTGGAAATAGTTATGGAGAAATGAATATTGATGCCGCCTCGAGTTTTATGATTAATAAAAAAATCAATGCACTTTTAGGATTCAACGGATTTTTGTTTAATTCAAAACATGATGTTAATAACGATGGATTTATGGATCGCGCTTTAACGGATCGTTTTTCATTATTTAATAAGTTTAATTTTCAAAGAAACGATGAAAAGTCGACTCAATTTGCTTATCGAGTGCTTTATGAAAAACGCAGTGGAGGCGCAATGAATTTTAATGATGATTTAAGAGGTTCCGATTCGATATATGGTGAAAGTATTCATACAAAAAGAGCTGAAATTATTGGTAATTATGATTTGCCTTTCAAAAAAGAAGATTTCAAACTCCAATATTCAGCCAATATACATCATCAAAATAGTTTTTATGGTAATAATGAATATCTTGCTACTCAAGCTATTGGATTTTTGCAATTGATTTACAATAAAAAAATAAAACAACATCAGTTTCTTATTGGAACAAGCCATCGATATACACTTTATGATGATAATTCAGATGCTACGTTACAAGTTTTTAAATCGTATTTGCCAGGCATTTTTGCGCAAGATGCATGGTCTTTAAGTACCAAAACAAGTCTGCTTCTTGGAGGTCGTCTTGATTATAATGCAGCGCATGGAATTATTTACTCCCCACGATTAGGAATAAAACACGAATTTCATCCAAAACACGCCATTCGATTTAATGCAGGTCAAGGTTTTAGAGTTGTCAATGTTTTCAGTGAGGAACATGGCGCGTTTTCGGGAGGGCGAACCGTTGTTTTAGAAGAGGCATTAAAACCCGAGCAATCCATCAATTTATATGGAAATTACAATCAACATTTTAATACATTTTTTGGATTTATAAAAGCCGATCATTCTGTATTTTACAATTATTTTTCAAACCGAATATTTCCTGATTATTTTAGTAATAGCGAGCAAATTATCTTTAGAAATTTAAAAGATTTCGCAGTAAACTATGGCATTTCCTCTTCTCTTGATTTTAACTTTAAAAATAGAATGACCGCACAAATTGGAGGCACCTACTTGCAATCTTATTGGTTGGAAGATGGAGTTAAAAATCAATTAGCCTATACGCCCAATTGGACTTTTAATTATAGTATAGGATACGAAATCCCAAAAATTGATATTAAAATAGACATCACTTCAAATATCGTAGGACCTATGCGATTGCCTGTTTTTGAGAATGATTATCGAAATGAATTCAGCCCTTGGTATCAAATCATTAATTTGCAATTTTCTAAAAAATGGTTTTCCGAAAAAATAGAAAGTTACGTTGGAATCAAAAATCTATTGGATTTTACTCCAAAAGAAGATATCATTATGCGTCCATTCGATCCGTTTGATAAAAATGTTGATGACCCTATCAATAATCCTAATAATTTTACTTTTGACCCATCATATAATTACGCACCAATGCAATTTAGAACATTTTATTTAGGCGTAAGATTCCATTTTCATTAATCAAATATGTATCATCAAATTAGTCAAAAAGCTGTATTTTTCATAGAAAATGTAACGCAAAAGATGCCTTGGCAATTGGGAGCTAGCGCTTATGAAATTTGGATTTTTGAAATTATTATGCAGCAAACGAGACTCGAACAAGGATTTCCGTATTATAAACGATTTCTCGAGCGATTTAAAGATATTAAAACTTTGGCTAAAAGTGACATTGATTCAGTTTATGAAGTTTGGAAAGGACTTGGATATTATAGTAGAGCAAGAAATATTCACGAAACCGCAAAGATAGTTTTAAATAACTACAATGGAATTTTCCCCGACGCGTATGATGAAATTATCAAACTTAAAGGAATTGGAAGTTATACTGCGGCCGCTATCTCAAGCTTTGCATTTCAAAAAGATATTGCAGTATTAGATGGAAATGTATATCGATTGCTATCGCGATTAACCGCTTCTTCAATAGATATGTTTTCGAATGCAGGGAAAAAATATTATGAAAATTTGGCGCAGCAATTTATGCTTCCTCATCAAGGAGCGTTAATCAATCAAGCCTTTATGCATATTGGTTCTAATATTTGCAAACCAAAAAATCCAGATTGTTTAAACTGTCCTTTTAATAATGAGTGTAAAGCATTTCAAACGGAAAGTATTGAAAATTTTCCTGTTCCTAAAAAGCGAAATCCATTAAAACCTCGTTTTTTCTATTGTGTATTATTTATTTATCAAGATAAAATCGCATTATACAAAAGAACGCAAAAAGATATTTGGGAAGGTATGTATCAAGGCGCCGTTATCGAAAATGAGCTATTTGACTTATACGAATTTAAACGCCAATTTAATGAATTTAATTTTGATTCGATATCCTTTGAAGATGATTGGCAAATTCAAAAATTGAGCCATATTAAAGCACATTTTAAATTTGCTATTGTTAAACTAAACCAAAAGCCCAAAAAAATGAATTCTTTTCATAAAATATCTGAGATTGAAAAAATGGCTTTTCCAAAAATCATATCAAATTATTTGAATCAACAAATGAATAGAATAATATACTAAAATTAAGAAAAGTATATTAAATGCTAAACGAAAGCGTTTTATTAAAACTAGGGAACTTCGGTTTGTGAGGAAACGAAACAAGGCGGAAATAATAAAAAAGCATATTGGTAAAAAAAATGAAATAATTATATTTTGTTTAATTTCATAGCAATATGAGGGATTTGATCTTCAAGGTATTCCTCTCCAATAGGATGGAATCCAAATTTTTTATAAAAATCTATGAGGTATGTTTGAGCACTAATTTTGATACTATCTGTTTGAAAATTATTGAAAAAAAATTCTATAGAACGCTCCATGAGTTCAATACCCAATTGATGTCTTCTATGAGAAAATGCGGTAGCTACGCGTCCAATACTCGCCTGTGGATAGGAAATTCCTGCTGGAATGAGTCTCGCATAGGCAAGCATTTCTTTATGAGAATCATCGGTACAAAAAACATGAAAAGATAAATAATCTTTGTCATCAATATCCAAATAATGACAATTTTGTTCTATGATAAAAACTTCATTTCGAATTTTTAGTATTTCATAGAGTTCTACGTTCGTTAGTTCTTCAAATGCTTTTATTTGCCAATTCATATTTAAAATTTATAAAAAAAGCCAAAAGAAAAATCTTTTGGCTGGTATACTAAATAGCGGATATTTATTGAATCATCAGTTTTTTAGTGAAAGATGCTCCGTTTACTTTTTGAATTTTAAAGACATACATGCCTTTATTTAAATTTATATTATTTATTAATAATTTATTCGATTGTGTATGGATGTCTTTGTTATAAACGTTTCGTCCATTTAGGTCAAATGCGGAAATAGATTGAATTTGATGTGCTTGATCGCCTTCGATACTTAAAATATTATTTTGAAAATGAATCTGAAAAGGATTGGATTCATTGGATATTATTGAAGAACCTGCGGAAACGGTTTTGGTAAGTGTACATGTTTTTCCAGCAATATTTACCAAAAAACTAGCAGTTCCACTTGATGTTGGTGTTCCAGTAATAGATAGTGTTAGGTTTCCGGAAGCGGAAGAAAAAGTACCTGCAGTCAATCTTGCCGTTAATCCTAAAACACCGGTTGAAGATACATTAACTGCACTATACGAACTGTTTGTTGTAGCACCTGTATAGGGCAATGTAAATGAGGCACCAGAAGCGGCAATATTTTTAGTCAATGTTCCTGTTGATGATGCATTTGCGCATGTTAATACGAAAGAATTAGCTGCTGAAACAGAAACAACATGAGTACAGGAAGCACCATTAACTGTAAAATTAAATGTGGCATTTCCCGAACCAGAAGGGGTTCCTGATATATTAAACGTAAGATTGCCCGAAGCACCCGAATAAGTACCCGAAGAAAGTGAAGCGGTCAATCCGGTCACACCTGTAGATGAGGCATTTACTGCGCCATAATTAGCACCAGAAGTAGCTCCTGTATATGGAACAGAAAAAGAAACACCTGAAGCAGCACTTCCACTCACAAGACTTCCAGAATTAGATATACTTGAACATGTTAGCGCAAATGTTGTTACTACTTTTTCATTGTAAGAAACGGTTTTAACCGCACTAACTGCATCTCCACTATTATTTCCATTTCCATTTACGGCATTAATTAAACCATCAAATGATACCGTACCACTTCCAGCAGCAGGTGCTTTCCATGTCATTTGTACTGAAAAAATAAGATTCGATTTGTTTAATCGAGAGGAGTGGGTAATAAAACCGCTTGCTTGTCTCCCTACATTTGTTGGAAAATTACCAAATGTGCCTTTATTATTCGTTTCTCTTAATTGAAATCCAAACTGACTTAATGATGTATTATTTCCAGTCATAAGAATTTTGTATGTTTTTCCACCTTCATATTCTGTTACGGGAAGATTTGTAATACTATCTAATAAGGTTATAGCAGCAACTGTTGTAGCAGAACTTGAATTGTGACATCCAACTCCTGCGCACGTGTTCCATGCTTTATTGCCACTTTCATTATTATTAACACTTTGTAGTGTAAAGAAAGACACAATACTCATTAGAATCATAAAAATGTAATGTAGTTTTTTCATGTTTTAAATTTTAATTAACAAAAATAGGTATTAAAATTTTTATTTTTGATATTTTTTTATAATTTATAAATGATTTTAAAAATTCCGACTCGGTTTGTATTCTCTCGAAACGAAAGTAAAACTATTTTTCATGTAATTCAAAATAGTTTATACAATTGCTAAAGTTTAATCGTATTAATGATATGAAAACCAAGTTAATAGACAAATATTATTTAAAAATTTTTAATCGATTAATAGAAAAAATCAGCGTTTATGAAGTATCCGTGAAAATCAGTGTGCCATTTTTTATTTGTACACGGATTAACACAGATGTATACAAATACAGATTAACAAAAGAAATCAGCGTTTACGAAGTCTCCGTGAAAATTGGTGTTCCACTTTTTTAAACACTCGGATTAACACAGATGAATACAACCGCGGATTTATAAAATCTATTTTCCAATGTTTATAAATAAAAATATTTTCTAAATTCTTATTACATTTGTATTTAAATTATTTCAAAATATCCAAAACCAAAGAATACTAATTATGTTGCTAGAACAAGAACTAACTGAACAAATAATTAAAGTCTATTACGATGTATATAACGAATTAGGATATGGTTTTCTAGAAAAAGTATATCAAAATGCAATGTATATAGAACTTAAACAAAGAGGTTTTTTTGTAGAGGCCCAAAAGCAAATTAAAGTAAAATATAAGGAGTTTGAAGTTGGTGAATATTATGCAGATTTAGTAGTAAATGAAAAAATTATAATAGAATTAAAAGCCGCAGAGTATGTTGTAAAAGAGTTTGAAGCTCAGTTATTAAATTATTTGAGAGGAACTGAAATAGAACTTGGACTTTTATTTAACTTTGGTAAAAAGCCTGAATACATTAGAAAGATATTTAGCAATGACAGAAAATAAACTAGAGATATAATTTTGAATACAGATTAACAAAAAAATCTGCGTCTACGAAGTATCCGTGAAAATCTGTGTTCCATTTTTTTTAGCACACGGATAAACACGGATGTAAACAAACACGGATTAACAAATCTGCGATTACGAAGTATCCGCGAAAATCTGTGTTCTATTTATTTTAGCACACGGATAATCACAGATGTGAACAAGCACAGATTAAAAAAATCAGCCAAAATCAGTGTCTACGAAGTATCTGCGAAAATCAGCATTCCATTTATTTTTTTGAACACGGATAAACACGGATGTGAACAAGCACAGATTAAAAAATATCCGCGAAAATCTGTGTCTACAAAGTATCCGTGAAAATAAGTGTTCCATTTTTTTTGCACACGGATAAACGCAGATGTTTACAAACACGGATTGAAAAATCAGCATTTACGAAGTATCCGTGAAAATAAGTGTTCCAACTTTTTATTTGAAAATGGATAAACACAGATGTAAACAAACATGGATTGAAAAACAAGCAAAATCTAATTTAAAATTACTTTTATTTTCATTTTATTCAAAAATAGTTTTACCTTTGTAGCGTGATTTTAAGAAAGTTATTTTTGTGGTTTCTTTTGAGTGTGTTTGTGGTAACGCAGACGCCTTTATTAGAATTGACTAAAATTCCTTGCTTGATTGAGCATTTCCAAGAACATAAGGCACAATACAAAAACTTGAGTTTTATACAGTTTTTAAATATGCACTACTTTGGTGAAAAACATATCGGCACTGTAAATGAAAGCGATCATCAGTTGCCTTTTAAATCTGATTTAAATAGTATTGGTATTGCGCTTTTTCATTTTGTATCGCCTATCCAAATCCTATTTTTATCTTTAATTTCATTGGTTTTACTTCCCGTATTAATCAAACGAAACAACAGACTGATTCCTCAGTACAAAGCCAATTTGATTTGGCAACCTCCCAAGAAATAATATAATTTTACAAAACTCTTTTTTTGAGTCAATTTGAATCCTTTGGGTTCTTAAATTTTTTGTATTTATTTAAATTCATATTATTTTGATAAGTAAAATTATATCGTACACTGTACACAATAAAAAAGTAATCCTTATCGCTATCGCGCTTTTGCTCGTTGTTGGGATTTATAATGTCACCCAATTGCCGATTGATGCCGTCCCAGACATTACGGACAATCAAGTGCAGGTGATTACCGTTTCGCCATCGTTGAGCGCTGAGGATTTGGAACGAATGGTTACCATTCCTATCGAAAACTCAATTGCGAGCATCAAAGGTCTCAAAAATTACCGAAGTTTTTCTCGTTTTGGACTTTCATTGATTACCATTGTATTTGAAGATCAAGTTGATATTTATTGGGCGCGTCAACAAGTTTCGGAGCGATTGGCTATGGTGCAGCGCGATATTCCGCCGTCTTTTGGTTCGCCAGAATTAGCTCCAATTACTACAGGATTGGGAGAAATTTTTCAATATACCCTCACCGCACAAAAAGGGTATGAATCTAAATTCAGCCTCAGCGAACTGCGAAGTATACAAGATTGGCTTGTGCGCAAACAATTGCTTGGCGTAAAAGGTGTAGCGGACGTCAGTAGTTTTGGAGGCAAACTCAAACAATATCAAATAGAAGTGAAACCCGAGTATGTTCAAGCAGGAGGATTTACGGTTTTTGATATTTTTGATGCGGTAGAGAAAAATAATTCCAATACAGGAAGTGCCTATTTGGAAAAAAACAGCAGCACGTATTTTATTCGTACCGAGGGACTTCTAAAAACACCTGCGGATATTGAAAATACATTAGTCGTTTCCAAAAAAACGGGTGCTAAAATATTATTAAAAAATTTGGCGGAAGTAAAAGAAGGCGCCGCTACAAGATATGGCGCATTGATAATGAACGGCAGAAGCGAAGCAGCGGGAGGTATTGTTATGATGCTAAAAGGAGAAAATAGCAATGTGGTCATTTCAAGCATTAAAGATAAACTTACCGAAGTTAATAAATTATTGCCTAAAGGCGTGGTTTTAAAGCCTTTTTTGGATCGAACCAAATTGGTGAATAATTCCATAAAAACCGTTGCGAAAAACCTTACCGAAGGTGCCATTATCGTTATTTTAGTTTTAATTTTCTTTTTGGGAAATTTTAGAGCGGCATTTATAGTGGCTTCTATCATTCCATTGTCTATGCTGATTGCCATTATACTGATGAACTTTTTTGGTGTTAGTGGTAATTTGATGAGTTTAGGCGCTATCGATTTTGGAATCATTGTGGATGGGGCGGTTATTATCATCGAGTCTATCCTACTCTATTTGCACCATATTAGCAAGGATAAATTGCACGAAAAGAACAATATTGACCAATTGGTCGTAAATAACACAAATAAATTGATGAGCAGTGCGCTTTTTGGTCAATTAATCATTATCATCGTATATTTTCCATTATTTACACTCAAAGGAATTGAAGGAAAAATGTTTATGCCTATGGTTCAAACCATTATTTTTGCCCTTTTGGGTGCTTTGGTATTGAGTTTGACGTATATTCCTGCTATGAGCGCCTTATTTCTAAAACAAGGCGGTGATAAATCTATCGCTTGGAGCGAACGTATGATTTCCAGATTGGAAGAAAATTATAAAAAGCTTTTTTACAAAGTTTTAGAATATAAAAAAAGTTTGCTTTATTCATTTATTGGACTATTTATAGGTAGTATAGCACTGTTTATGAATATGGGAGGCGAATTTGTTCCTATTATTGCTGAGGGCGATTTTGCGGTAGAAACTCGATTATTAACTGGTTCTAGCCTCAGCGCTACCATTGAACATAGCAATATAGCGGCTAAAATATTGAAAGATAGTTTTGAAGAAGTAGAACAAGTGGTAACCAAAATTGGAAGTGGTGAAATTCCTACCGATCCTATGCCATTGGAAGCTGCCGATATGATGATTATTCTGAAAGATAAAAGTGAGTGGAAAAATGCAAACACGTTTGATGAATTGGCTGAAAAAATGAGTGAGAAAATCAAACTAGCTTCTGGTGTTTTATTTTCATTTCAATATCCCGTTCAAATGCGATTCAACGAGTTGCTCTCAGGTGCCAAACAAGATGTCGTGTGTAAATTGTATGGAGAAAATCTAGATACGTTGGCGCATTATGGCGAAAAAATATTTAAAGAAGTGAAAAGCTGCGAAGGTGCCGAGGATATATTCCTAGAGACGATTACAGGCGTTCCACAAATTATTATTTCATACGATCGAACTCGACTTCAAAATTATGATTTATCCATCGATGATGTCAATAAAATCATTCAAGCTTCCAATGCAGGTGCTATTGTAGGAAACTTATACGAAGGAGAACGAAAAATTGACATTACTCTAAAACTCAATAAATCGCAAGTAGAAGATATTGAATCCATTAAACAAATAAAATTATCTACTAATAATGGACAAATTGTACCTTTAAACGAAATCGCTGAAGTAAAACTCATCAACGGTGCCAATCAAATTCAGAGGGATTTGGGAAAAAGACGTATGATTATTGGATTTAATGCACGTGGACGCGATGTAGAAAGTATTGTTCAAGAATTACAAGCCAAAGTAGATAAAAAAATTCAGTTTCCAAACAACTATTATATGAACTACGGCGGTAGCTATCAAAATTTAAAAGATGCCAAAAATAGATTGATGTTGGTTGTTCCATTAGCATTGATAGCGATTATTTTGTTGCTACAATACACGCTAAAAAACTGGCGTTTGGTTTGGATTTTATTCTCCATCGTACCGCTTTCAACGATTGGAGGTATTTTGTTTTTGGCTATGCGAGGGCTTCCTTTTAGTATTAGTGCTGGCGTTGGATTCATTGCATTGTTTGGCATTTCGGTGTTGAACGGTATTGTTCTAATCAATGAAGTCCTCAATCGAAAATTGGATGTTCAAAATCTACAAATCCCAGATATTTTGGATATTTGCAAAACTCGTCTTCGCCCTATATTAATGACCGCAACGGTGGCTTCTTTAGGATTTTTGCCCATGGCGGTTAATACCAGCTTAGGTGCAGAAATTCAGCGACCGTTAGCCACTGTCGTAATAGGAGGATTGCTCTCCTCTACCATTGCTACATTGGTAATTCTCCCTATTTTA
>Ga0208595_1000793_pt1 | contig 10977 bp, 12 predicted proteins | sample LakMenEpi28Jun11_FD_150742 | JGI IMG/M metagenome (GOLD analysis project Ga0208595, IMG submission 150742) | Freshwater microbial communities from Lake Mendota, WI - 28JUN2011 deep hole epilimnion (SPAdes) | ecosystem: Environmental > Aquatic > Freshwater > Lake > Epilimnion/Euphotic zone ...
CCTTGGTTGATGCGTAAAAGCCGCGATGCTGGAAAGCGGAAAATTGGAAATTCCGCGCGGGGGGGTGTTGGGATGCGGGGGGCTTGCCGTGCACGACAGGAGTGTCGTGCCTCCCTAGGGGGCTTAGTCGTTGACGGGGGAGCGGCGCAGGGATTTCTTTTGGGAGAGTGCACGTTTGTCTGCGACGGAGCGTTGTTTGGAGCGTTGGGATCGCGGGCGTTTTTGGCGGCGCAATTTTTCGATCGCTTGGGTTTTGGCGATCGCCTTGCCTTGGCGGATGGCGTCGAGTTGATCGCAGAGTTCGCGGCGTGCGAGGAAGCGGTTCATTTCGCGCGAGCGGTCGATCTGGCATTTGATGCAGACGCCGGTGGGCAGGTGTTTGAGAAAAACGCAGTTGGAGGTCTTGTTGATTTTTTGTCCGCCTGAGCCCGAGCCGCGTACGAATTTTTCCAGCAGGTCTTCTTCGCGAATCCCGAGGGTGGCCATGCTTTGTTCGAGCGCGGCGGTTTTTTCCGGTGAAACGGGGGAAGACATTATAGAATCAAGAATGCAACGGGAGTGTTAGCGACCCGCAATGAAAGCGAAGCCAGACTGGCATGGCCGGAGCGAAGTGAAGGCAATCCAGAATCAAGAATCAAGAATCCAGAATCCAGAATCCAGAGGAAGAGGAAGAGGAAGAGGAAGAGGAAGAGGAAGAGGAAGAGAAGAGGTGGGTACTGCGCGATCAGGTGGGGGAGGGTTTTTCGCTCTTGGGATTTTTGGGTGTGAAGCGGCTCCAGATGGCGGCGAAGATGCTGCCGATGAGGCAGTGGGTGACGCCTGAGACGGCGCCGACGACGGGGGCGAGTGGCAGGTTGGGAAAACCTTGTTTGGCGAGCACGATGGCGAGTCCGGAGTTTTGCATGCCGACCTCGATTGAGATGGTGCGCGCGACTTCTTCGTTGAAACCAGAGATGCGGGTGACGAGGTAGCCGATCACGAAACCGCCGAAGTGGAGCATGAAAATCGCGAGGACGAGTTCGCCGCCGTGGGCGAGGATTTCCTTCGAGGATGCGGCGAAGGCTGCGCCGCAGATCATGCACACGCCGAGGACCGAGAGGATTGGTGCGATGGGCAGGATGCGTTGCACGAGCTTGGGTGCGCGGCTGTTGAGGATCACGCCGAGCAGGACGGGAATGATCACTACCTGCAATGTTTGTTTGAAGAGAAGCCAGCCGTTTACTTCGACGATGGAGCCGGCGAGCAATTGGGTGAAGAGAGGAGTGAGCACCACGGCGGCGAGCGTTGAGCAGGCGGTCATGATCACTGAGAGCGCGACATTGGCGCGGGCAATGAGCGTGATGAGGTTCGATGCGGTGCCGCCGGGGCAGCAACCGACGAGGATGAGCCCGACCGCGTAGGCGGGTGGGAGGTCGAGAAATTTTGCGATGCCCCAGCCGAGGGCTGGCATGGTGGCGAATTGAGCGATGAAGCCCATGAGCACCGCGCGCGGCATGCGGCCGATGCGGCGGAAGTCGTCGACGCTGAGGGTGAGGCCCATGCCGAGCATCACCAAGCCGAGGACGGCTACGGTGATGGTGGGGTTGTTGAGTGGCAGCCATGCCTTGGGCATCCAGAGTGCGTGTGCGACGCTGAGGCACATCCAGAGCGGGAAGAGGCGGGTAAGGTAGGAGAGCATTGGGTAATTGTGTGTTTGCATGAAAAAGCAAGAATCGCGGGATGCTGGCAATCGAAATGCGCGGCAGGATTTTGTGCTTAGGGATCGCGGGGTGGCTGTGTATGGTGGCCGCATGAGCGACGCGACGCGGGATCATGGGGTGCAACCGGTGGAAGGATTGATGGAGCGCTGGGGCTTGACCGTGCACCAGTTGGTGGAAAACTCCGAAGAGCAGTTGAACCACAAGCAGGTGCAGCGGGCTCGCAAGGGGCGTCAGCTGACCTTGCATTTGATGCAGAAGGTGACGCGTGCGGTGAATGATGCGATTTACAAAAGTTTGCCTGCGGCGAAGCGTGCTGATTTCGTGCCGTACCTTCACCGGCATTTGTTCAACTATGCCAAGGGTTATGATTCTTCGTGGAGTGATCCGAATGATGCCTTGTGTCCGAAGTGAGTGACAGCGGTGCGGCGTGGACGATTGTCGGGCAAGGTTTGGCTGGCAGCTGCCTTGCGTGGGAGTTGTGGCGGCGCGGTGTGGATTTTCAAATGGTCGACCGTGAGTGTGGCATTGCCGCATCGCGGGTGGCGGCGGGCTTGGTGAATCCGGTGACCGGAAAAAACTTCGAGCCTAGTCCGATGATTGGCCAATTTTTGCCGGAGGCCTTGGAGTTTTACCGATGCATTGAAGAACGCCTTAGGGTGGCTTTGTGGCATCCGATGCCGATCATGCGGCTGGCGGGAAATGATGCCGAGTGGGCGAAGATGCGGGCGAAGGCGGCGCGTGCCGATGTGGAGGTGTGGGTTGGCCGGGAACTTTCGAAGCAGGAGATCGACGGGTGGTTGGGTGGATTTGAAATCAGCGGCGGTGGTCGCTTCGATGTGGGATCTTTTGTCGATCGCTCGCGTGAATTTTTCCAAGCGCAAGGGATCTATCGCAAAGATGAGATTCGATTTGATCGCCATGAGATGGCGCGGGTGTGGTGTGATGGTGCGGCGGGATTGGTGAGTGGAAAGCATGGTGAGTCGCGATGTGCGAAGGGCGAGATTCTCACCGTGCGTGCAGCGGGGTGGGATGAGGCGCGCATTCGTGTCGGAGCGGGTGGGTGGTTGGTGCCGCTGGGTGAGGGGTGTTTCAAGTTGGGATCCACTTACGAGTGGGATCGACTCGACATGGAGCCGAGCGATGCCGGTTTGGAGCGCTTGCGGCGGATCGCGACGAAGTTGGGTGGTGCGGATTATCAAATCATCGCGCACGAAGCCGGTGTGCGGCCGATCCTGCGACGCAGCGAGCCGCTGATCGGTCCGATTGAAGCCGGTGATTGGATGTTCAACGGCCTGGGCTCGAAGGGTTCGCTATATGCGCCGGGCATGGCGCGGCGACTGGCGCTTTGGATGCTCGAGGGGCGAGAGCCTGAGGAGCATTTTGACATACGGGCTTTTCGCGGATCACTTTAACCCGATATCCGAAGTCGACAGTCCATTTGGATCATTTCGACCACTGATTACACAGATTGATACAGATTTAAAGAGGTGCAACTTTGGTGATTTTCCCTCATCTGTTCAATCAGTGTGGTCATATCCTCTTTGTTTGCATTTTAGCTTTCGAGTCCGGGTTTAATCGACTTGCTTGGCGATGAAGAAGTGCCAGTCGAGTGTTTTGGATTTTTGAAAAATGGCGCTGATGTTTTTTCCGTGCAGCTCATAAGCCAGATTGCCTTTTTCGGATTTGAGCGAATTTGTAAAAGCCGGTCCCAGGCTTTCATCGCCGATGTCGGTCGGATGTTTGAACATGCGGTCGATGTTTCGGTGGGTGGAGATCAGGGCATCGGAGTTCATCGAATAAAAATACATGTCGGCGGGCAGTTGCGTGTTCTTCTCGACGAATTGTGAAATGAGGCGCAAGCGCAGCGAGACTCCGATGGCAGCCACGACCTTGCCGTCCGCCATGACGGGCGTGGCCACGACGACTGAGCGGTGGCCCGTCGATTTGCTCAGTACCAGATCACCCTCGACATCCTTGCCTGACATCAGCCGCGGGAAGTAGGAACGGTCGCTGAGGTTTTTCTCGGTGAGTCCTTCCGCATCGGTTGAAAAGTAGGTGCCATCGGGCATCGCGTACCACACAGCAGCATCGGTCTCGAGATCCTTACTCAGGCAATCGAGCATTGGTTTTGCGCGCTCCCAGTTGGCGGATTTCGCTTCGGAGCTCACCGCAACGGCCCTGATGCTGTGCAGCACGCTGGAAAGGTGATCTTCGACGAGGCCTTGGTAGGCGTTCAGGACAACTTGGGCATCTACGGTCGCCATCTTTGTGGGTGTCGCTGGTGTTTCGGCGCGGGCCGGCAAGGTCGCGAGCATTGACGATACCAATGCGATCAGTGCCACCGTGCAGGACAGTGTATTTTTGGTGGTGACGATCTTGATGGAAGCCGTTCGTTTCGATGTGGTAGTGGTCATGGCGTCGGATTGTGGGATTCCACACCAGCATTCAACATCCGGCAGGGGCTTCGCGCCATGCGAGGAAACGCGGTCCTTGCCTGATTGATGATGCGCGGTCGGCGTTGGCGAGTCATGCAATCCGTCATTGGCGGAATCTCGGGTATTTGCGGGTTTCGGGTTTGAATGCGATTTCAGAAGTTGAAATGCAAGCAGAGCAGCATTGACCACTGATTTCACTGATTGCACAGATGAAGAAAAGTCACGAATGAGGCCCCCTCAAAAATCAGTAAATCTGTGAAATCAGTGGTTCAATTCTCCGATGTGATGCCGACATCGGATTTCGGGTTGAATGGGGTCGTCGGTTTTCGCATCTTTGGGTGATGATGGATTTCCCGCCGAGGCCGACGCGGCTAGCGCAGCAGATGGTGGGTGAGTGGTTGTGCGAGGGGGATGTGGCGATTGATGCGACGGCGGGCAATGGGCATGACGCGCAATTTTTGGCGGGCTGTGTCGGGGCGACGGGTCGCGTATTGGCTTTCGATGTGCAAGAGGCGGCGATGCGTTCGACCAGTGATAGGCTGCGTGAGGCGGGGCTCGACGAGCGGGTGGAGTTTCATCTCGCGAGTCATGCGCGGATGGCTGAGTTTGCCGAGGCTGCGAGCGTGGCGGTGGTGATGTTCAACCTCGGATACTTGCCGGGTGAGGACCACGCCTTGGCGACCGAAGCGGATGAGACCTTGCGTGCGCTTAATGCGGCAGCGTGCGTGTTGAAATCAGGCGGGCTGATTTTGGTCGTGTGTTATCCGGGGCATGCCCAGGGCGCGGATGAGTCGGCCTGCGTCGAGCAATGGATGAACGGGCGTGCGGCGGATGGGTGGCGAGTGGCCAAATACTCGATGGTCGGCACGAAGGCGCCGGCGCCGTTTTTGATGATTGCCCGCAAGCCCTGATCGGGCTGGGAAATTATTTTTTGTGAACCTTGAGGGCCTCGTCGGACTGGCCGGTGGACCATGAGTCGTAGGCCTTTGAGTCGACCACTTCCATGCTCCCGATCATGTTACCGTGGCCTTCGCCGCAGAGTTGGCCGCAGACGACATAGGTTTCGAGCGTTTTGATCGGAGTGAACCACATGGGGATTTCGCGGCCGGGGATCGCGTCCTGTTGGATGCGCATGGGCACGATCGAGTAGTTGTGGATGACATCCTTGCTGCCGATGTTGAGGACGGCGGGGCGGTTCACGGGGATTTTGAGAATCGGGCTGGTGAAATCGTCCCATGCGTTCGGGTCTTCGAAGTCGATGCCGAGATCGTTGGTGCCGGAAATGAGGGCGGGGTCGACGCGGCCAAATTTGCCATCGTTGCCGGGGTAGTGGTAGGTCCAGCCGAACTGCCAACCGACGACGCGGGCGCGGACCGGGTTGAGGTTTTGAACTTCCTTCCAGCTATCGGTGCGCTCGGCCCAGAGTGGGAAGGCGAAGCCGAGGAGGAGGACGGCCTCGATGATGATCACGCCGACTTCGAGGTGGGTCGAGAGGTGGCTTCTGACGCCGTGGTAGGAGGCCTTGGGGTTGTTTCTGTGCCAGAAGCGCACGATGCAGTAGAGGAAGAAGAGCGTCCAACCGATGAAGAGCGCGAACATGAACCAGTGGACCACATCGATCATGTGGTCGACCTGGCCTCCGTGGGCGGAGAAGTTTTCAGGAATGCCGAGAAGTTTTGATGGGCTCATGGGTGGAAGTTGAGTTGTGGGAAAATGAAATGGCGGCAGGGTTCAGCCTTCGTAGTGATCGTTGAGCGCGGGATCGAGGTGTTCTTTTTCTCGGCGTGCGATGCGGAACATGAAAAATGCGATCGTGCCAAGCATGGCGAGGATGACGATGAGCAGGAAGAAGATCGACCATCCGGCAGCGTCGCCGCCGCCTTCGATCATCGAGACGCGGCAGGTTGAGCAGGCGAGCATGGAGAGGTGGATCATGTTGGGTGGTGCTTGGAGTTGGTGGGACGGGTCGGGCTGCGATCAGTTTTCCAGCTGGCGGGTTTTGCGGAGGAAGTAGATGCCGTAGGCGAGCATGAGGACGAGGCCGGTGATGCCGGTGATGCCGATCGTGTGGGTGAGGCTGGATTTTTCGGGGGCGAAGAGGAACGACCAGAGCGTGAGGAACGCGAAGAGTGCGGAGCTCACGCTGACGAAGACGAGGTGGAAGTTCCGGAGTGACATGGTGGTGGTGGGTTGATGTCAGAGTGCCATCGGTTTCACGGTAGTGCCAGTGGGGTCGTAGAAAAAGTTGTCGAAGATCGGGTCGTATTTCGCGAGGGCGAACAGCGCGAAGAGTGCGATCACGAAAACGAGGCCCGAGCCGAAGATCCAATAGACCGCTTTTTTCTCGTGATTGAGGTGCATGAAGATGAAGGCGACGAGGGCAGCCTTCGTTGATGCGATGGCAAGGCCGAGGATCGCGTCCCATACGTCGAAGCCGTGGTGACCGACATCGAGGGCGGGCACGGTGGCGACGAGCACGGTGAGGACGGTGCCGATGAAAAGAACGGCGCCGACAAAGAGGTAGGTGCGGATGGATTTGCGGACGGCTTCGGGGGTGTCGGCCATGGGATGAAGGGGGTGGTGGTGAAATTGGGAAGTTGGATTACATCAAATAGAAGATCGGGAATGCGAAGATCCAGACCAGGTCGACAAAGTGCCAGAAGAGTCCGCCGACCTCGACGCGGTTGGTGAGCCATTCCGGGTTGGTTTCGTACATCTTGCGACCGAAGAAAAGGTAGTAGGCCAGCACCAGCGCGCCACCGATCACGTGAAGGCCGTGGAGGGCGGTGACGGTGAAGTAGATTGCGTAGTAGGTGTTCCAAGCGGGGGTGAATTTTGATGCGAAACGGATTTCGTTTCGTGGGACCGAGAGGTGCGGGAAGGTGTGTTTTCCTTCGCGGCCTTGGTAATCGGGGCCCATGAATTCTTCCTTGATTGTGACCTTTTGCTGGTCGCGATTCACGCCATCGGCTTTGGCGACGAGGTCTTTCCAACCGATGCGGTAGCGTTCCTTGGCGGTTGGTTCGCGTTTCGGTTTGCCGGTTTTTTCATCGACGCCGTATTGCTCGAGAAGTTCCTTTTCGAGGCGAGCGGTTTGGAGTTTGTTCCATTCCCATGCTTCGCGTGCGGCCTTGTCGTTCTTGATGAGCCAGGAATTTTCGATCGCAACGATCGGGTCGACGCCTTTTTTGACCGCTATCATCGCGAGGTGGCGGAAGTCGATGGCATCGACATAGTGGAAGACCATTGGGCTATCGAGGAGTTTGCCTTCGACGGCGGTGTCGTCGCGCAGGCGCGATTGGGTTTCGCCGTGTTTGATGTCGCGGGGTTTGAAGTCGAAGCGCGATGGTGGATCGACCTTGAATGCGACGGAGGTGATTTCGGTGAGGAGTTGGGGTGCGAGGGCGGCGGTGTCGATGTTGACGCCGGAGGAGATTTGCCAATCGCGTTTGCCGGGGTTTGCGGCTTTCGCGTCCTTCCATTCCTGGCGGAGTGCGCTGGTGCGCAGCTTGCCGTTGTGGGCGCGGGCGGCGAGGTGGGCGGTTTTGATGCGTTCGAGGAGGGCGACGCTGAGTTCGTCGCCGGCCTTGGCGATGGTTTCAGCCGCTTGGCCGGGTTTGGTGACGGCAGTGACATCATCCTTGAGGAAGATCTTGGAGCCGCGGTGTTTGGCTTGGGTGAGGGCTTCCTCGATCCATGGTTGGTGGAAGCGGACCGTGTTGTAGGTGAGTCCGCTGGTTTCGATGAGAATTTGGTTTTCCTCGATTTGTTTGCCGTGGTGGTTGAGGACCGGCTTGCCATTTTCCTTTTCGTAGCCGAGGTGACCTTCGATGACTGTGTAGTCCTTGAGGCGCACGCCTTGGTGGTGGAACTTCACATTGTACTCGATGCCTTTGAAAACCATGAAGATTGCGGCGCAGGCGACGGTGATGCCCATGAAGATTTTGAAGCGGCCCCAATGGCCGAGTTTGAGCGAGGCCCATGCGAAGACCACCGTGACCGATGAGCCGATGAGGATGAAGGTGTTGATGAGGCCTGGGAGGACGGGGAGCGTGCGTTCGGGCCAGGGGTAATCGGCGCCGAGGCGGAGGAAGACATAGGCGGAGAAGAAGCCGCCGAAGAGCATGACTTCCGATGCAAGGAACAGCCAGATGGCGATCTTCGAGTTGAAGAGGCCGGTGTCCTTGCGCGGTTGGACTACGAAGGGAATTTCCATGGAGAAGGTTGGCTTGATTGAGGTTGGCGGTTTTCCCGGGGAGAAACCGGAATCAATGTGAGGGCTTGGTGGGGGCTGTGGAGTCGGTGCGTTTGGGTTCTTCCCATTGCGGGATGAAGTCCTCGGCGTGATCCGGGCGGCTGTATTCGTAGGGGCCGCGGTAGACGGCGGGTTCGAATTCGAAATTGCCGTGGCCTGGAGGTGTCGGGGTGGCCCACTCGAGGGTGGTGGCATTCCATGGGTTGTCGCTGGTGACCTTGCGACCGGTTTTCCATGAGAGGAGAAGGTTGATGATGAAGGGGATTTGCGCGACGGCGAGGGTCCATGCGCCCATCGACATGAGAATGTTCATGTCGATGTATTGTGCGACCGTGTTGCCGAAGACGTTGGTGCTGTCGGCGGCCTTCGAGAGGTAGGCATCGCCACCGTTGTACCAGCGGCGGTGGAAGCCGGCCATGCCTTGCAGGAGCATCGGGAAGAAGATGATGTTCATGCAGATGAGGCTGGGCCAGAAGTGCAACTGGTTGAGGAAGGGGCTCATGAAGCGGCCGGTGATTTTCGGGTACCAGTGGAGGATGCCGGCGAAGAATCCGAAGAGGATGCCGGGTGCCACGACATAGTGGAAGTGGCCGATCACATAGTAGGTGTCGTGCAGGTGGAGGTCGGCGAGGTTGAAGGCGAGCGGAAGGCCGGTGAGGCCGCCGATGCCGAACATCGGGATGAACGCGCAGGCCCACATCATGGGTGGTGTGAAGCGGATTGAGCCGCCCCAGAGTGAGATGAGCATCGCGGTGATAATCACCACGGAGGGCACCGAGATCAGCACGGTGGTGGTTTGGAAGAAGGTCGAAACGGCAGGGCCCATGCCGGTCATGTACATGTGGTGGGCCCACACGATGAAGGAGAGGAAGCCGAGGACGAGGACCGAGTAGACCATCGATTTGTAACCCCAGAGCGGCTTGCGGGTGTGGACGGGGATGATTTCCGCGACGCAGGCGAAGGCTGGCAGGAGAAGCACATAGACTTCCGGGTGGCCAAGGAACCAGAAGAGGTGTTGGAAGAGCAGTGGTGAGCCGCCGCCGGAGAGATCGGCGAGTCCTTCGCTCTTGGTGAAGAGGCCGGAGGGCATGAAGAAGGACGAGTGGGCCACGCGGTCCATGAGCTGCATGATGCCAGCGGCTTCGAGCGGCGGGAAGGCGAGCAGGAGGAGGAAACCGGTGACGAGCATCGACCACACGAAGAACGGCATGCGCATCCAGGTGAGGCCGCGGGCGCGAAGGTTGATGATGGTGGTGATGAAGTTCACCGAGCCTAGTAGTGAGGAGGTGATCAGCAGCACCAAGCCGATAAGCCACTGGGTTTGGCCGGCCAGCCATTGGTTGACGATTTGGCCGTCGGCGAATCCGGAGAGTGGCGAGTAGTTCGTCCAACCGGATTTCGCAGCGCCGGACTCCATGAAGAACGAGGCGCACATCACGAGGCCACCGGCGAGGTAGATCCAGTAGCTCATCATGTTGAGGCGTGGGAACGCCATGTCGGGGGCACCGATTTGGAGCGGGGTCACATAGTTGCCGAAGGCGCCGAAGCCGAGGGGCACGATGCCGAGGAACACCATGATCGTGCCGTGCATCGCGCCGAACATGTTGTAGGTGTCGCCAGTGACCTTACCATCTTGGAGCCAGCGTGCTTTCCAGGTGTCGGTGAAGATCCAGCTCATCCACTCGGGCAGTGGCTGGTGCGGGTAGGCGATGCTCCAGCGCATCACCATCATCAGGTAGAAACCGAAGGCGAGGAACAGCAGGGCGGTGATGCCGTACTGGATGCCGATCATCTTGTGGTCGGTGGAGAACACATATTTCGAGAGGAATCCCGGATTGTGATGATGATCGTCGTGATGGTCGGTGGAGTGAGCGCTCATGGTACCTGTGTGGTGGATCGAGTCGTGAGAGAAAGGTTGTGGTTCGAGGCCTCAGGGCTGGGCGGCGGGTGCGGTCGCAGGTGCGAGGCTGACGGGATCGACCATGGTTTTCGGGTCGAGTGGTGCGCCGGGAAGAGTCTTGTCGTGATTGGCCACCAGTTCCTCGCCGGTGGTTTGTTGGCCTGCCTTGGCGCGGGCGGCGGAGATCTCGAGGGCGGCCTTGGCCATCTCGGCGGTGGTGACATCACCGGTCGTGTTGCCAAAATTGTTGCGGATGTAGGTCATGACACCAGCGAGGTCCTCGGCAGTGAGTCCAGCGGCTTGGGCGGGCATGCCGGCGCCGTAGGTTTTGCCGGTACTGGTGGGGCCTTGGAGGCCATTGAGGATGATCATCGAAAGTTTTTCCGAGCTGCCTACGACCCACTTTGAGTCGACGAGCGTTGGGTAGTTGGCGCCATCGCCCTTGGCATCGGCGCCGTGACAGCCGTTGCATTTGGCCGAGTAAATTTTCGCGCCTTTCGCCATGTAGGCGGCGAGGGCTTCTTTCGGTTGGGGTCCGGTTTCCTCTGCGCCGGGTGCGGCGGAGCGGACATAGCCTTCGCGGAAGGTGGCCTTGTAATTGAACCAGTCGCCGGCTCCGCCGAGGATGCCACCGGCGATGAGGACGACCACGCCGCAGAGTGCGATGACCCAGAGTGAGATTGGCTC
>Ga0208595_1000794_pt1 | contig 10965 bp, 9 predicted proteins | sample LakMenEpi28Jun11_FD_150742 | JGI IMG/M metagenome (GOLD analysis project Ga0208595, IMG submission 150742) | Freshwater microbial communities from Lake Mendota, WI - 28JUN2011 deep hole epilimnion (SPAdes) | ecosystem: Environmental > Aquatic > Freshwater > Lake > Epilimnion/Euphotic zone ...
CAACTGCATGTGCGCCAATTACTACATTGCCACATGTAGAGCCATTTGCTACTTTTTTACCTTCAGTTTGTTGGATTAAAGGAGATAATGGTGATTTAACTGCTGGCCCGGCTACTTTTGGTACTAACAGTTGGAAAGATGATGGTTTTTCTAATAATGGAGCTACAGGTTCTATTGCTTACAATCATTATACTTCAGGTGCTAATGATTGGATTATTTCTCCTCAATTTACAATTCCAGCTACTGGTTGGGAATTAAAATTTGATGCAGCCTTAACACAATGGAACGGAACAACAGCTCCAACTACTGCTTGGGATGCTGATGATAGAGTAGAAGTACTTGTTGCTTCAAACTTAACAAACTGGACAGTTCTTTACACTTACAATAATGCTAATGTACCTGCAGCTGCTGGTTCACCAAACATTATTGATTTAGATGCTTACAATGGTCAAACCGTTCGTTTTGCATACAGAGTTGTTTCTGGAGCTACTGATGGTTCTGATGATACAGATTTCTTTGTGGATAACTTCGAAATTCGTTTATCTCCATCATGTCCTCAACCAACAAATGTTGTAGTTTCTAGTGTAACAGCTACTGGTGCATCTTCATCTTGGGATGTAATGTCAGGTGCTACAGCTGGTTATGAATATGTTGTTTCAACTTCTGGTACACCACCTACAGGTGCGGGTACAGCTGTAACAACTGCTTTTGTAACTTTAACAGGTTTAACACCTCAAACGCCATACTATTTATATGTAAGAGCAAATTGTGGTTCAGGTTCATTTAGTGTGTGGTCAGTTCAAACATTTACCACACAATGTGCTGCAATTACTGCATTTCCTTGGTCGGAAGGTTTTGAAGGATTAACTACGGTTGGCTCTACTTTTTTCCCTGAATGTTGGTTCAAACAAAACGGTGACTGGGCTTCAAGAAATACTAATGATACTTGGAGTACTGCTAACACAGGAACTAATTTTATTAGAGATGCTTATAGTGCAACTAATGAATACATGTGGACACCTGGTTTCCAATTAACTGCAGGTACATCTTATGATTTCTCTTCATTTATTCAAGGAGATAATGGTACTACATGGGTTGTTGATTATTTTGTAAATTCTAATCAAAACTCAACAGGAGCTACTCAATTAGGTGCTTCATACAACATCCCTGGTACAGCTACAACATATACTGCACAACCTTATACAAAAATTACACGTTCATTTGTTCCAACAACTTCTGGGGTGTACTATTTTGCAGTTCGTGTAAATGAGTCTACGGGTGGACCTTGGTATGTTTCTTTTGATGATTTTGAATTAAAATTATCACCTTCATGTCCAACTCCTAATACTTCTGTTTCGGGTATAACTCATAACGCTGCTAATATTTCATGGTCAGCAGTTCCAAGCGCAGCTTTAGGATATGAATATGTTTTAAATACAGTTGCAACATCCCCAACAGGTTCTGGTACGGCAATTAATGGTATTACTTATGCGGCTTCGGCTTTAACTCCATTAACAACTTATTATTTTCATATTCGTTCTGTTTGTGCTACAGGCACATATAGTTCATGGAGTACAGTTACTTTTACTACATTAGCAATTCCTCCAGTGAATGATAATTGTGATACCGCAACTGTTTTAACTCCAGGTGCTACATTCGCAACAAATCCTTTAGTTGGAACTAATATTGGATCAACAGCATCTGCAGGTGCTCCTGCCCCAGGATGTGCATCTTATTCTGGTGGTGATGTATGGTATTCTGTAGTTGTGCCAGCATCTGGTAGTATTACATTCGATTCTGCATCTGTTACAGGCTCACCTATTTCTGATTCAGGTATGGCTGTTTATTCCGGTCCATGTAGTACTTTGGTATTAGTAGAATGTGATGATGATGATTCAGCTAATGGTTCATTTTCAATGATTTCATTAACAAATAGAACACCAGGTGAGGTGTTATATGTTAGATTTTGGGAATATGAAAATAATGCTTTTGGAACATTTCAAGTTTCTGCATATGATGCATCATTAAGTGCTGCAAGTTTTGATACTTCAAACTTTGTAGCGTATCCAAATCCTGTAAAAGATGTATTGAATTTATCATACAAAACAGCTATTAGTAATGTAAAAGTTATTAACTTATTAGGTCAAGAAGTTGTAAATGCAAATGCAAATACAAATGATGTACAAGTTAACATGTCTGCTTTAAATGCAGGAGTTTATATTGTTAATGTAACTGTAGATGATACAGTACACTCTATAAAAGTGATTAAAGAATAATTATTTTAAATAATTTTTTACTTAAAAGTCCCGATTTATCGGGACTTTTTTGTTTTTATATATATCTTTGTTTTTATAAAACAAGACCATGCTATTTTCTTTAATTATACCTATTTTTAATAGACCTGATGAAATTGATGAACTTTTAGAAAGTTTATCAAAACAAACCTATACAGCTAATTATGAAATAGTAATTATAGAAGATGGTTCTTCAATTACTTGTGAGCATATAATTCAAAAATTTGTAACTTTAAATGTTAGTTACTATTTTAAACCCAATTCAGGTCCAGGTGATTCCAGAAATTATGGAATGAAAATGGCAAAAGGTGATTATTTTATCATTTTAGATTCAGATTGTATTATTCCAGACAATTATTTACAAACTGTTGATGAAGAATTGAAAAAGGATTTTGTGGATTGTTTTGGCGGACCAGATGCGGCTTTGGATTCTTTTTCAAATATTCAAAAAGCTATAAATTTCACTATGACTTCTTTCCTAACTACAGGCGGAATTAGAGGTGGGAGTGAAAAAATAGATAAATTTCAGCCCAGAAGTTTTAATATGGGCTTATCTAAAAAAGCATTTGAAGCATCAAAAGGTTTCGGAAATATTCATCCAGGTGAAGATCCTGATTTATCTATTCGATTATGGAAATTAGGGTATAAAACAAAATTAATTTCCAAAGCTTTTGTATATCATAAACGAAGAATCGATTGGAATAAATTTTATACCCAAGTAAATAAATTCGGTTTAGCAAGACCTATCTTAAATTTTTGGTATCCAGAATATGCAAAAATTACATTTTGGTTTCCAACTTTGTTTTTAGTAGGATTTTTGTTTTCTGCTTTACTTGTAATTTTCAACTTTCCTTACTTTTTGTACATATATGGTTTTTATTTTATTCTGTTGTTTCTTTCTTCGTTGAAACAAAATAAATCTATTGAAATTGCTTTATATAGTTTGGTAGCAACTGTAATTCAGTTTTATGGATATGGAAAAGGATTTTTACTTTCATATCTTAAAATTCATATTTTAAAACAACAACCTGAGGTTGCCTTTCCAAAATTATTTTTTAAAAAATAAAATGACTAAAATAATAGGACTTACTGGTGGAATTGGAACGGGTAAAACTACTGTAGCAAAGTATTTTGCTTCAAAAGGTATTCCTGTTTATATTGCTGATGAAGCTGCGAAAGAAATAATGAATACTAAAGAAGTTATTCAAGAAGTTCAAGCTCTTTTTTCAGAAAATGTAATTTTAGATAACGGTCAACTAAATAGAGAATATATTCGCGACTTGGTGTTTTCGGATAAAGATAAATTAGCACAACTCAATTCAATTATTCATCCGAAAGTAAAACGCGACTTTGACAATTGGTTGTCTAATCATCAAAATGCTCCATTTGTAATTAAAGAAGTAGCCATTTTATTTGAAACGAATGGTAAAAACTATTGTGATGCAACTATTTTAGTTACAGCACCTTTAGAAACTAGAATCCAACGTGTTTTGGAAAGAGACAAAACCACCAAAGATGTCATTTTGAAGATTATTCAAAACCAACTTCCTGAAGAACAGAAAATTAGATTAGCTACCTACGTTATAGAAAATGAAAATTTAGAGAAAACGTATGAATTTATCGATATTTTAATAAAAAAATTAAATAATATTTAAATTTTAACATAATTGTTAATTATAGGTTAATTATTTCGCTTGTTGTTATTTCCACCTTAACTTTGCTGTAATGAATAAAACAAGATTTATCATATTAGTTTTTTTAATGAGTATTTCTTTGATAGGAATTATTTTAGTCCAGTTATATTGGATTAATAGTTCGTTTCAAAAAAATGACGATCAATTTAAACACCACGCTTTAGTGGTTTTAAGTAATGTTTCTGAAAAGCTAAACAATAAAGAAATGGTTGATTTCTATACGTCTTATAAAAAATTTAAAGACAGTACAGGAAGAGAGCCCATGCAAGAGCAATTAAAACAGCTTTTTTATTACGAAAAAGATTCCAATACAAAAGAAGTTTTAATTTATTCGAATACAATTATTCCTGAAGATTTTGGTATTGATGGATCGTTCTTTGATAAAAACGCAAGTGCTATAAAAGTTAGAGAATATCAAGCAAAAAGAAAAACGCAAGTTTATAAAGATAATTCTTTAGAAGGTAGCGAAACCAATATGGGTGCAAAACCTAATGTTACGATTCAAAAAAATGGTAGATTAGGTATTTTAGACCGTGTTCAATTTGAACTTTTGTTTAGAGATATTGTTTCTCAAAGACAAATTCATAAGAGAATTTCTTCAAAATTAGTAAATGATGTTTTGAATTTTGAATTATATAAATCAGAATTAAAAACACCTTATGAGTTTGCAGTGTATAAAAATGGTTTAGCTACAAAAATAAAATCCGAAGAGTTTAGATATGATAAATGCACTACATATAGTGTGCCTATTTTATTAGATGCCGAAGGAAAATCAGATTATAAATTATTACTTAGATTTCCAAATAAAACAAATTTTGTATTCTCGTCAATGTTACCGATGACGATTTTAACATTATTATTTGTTGTAATAATTTTAGTAACTTATACCAGTGCTTTAAAACAATTAATCATGCAAAAGCAGATATCTGAAATAAAAACAGATTTCATAAACAACATGACTCATGAATTTAAAACACCAATTGCGACAATAAATTTAGCTTTAGATGCAATAAAAAATCCGAAAATTATTGATGATAAAGAAAAGGTGCAAAAATATCTTCAAATGATTAAGGATGAAAATAAACGAATGCATGCCCAAGTTGAAAATGTGCTTAGAATTTCAAAATTAGAAAGAAACGAATTAAATATTGATAAAGAACCACAAGAAATTACAGATTTTATTGAGGATGCGATTGATCATGTGAGTTTAATTTTAGAAGATAGAGAAGGGGAAATACATACTCATTTTAATGCCAATAGAACTACTGTGCTTTTAAATGATGTGCATTTTACAAATGTTTTGGTTAATATTTTGGATAACGCAATGAAATATTCGGTAGAAAAACCAATTATTAATGTGTATACGGAAAATATTAAAGATTATGTGCTTATTAAAATAGAAGATAACGGAATAGGAATGACGAAAGCCGTGCAAAAAAAGGTTTTTGAAAAATTTTTTAGAGAGCATACGGGCGATTTACATAACGTTAAAGGACATGGTTTAGGTTTAGCCTACGTAAAACAAATTATCGACGATCATAATGGCGAGGTTTTTGTTGAAAGTGAAAAAGGAAAAGGAAGTACATTTATAATTAAATTGCCATTAATAAATTAAGATATGGAAGCAAAAAAAATTTTATTAGTAGAAGATGATCCAAATTTTGGATCGGTCTTAAGAGATTATTTATCATTAAATGATTTCGAAGTTACATTAGCTAAAAACGGAATGGAAGGTTTCGAGAAGTTTAAAAAAGATACTTACGATTTATGTATTTTGGACGTAATGATGCCATATAAAGATGGTTATACATTAGCGCGAGAAATTAGAGAAAGAAATACAGAAGTGCCAATTATCTTTTTGACAGCTAAAACATTAAAAGAAGATGTTTTAAAAGGTTATAAAGTTGGAGCTGATGATTATTTAAACAAACCGTTTGATTCAGAAGTGTTGCTGATGAAAATCAAAGCGATTATTCAAAGAAAAGCATCTGAAACAAAACCAGATTCAACTATTTTTGAGTTTACTATTGGTAAATTTCATTTAAATTCTAAATTGCGATTTTTAACTTTTGATAATCAAGAGCCTATTAAATTATCTCCAAAAGAATCTGAATTGTTAAAAATGTTAGCCCTTCATGAAAATGATTTAATGCCAAGAGAACTAGCATTAACAAAAATTTGGAGAGACGATAATTATTTCACGTCAAGAAGTATGGATGTATACATCGCTAAACTTAGAAAATATCTAAAGTTAGATGAACGTGTAGAAATTTTGAATATACATGGAGAAGGTTTTCGTCTTGTTATAAATTCATAAAAAAAAGGCTACCATTTGGTAGCTTTTTTTTTATTAAAATTGCCAGCAAATAATTTGTGTTGTTTTGTTTCCGTTTGTTAAATGAAGTGTAGTACTCTTTTTAACTTCTACTTTCTTCATTTGTTTGTACAACGGCTTCAAGTTTGATTTCTTAGAAATAATAGCACTGAACCATTTACATTGACTTTTAAAGTGAACACTTTCATAAATCATATTGGTTACAAAAGCCAATTCGCCACCTTCACACCATAATTCGTTATTCTGACCACTGAAATTTAAAACGGGTTTGTCAGCTACTTTCTGACCTAAGTTTTTATATTTTCGTAACGAACCTTTTGCAGCTTCTTCTGCAGAACTATGAAAAGGTGGATTACAAATAACAAAATCAAAAACTTCTTCCGATTCTAATATATATTTTAAAACATTTCGTTTGTTATCGTTAAATCGAACGGTTACGTTTTCCTTTAATTTCGGATTTTTACTTAAAATGGTTTCTGCAGATAGTAAAGATTGTTTGTCCACTTCAGTTCCTACAAATGTCCAACCATACTCATGATTTCCAATAATTGGATAAATACAATTTGCACCTACGCCAATATCTAAAATTCTAACGGCATTTCCGGTTGGAATCACTCCGCCATTTGATGCAGCTAATACATCTGCAATATGATGAATGTATTCGGCTCTTCCAGGAATAGGAGGGCATAAGTTGGTTTTTGGAATATTCCAGTATTCTAAATTGTAAAAATGCATTAATAAGGCTTTATTTAATGCTTTCACAGCAATTGGATTTGAAAAATCAATTGACTTTTCTCCTGCTTTATTTAGGAATAAGTGTAAGTTTAAATCGGGATGCGTTTTGATTAATTGTGCAAAATCATATCTTCCAATATGTTTGTTTCTTGGGTGTAAACCTTCAAAAGAAAGGTTTGTTTCATTATTTTCCATATTCTATTGTAAGTGGCAAATTTACAATTAATAATATAGATTTACATTATGATAAGAAACAAAAAATCCCAACCTTTCGATTGGGATTTTGTATAAGTAAGATATAAATATGATTAAACGTTGATTATTTCACTTTATTTACGATAGCTGCAAATGCTTCTGAGTGGTTCATAGCTAAATCGGCAAGAACTTTACGGTTCAATTCGATGTTGTTAGCTTTTACTTTACCCATAAACTGAGAATAGCTCATTCCGTATTGTCTTGCACCAGCGTTAATACGCATAATCCATAAGGCACGGAAATTTCTTTTCTTTTGCTTTCTATCACGGTAAGCATAGCACATTGCTTTTTCTACCGCATTTTTAGCGACTGTCCAAACGTTTTTACGTCTTCCGAAGAATCCTTTTGCTTGTTTTAATACTCTTTTTCTTTTAGCTCTTGTAGCTACTGAATTTACTGCTCTTGGCATAATTTTAAATGTTTTTTGTAGTAAGGCGACTTTATTAGTACTTTCAACTTCTGTTGTCAGGCTAAGCCTGTCGAAGTCTGCCCACTCCAGGGTTATTAATTAGTTTTAACCAAACAACGTATTAAATAATATTTAATTGTTGTTTAATGCTTTTCTCATCTGTTTTATGAACTAAACCAGAGTGAGTTAAAGCTAATTTACGTTTTTTAGATTTTTTTGTCAAAATGTGACTCTTAAAAGCGTGTTTTCTTTTGATCTTTCCAGAACCAGTAACTTTAAATCGTTTCTTAGCACTAGATTTTGTTTTCATTTTAGGCATTTTTTCCTAGGTATTTAATTTATTCTTACTTACTATCTTGATAGCTTTTAGCATTAGGCTTTTTATAGCTTATAGCTTATAGCTTTATTTAACTTTTTTCTTAGAAGCAATGTATATAATCATACGTTTTCCTTCTAAAACGGGCATACTTTCTACTTTTCCGAATTCTTCTAAATCTTGAGCCAAACGTAATAATAAAATTTGTCCTTGCTCTTTATAGATAATAGAACGTCCTTTAAAAAACACAAATGCCTTTAATTTTGAACCTTCTTGTAAGAATTTTAAAGCATTTTTTTTCTTAAATTCATAATCATGTTCATCAGTTTGAGGTCCGAAACGAATTTCCTTAATTACAACCTGACTAGATTTTGCTTTTAATTCTTTTTCCCTTTTCTTTTGTTGGTACAAAAATTTTCCATAATCCATCAATTTACAAACAGGTGGGTCTGCGTTTGGTGAAATTTCAACTAAGTCTACTTCTTGTTCTTCTGCAAATCGTAATGCATCAGCCATTTTGTAAACGCCTGGTTCAATGTTTTCGCCTACTAAACGTACTTCAGCTACACCTCTAATTAAATTATTAATACGATGTGCGGCTACTTTTTCTACTCTAGGAGTGTAACTCCCTCTTCCTCTTCTAATTGCTATGACTCTGTAATTTTAGTTAAACTTTAAAATTGTTTCAATGTTTTGCTTATTTCTTCATTTACAATTTTTGCAAATTCTTCAATTGTAACTGTAATATTTCCTTTTCCTTCTTGCCCGTTTCGACGTACAGAAATGGTACCATTTTTTTCTTCTTCTTCACCAACGATAAGCATAAATGGCATTTTCTGCATTTCTGCTTCTCTAATTTTCTTACCAATTGTCTCGTTTCGGTTGTCAATTAGGGCGCGAATTTCGTGAATTTCCAGCAAATCTAAAACTTTTTTCGCATATTTTTCATATTTCTCACTTAAACTTAATATAATTGCTTGTTCTGGCATCAACCAAAGTGGGAAATTTCCTGCTGTATGTTCTAATAAAATCGCAATAAATCGTTCCATAGAACCAAATGGCGCTCTATGAATCATTACAGGTCTATGTAATTTGTCATCTGCACCTTTATAGGATAGTTCAAAACGTTCTGGTAAGTTATAATCTACCTGAATAGTACCTAATTGCCAACTTCTACCTAATGCATCTTTGACCATAAAGTCTAACTTAGGACCATAAAAAGCAGCTTCTCCAGCTTCTATAACGTAATTTAAACCTTTGTCTTTTGCAGCACTAATAATCGCATTTTCTGCTTTTTCCCAGTTTTCAATACTACCTATGTATTTGTCAGGATTGTTTAAATCTCTAACAGAAACTTGCGCTGTAAAATTTTCAAATCCTAAAGATCCAAAAACATAAAGTACCAAATCAATTACATTTTTAAATTCCGCATCCAATTGATCTGGCATACAAAAAATATGTGCATCATCTTGAGTAAATCCTCTTACACGAGTTAAACCGTGTAATTCTCCAGATTGTTCGTATCTATAAACAGTACCAAATTCGGCATAACGTTTCGGTAAATCTTTGTACGACCAAGGTCTAGAGTTGTATATTTCACAGTGATGCGGGCAGTTCATAGGTTTCAACAAAAACTCTTCGCCTTCAGCTGGAGTCGTTATCGGTTGAAAACTATCTGCACCATATTTTGCATAATGCCCTGAAGTAACATATAATTCTTTTTGACCAATGTGCGGCGTAACAACTTGTTCGTATCCTGCTTTCTTTTGGGCTTTCTTTAAAAACTGTTCTAGTCTATCTCGTAAAGCAGCTCCTTTTGGAAGCCATAATGGTAAACCTTGTCCAACACGTTGTGAAAAATGGAATAAATCCAATTCTTTACCTAACTTTCTGTGGTCGCGTCTTTTCGCTTCTTCTAATAACTCTAAATAGTCCGTTAAATCTTTTTGTTTTGGAAATGAAGTTCCGTAAACACGTGTTAATTGCTTGTTTTTTTCATCTCCACGCCAATACGCTCCAGCAATACTCATTATTTTTACAGCTTTAATAATTCCTGTATTCGGAATGTGTCCACCACGACATAAATCTGTAAACGTAGCATGATCACAAAAAGTAATAGTTCCGTCTTCTAAATTAGAAATTAATTCTGTTTTATATTCGTTGTCTTTATATTTATCTAGTGCTTCAGCTTTAGTTACAGCACGCATTTTAAATTCGTGTTTTTCTCTTGAAATTTCTAAAACACGGTCTTCAATCTTTTTAAAATCAGCATCCGTAATTTTATTGTCTCCAAAATCTACGTCATAGTAAAACCCATTATCAATAGCTGGCCCAAGCGTTAATTTAATTCCAGGAAACATTTCTTCTAGCGTTTGCGCCATTACGTGTGAAGTCGAATGCCAAAATGCTTTCTTTCCTTCCTTGTCATTCCATGTATATAAAGTAAGCGTACCGTCAGTGGTTAACGGAGTAGATGTTTCTATCGTTGTGTTATTATAATTAGCTGAAATCACATTTCTAGCAAATCCTTCGCTAATATTTTTAGCAACATCCATCGGAGTTACGCCTTGCGAAAACTCTCTTACCGATCCATCGGGTAAAGTAACTTTAATCATGGTTTATTTTTTATTGAGGTGCAAAGATAATACAATCCAATATTTCCTACAATATATATAGGTATAGTTTTTTTAGCAGCTCTTTCCTGCTCTCCGCTATATCTTTTTGCATAGTGGGCTTTAAAAAAAAAGCCCACTATACAAAAAGGATGCCGCTACGATCAGGGCTATGGCCTTGTTTTTTCAGTTGAATTTCCTCATTCAACTTTTTTATCAAGAATTCTTGCTATGTAACTTCTTGTTGTTCAATAGTTAAGAAAATACTTTAAAAAAAGATTATGATAAGGTTAGGAAATCCGAATAAAGTTGCTA
>Ga0208595_1000796_pt1 | contig 10961 bp, 7 predicted proteins | sample LakMenEpi28Jun11_FD_150742 | JGI IMG/M metagenome (GOLD analysis project Ga0208595, IMG submission 150742) | Freshwater microbial communities from Lake Mendota, WI - 28JUN2011 deep hole epilimnion (SPAdes) | ecosystem: Environmental > Aquatic > Freshwater > Lake > Epilimnion/Euphotic zone ...
GTTTTACCATTTACAAGATTAATGGGTGGTCCAATGGATTACACACCCGGAATTTTTGAAATGGATATTGCAAAACTAAATCCAGGAAATAATTCACATGTAAATACCACTTTAGCGAATCAATTGGGATTGTATGTGGTCATGTATAGTCCACTGCAAATGGCAGCCGATTTACCAGAAAATTATAACCGATTTTTAGACGCTTTTCAATTTATTAAAGATGTTCCAGTGGAATGGGCAACTTCAAAATACTTAGAAGCAGAGCCAGGTTATTATATCACCACGGCTCGTAAAGATAAAAACTCAAATAATTGGTTTGTAGGAAACGTGAACGGAATAAACGCTAGAACGTCAACTATTTCTTTAGACTTTTTAGAAAAAGGTAAAAAATACGAAGCTACAATTTATGCAGATGCTACCGATGCACATTATAAAACAAATCCACAAGCTTATAAAATCACGAAACAAAAAGTAACATACAAATCAAAACTACAACTAACAACTGCTCCAGGTGGTGGTTACGGAATTAGTATTGTTGAGGTTAAATAAAATCAGAACATTAAAAACTAGATTATGAAAAAGATACTTTTCTTATTACCTATTTTACTATTCAATTTTTCTTTTGGACAAATTGATAAAGTAGAACCGCCTTTTTGGTACGAGAACATGACAAACAATCAGATTCAAATTATGTTTTATGGTAAAAACATCGCTCAAAATACCGTAACGGTTTCAAACGGCGTAGTTATTACTCAGGTTCAAAAAACCGAAAATCCAAATTACGTTTTCGTAACGATTGATTTGAAAAATGTAACGGCGCAAGAGTTGATTTTTACTTTTAAAAACGGTAAAAAATCATTCAATCAATCGTATTCGATTAAAAAAAGAAAGGAAAATTCGCGTAATCGTAAAAGTTTTGATTCGTCGGATATGATGTATTTAATTATGCCAGACCGATTTGCCAATGGAAACGAAAAAAACGATTCGGATTCAAATTTACAAGAAAAAGCCAACAGAAATAATCCGGGTGGCCGTCATGGTGGAGACATTCAAGGAATTATAAATAATTTAGATTATTTGCAATCGCTTGGTGTAACAGCACTTTGGAGCACACCTTTGTGTGAAGATAACGACAAAGGCTATTCGTATCACACGTATGGGCAATCAGATGTGTATAAAATTGATGCCCGTTATGGAACAAATGAAGAATATGTGCGCCTTTCTTCAGAAATGAAAAAGAGAAATATGAAGTTAGTGAAAGATTATGTAACGAATCATTGGGGTGCAGAACATTGGATGTTTAAAGACATGCCAACATACGATTGGTTTCATCAATTTCCAGGGTATAAACAAAGTAATTATCGCATGACCACACAATACGATACAAACGCTTCTGCAACAGATGCAAAACTTTGTATGGATGGATGGTTTGTGCCAAGTATGCCCGATTTGAATCAATCGAATCCATTAGTATTAAATTATCTAACTCAAAATGCCATTTGGTGGATTGAATTTGCCGATTTAGATGGGTTTAGAGTAGATACATATTCGTATAACGATAAAGCAGGAATTGCAAAATGGACCAAAGCCATTACCGACGAATATCCTTATTTTAATATCGTTGGCGAAGTTTGGATGCACGATCAAGCACAAATTTCGTATTGGCAAAAAGACAGTCCAATTGCTAAAATTCAAAGTTATAATTCGTACTTACCAAGTGTAATGGATTTTACTATGCATGATGTTTTTGGAAATGTTTTTAACGAAGACAACACAAATTGGAACGATGGAATGTTTAAATTTTATGAAAATTTCGTAAATGATTTTCTATACGACAACCCAAATAATTTATTAATTTTTGCAGAAAATCACGACACAGGTCGATTCAATCAAAATTATAAAAATGATTTGAACAAGTATAAAATGGCGATGACTATTTTAGCTACGATGCGAGGGATTCCTCAATTGTATTATGGTTCAGAAATTGGTATGGCGGGTGATAAAGGCAAAGGCGATGCCGATATTCGTCAGGATTTTCCTGGTGGTTGGGCTTCAGATAAAAACAATGCTTTTACAGCTTCAGGAAGAACAGCTGAACAAGCAAAATATTTCGATTTCACCGCTAAAGTTTTCAATTGGAGAAAATCAAAATCTGTAATTCATAACGGAAAATTAATGCATTATCTGCCAGATAACAACGTGTATGTTTATTTTCGTTACAACGATACCGAAAGCGTAATGGTTGTGGTTAATAATAGTAAAGACAAACAAATAGTAAAACTAGAAAGATTTAAAGAAAGTTTGGCTTCGTATTCAAGTGGAAAAGACATTATTTCTGATGCTAATTTCGATTTAAAATCAGAACTTTCAATTGAAGGAAAATCGAGTTTAATTTTAGAATTAAAAAAATAAGAATCATATGAGATTTTGGTTTTTAATAGCGTTTAGTTGTATGTGTTTTTCACAAGAAAATATAAAAATTATTGATTTACAAAATAACAACGATTTTGTAGGACAAATAAAACGTATTGAAAACTTCCCATCAAAATATGTTGCTACCAGAACGGTGGATATTTGGTTGCCAAAAGCGTATTCCGAAACGAAAAAGTACCAAGTGTTATATATGCACGATGGGCAAATGCTTTTTGACGGGAAAACCACTTGGAACAAACAAGAATGGGGTATAGATGAAAAAATAGACTCATTAACCCAAAAGAAAGCCATTAAAGAAGTCATTGTGGTTGCTGTTTGGAATATTCCAACCATTCGACATTTAAATTATTTTCCACAGAAAGCATTTGATTTTTTAAGTGATTCGGATAAAAAATTCGTAATAGATGAAGCTAAAAAAATCAATTTAGATTTGACACAAATTTCATCGGATAATTATTTAAAGTTTTTAGTTTCCGAAGTAAAACCATTTATAGATTCTCATTTTTCAGTGTATACCGACAAAGAAAACACCGCCATTATGGGATCCAGTATGGGTGGATTAATTTCTATGTATGCCCTTTGCGAATATCCAGATGTTTTCGGGAAAGCTGCTTGTTTATCGACACATTGGATTGGTCTAAAAAACGTTCAAAACAATCCTATTCCAAATGCGTTTTTCAAGTATTTAAAAGCTAAATTACCCAATCCAAAAACACATAAAATTTATTTTGATTTCGGCACAAAAACTTTAGATGCGGAATATATAATGTATGAAAAAGACGTCAATGATATTTTAAAAAACAAAGGATTTAATGCATCAAATTCAAAAAATTTAAAATTTGAAAACGCAGATCATACTGAAAAATCTTGGAACACACGTTTAAAAATACCTTTACAATTTTTATTTAAATAGTTATGAAAAAATTAGCAATATTGGCATTTGTTGCCTTAATAGTTACAAACAGTTACGCCCAAAAAGGAACTGATTTAACAAGTGATAAATTAGAAAATGCCGTAATTTACGAAGTGAACATTCGTCAATATTCACCAGAAGGGTCGTTTAATGCTTTTACAAAAGACATTCCGAATTTGAAACAATTAGGTGTAAAAGTCATTTGGATAATGCCAATTTTTCCTATTTCGCAAACGAAAAGAAAAGCAACTGGTGGCGATGATAGTAAATTTGCTTCAGAAATGCCAGCAGCAGAACAACATAAATATTTAGGAAGTTATTATGCGGTTTCTGATTTTAAGAAAGTAAATCCAGAATTTGGAACACTTGAAGATTTTAGAAATTTAGTAAAAACCGCTCATGAAAATGGTATTTATGTGATTTTAGATTGGGTGCCAAATCACACCGGTTGGGATCATGTTTGGATTAAAGAACATCCAGAATATTATACAAAAAATGAAAAAGGGGAAATTATTGATCCAATCAATCCAGAAACCGGAAAAACGTGGGGCTGGACAGACGTTGCGGATTTAAATTACGACAATCAAAACCTTCGTGCAGCAATGACTGCCGACATGAAATATTGGCTTCAAAAAGAAGGTATTGATGGTTTTAGATGCGATGTAGCCGGAAATGTTCCTGCCGATTTTTGGCAAAAAGCCATTCCAGAATTACGTGCTGTAAAAAACATCTTTATGTTAGCAGAAGCATGGGAACCAGAATTATTGAAAGATAATTTGTTTGACATGGCATACGGATGGGAAGCTCACCACACGATGAATAGAATTGCTCAAGGCAAAAACACAGTTGAAAATTGGGATAAATTAATAATTGACGATGCAAAAAAATATGCTTCAGATGATATTTTAATGAATTTTGTTGACAATCATGATGAAAATTCTTGGAACGGAACCATTCAATCTCGATTAGGTGCTGCTGAAGAAGCCATAACAACTTTAACGTATGTTATGCCAGGAATGCCTTTAGTATATAGTGGTAATGAATATGGATTGAAACACAGCTTGAAGTTTTTCGAGAAAGATTCAATTCCAAAAACAAAAGGAAAAGAATGGGAATTAAGAGCAAAATTAGGTCAATTAAAAAATGAAAATCCAGCATTAAATGGTGGAAAAAATCCAGCATCATATAAGCGTATTAAAACAAATGACGATACAAAAATTTTAGCGTTTGAACGTGAAAAAGACGGAAAAAAAGTCATCTATATTGCCAATTTATCGAATCAAACTATTGAAACAAAAATTCAATTAAAAGGCGATTTTACCGATTATATGTCTGGTAACAAAATACAATTTAGATCAGATGCACCAATTGGACTTAAAGCTTGGCAATATTTAATTTTAACGAATAAACTCTAAATTAAAACATCATGAAAAAATTTTTATATCTAATTACACTTTTTTTCATTCAAGTAAGTTGGTCTCAAATTATTATTACGCCAAACCCTTTTAGTATAAATTCGGGAACAATAACAATAACTTATGGTTCTGCTGGCAATTATTCGCTTTTTGACCCAATTAGCGATCCAAATTTGTATATTTATACAGGTTTAGAAACAGATGGTATTACAGCAACTTGGGATTATCATGACGTTTGGACGAATTTAACTACGTTAACTCCTTTAACATGGAATAGTGCTGCTAACGCATATGTGGCAACACTTAATATTGGAACCAGAAATTATTTTAGCGAAGCTACATCATCGATTACTTCACTCCCTAGTGGAACTACCGCAAATAACTGGTTTTTTATTATTAGAAATTTAGATGGAACTAGACAATCTACAGATTTATTAGGAGCTAATTTTGGCTTTGTTCCGGCAATTTTACAAACAGATTCATTTTTGTCTTCAAATGAAGTGATAATTTCAAACGGAAAAATTCAATCGGAATATTTGGAAACATTACAAGTTGAAATTTTTGGAATTGATGGAAAACAAATTGAAAAATTTAACTTAGAGGCTCAAACTACAAAAAACTTAAACTTATTGACTAAAGGAATTTATTTTGCTAAAATTACTAATAAAAATAAATTTAAAACCATTAAATTTATTTATTAAATGAATGCATTACCAGCGTTTTTAAAAGCCAAAAAATATAAAAAAATAAAATTTAAGTTTTTAAAAACACAGCATTTACTAATTAAAGTAAAAGTAAATGGAGTAGCTGGAAATTTCATTTTAGACACAGGCGCATCGAATACTTGTATAGGTTTTGAATGTATTGAAAAATATAATTTAAACGCGGTGCATCATACGAATGCTGCTGCAAGTGCCAGTTCAACAACAATGCCAACCAAAATAGCAAAAGACAATTGTCTCCAAGTTGGTTCTTGGAAGCAATTGTCTTCTGTTTTTATACTTTTCGATTTATCTCATGTAAACGAAGCTTTATCCCAACAAAAAATAAAACCTGTCGATGGTATTATTGGTGCCGATGTGTTACTTAAAGGAAACGCGATTATTGATTATCCAAATCAGTATTTGTATTTGCAATAGCAATTAATCGTTGTTTTTTAAACGAATAAAAAGCAATAATCGCACTAAATAACATTAAAATACCACCCAAAACAAAGGGTGCGCCAGGAAAATGAACCGCTGCATTTTTATTAGTAAAATTATAAAACACATTACTCATTAATGGCGGACCAATAATAGAAGTCACACTCATTAAACTGGTTAACGTGCCTTGAATTTCGCCCTGTTCATTCGCGGGAACATTTTCTGTAATTACAGATTGCAAAGCAGGACCTGAAATACCACCTAAACAATACGGAATTAAGAAGGCAAACATCATCCAGCTTTCTGAAGCGATAGCGAATAAAAACATACCTAATGTATATAATACTAAGCCGTAAATAATGCTTTTTTCATTTCCGATTTTTGGATTGATCCATCGGATTAAACCACCTTGCACAATTCCAACAAGTAAACCAATAATTCCTAATGAAATGCCAACCATTTTTTCGTCCCATTTAAATTGGTACATCGTAAAGTAACTCCAATTGCTATGAACAGCGTGCGAACCAATATAAACTAATACAATAGATATAAATAAGCCGAATATTTTAGGGTATTTTTTTAAATTTAAAATGGCCCGAATGGGGTTGGTTTTGCTCCAATCTAAATCTCTTCTATTTTCTTTGGGTAACGATTCTGGTAATACAAAATAACCATATAAGAAATTAATAAAACACAATGCTGCCGCGGCATAAAACGGAACTCTTGCACCAAATTGCCCTAATAAACCACCAATTACGGGTCCGATGATAAATCCAATTCCGAAGGCGGCACCAATCATTCCGAAGTTTTTAGCTCGGTTTTCTGGGGTGCTAATATCGGCAATATATGCTGTTGCTGTTGTAATACTCGCACCAGTTATTCCGGCAATAATTCTTCCGATAAATAAAAAAGTTATGGTAGGAGCAAAGGCTAAAAATAAATAATCCAATGAAAAACCTAAAAGTGAAAACAAAATAATAGGTCGGCGACCGTATTTATCACTCAAATTTCCAATTAGTGGCGACAATAAAAACTGTGTAAAAGCATACGCAAATAACAACCAGCCTCCAATTTTTGAAGCATCACTTAAATCGCCATGAATTAATTCTTGAATCAATTTTGGGATTACTGGAATAATAATTCCCCAACCTGTAATATCAATCACTAAAGTTAAAAATATAAAACCAATCGCTGCTTTTTTCTCTGTTTTCTTCATAAGAACAAAGAAACAAAAAAAAATCCCAAACTCTATTGAATTTGGGATTTCATATATTGGCAAACCTAACAGGTTTCAAAAACTTGTTAGGTTTATATTATAACTCCAACGCTTTTTTAGGATTATTATCCATCAATAACTCCATTGGGTTTTCTAACGCTTCTTTTACAGCTACTAAGAAACCTACAGATTCTCTACCGTCAATAATTCTGTGGTCATAAGATAAGGCTACAAACATCATTGGGTGAATTTCCACTTTACCGTTTACCGCAATTGGACGCTCAATAATGTTGTGCATTCCTAAAATTCCAGATTGAGGTGGATTGATAATTGGCGTAGATAACATACTTCCGAAAACTCCACCGTTAGTAATTGTGAAGGTTCCACCTGTCATATCATCAACCGTAATTTGTCCGTCACGTGCACGTAAAGCCAAACGTTTAATTTCAGCTTCTACTCCACGGAACGTTAATAATTCTGCATTTCTAACTACAGGAACCATTAATCCTTTAGGTCCAGAAACCGCAATTGAAATATCTGCAAAATCAAAAGCTACTTTATGGTCACCATCCATCATCGAATTTACATCTGGGTACAATTGCAAGGCTCTTGTAACCGCTTTAGTAAAGAACGACATATAACCTAATCCCAGACCATTGTGTTTTGCCTTAAATTCGTCTTTATATTGGTTTCTGATGGTATTAATTGGCGTCATATTTACTTCGTTAAAAGTAGTTAACATTGCCGTTTCGTTTTTAGCTGCAACCAAACGTTCTGCTACTTTTCTGCGTAACATAGAAAGTTTTACTCTTTCCGTTCCACGAGAACCTCCAGTTGGTGTTCCCATTGCTGGAATAGCATTTGCTGCATCTTCTGTAGTAATTCTTCCGCCTTTTCCTGTTCCAACAATGTCAGAAGGGCTGATGTTTTTTTCGTCTAATATTTTTTTAGCTGCTGGAGATGGTGCTCCTGTAGCATATGTTTTTTCAGCAACTGGTGCTGCTTTTACTTCTTCTTTTTTTACTTCTGGTGCTTTTTCAACAGCAGGCGCAGGTGTTGCTCCGTCTGGTTTTGCAGCAGCAGTATCAATATGGCAAACTACTTGCCCTACAGCTACAGCGTCACCTTCTTCGGCTTTAAGCGTAATAATTCCGCTTGCTTCTGCAGGTAATTCTAACGTAGCTTTGTCTGAATCTACTTCAGCAATAGCTTGATCTTTTTCAACGTAATCTCCGTCTTTTACTAACCAAGTTGCAATTTCAACTTCGGTAATAGATTCTCCCGGTGATGGGACTTTCATTTCTAAAATCATATTCTTTCGTTTTTAGTTTTAGGATAAAATGCTTCCTAAAATTATATTAATGTTGTATAACTGTTATTGAAATAATTTTTTATCAAAAACCATAGCAATTGCGTTCGCTTGACGTTTTTTCGAGCGTTCGTAACTTCCTGCTGCTGGCGCACTATATGCTTTTGGCGAGGCTAAACGTAATTTTACTAAATCGAAATTCATTAATAAATAGCCGTAAGCACCCATATTTTTTGGTTCTTCTTGTGCCCAAACATAATCATCTACATTTGGATACGAATCGATAATCGCTTTAATTTGATCTGTTGCTAATGGGAATAATTGTTCAAAACGAATTACGGCTACATCATTTCTTCCTAATTCTTCACGTTTAGCAATAATATCGTAATATACTTTTCCTGTACAGAACACTAAAGATTTAATCGCTTTTTTATCTGATACATTCGGGTCGTCAAGTATTTCTTGAAATTGTCCGTTTGATAATTCATCTGCGCTTGAAACCGCTTGTGGATGACGCAATAAACTTTTCGGTGAAAACACAATTAACGGTTTACGGAATTTCGTTTTCATTTGTCTTCTCATCAAGTGGAAGAAATTGGCTGGAGTAGTAACATCAGCAATGTACATATTGTGTTTTGCACACATTTGTAAATAACGTTCCATACGAGCAGAAGAGTGTTCCGCACCCTGATTTTCATAACCGTGTGGCAATAAGAAAACCAATCCGTTTTGATTGTTCCACTTGTCTTCTCCTGCAGAAATGTACTGGTCAATCATAATTTGTGCTCCGTTAGAGAAATCTCCAAATTGCGCTTCCCAAATGGTTAAGGTGTTTGGCGACGCTAATGCATAACCATATTCAAAACCAACTACACCATATTCTGAAAGGTGCGAATTGTATATATAAAAGTTTCCTTTTTTGTTTTTTATGTCGTTTAATAAAACCACTTCTTCTTCGGATTCTTCCACTTTAATTACGGCGTGACGGTGCGAAAACGTTCCGCGTTCCACATCTTGTCCAGAAATACGAACATCGTATCCTTCAGTAATTAAAGAACCATACGCCAATAATTCTCCCATTGCCCAATCTAATTGGTCTTTTTCGAAGAACATGGCTTTTCTATCACCAATTAATTTTGTGATTTTGCTAATGAATTTTTTGTCTGAAGGCAATTCTGTAATAGTAGATGCAATAGCTGTTAACTGCTTTTTATCAAATTTCGTATCAAATTTTGACAGCATCACATCATCTGAAACTTGTTCAAATCCATTCCATTCATTTTGCATAAATGGTGTAATTACAGTTAGGCTTTTCTTACGAGATTCTTCTAAATTTTCATCTAAATCAGATTTGTAAGTTTCCTCTAACTTTTTTACATAATTAGCATCAATTACACCTTCAGTTATTAATTTTTCTGCATAAATATCACGAGGATTTTTATGTTTAGCGATGGCTTTGTATAATTTTGGTTGTGTAAAACGAGGCTCGTCTCCTTCGTTATGACCGTATTTTCTATATCCTAATAAATCGATAAATACATCGCTTCCAAATTCCATTCGGTAATCTAAAGCAAATAACATCGCGTGAACCACTGCTTCTGCATCATCTGCATTAACGTGTAATACGGGAGATAAGGTTACTTTTGCAATATCTGTACAATATGTTGAAGAACGGGCGTCTAAATAATTTGTAGTAAATCCAACTTGGTTATTAATAACTAAGTGAATGGTTCCACCTGTTTTATAACCGTCTAATTTTGCCATTTGTATAATTTCATACACAATACCTTGTCCGGCTACGGCAGCATCACCGTGAACGGCAATAGGTAAAACTTTTGAAAAATCATCGGCAAAATAGCGATCTTGTTTGGCTCTTGTAATTCCTTCAATTACTGCACCAACGGTTTCTAAATGCGAAGGATTTGGTGCTAAATTTAAGTTAATTTTTTTTCCTGAATCTGTAACTCGGTCGGATGTTAATCCTAAGTGGTATTTTACATCACCATCAAAATACATATCGTCATCGTAATCTTTTCCGTCAAATTCTGAGAAAATATTTTGTGTGTTTTTGCCAAAAATATTTGCTAAAACATTTAAACGACCACGGTGTGCCATTCCCATTACAAATTGTTCTACTCCTTTTTCTGCAGCCGCTTCAATTAGCGCATCTAATGCCGGAATAGCAGCCTCACAACCTTCTAAAGAAAATCGTTTTTGACCTACGTATTTTGTATGTAAGAATGTTTCGAACGAAACGGCTTCGTTTAATTTTCTTAATATATTTTTCTTAACATCACCTGAGAAATTCGGCTGATTGTCGTTAATATCTAATCTGTTTTTTATCCAATCCTGTACTTTAGGTTCTCTAATGTACATAAATTCCACACCAATAGACGAACAATAAACACTTTCTAAATGCTTAATAATATCAGCTAAAGGGCTTGGCTTCATATTAACTATTTTGGCAGCATCAAAAACGGTTGTTAAATCCGCTTGCGACAATCCGAAATTTTCAATAGCCAATGTTGGTGAC
>Ga0208595_1000798_pt1 | contig 10958 bp, 16 predicted proteins | sample LakMenEpi28Jun11_FD_150742 | JGI IMG/M metagenome (GOLD analysis project Ga0208595, IMG submission 150742) | Freshwater microbial communities from Lake Mendota, WI - 28JUN2011 deep hole epilimnion (SPAdes) | ecosystem: Environmental > Aquatic > Freshwater > Lake > Epilimnion/Euphotic zone ...
GCCATAATTGGTGTCAACCGCCTCGCCCGTTGAATCAACCTTGCCTTTCAACCTCACAAAGGCATGCGGAAAATTTTCGCCGAAATCATGACTGTAAAAAGTTGCGACCACTTCGGCACGCACGGACGCGGGAAACTGGCTTAAAATGGCGAAAATCAGAAGTACGCAATAGCGAAACATAGACGCTCCATAGATATTCAAGATGTATCCGCCCATGACCGCGCTTGCAATAATCAGTTGACGTTTTGGGCAAATTGATGTCGCTGACAGCCATGTGAGTAAGGGAGGAAGCATCATTATGTCAGCAGCACAAAAAAGCATTTTCATTACAGGCGCCGCGTCCGGCCTTGGCCGCGAAGTCGCGCGGTATTTTGCAAATGTGGGTTGGTTTGTAGGTCTGGCGGATATTGATGAAAAAGGTTTGGACGAAACCGCCGCCTTGTTATCAAAGGGCCAATATTCGCTGCACAAGTTGGATGTCACCGACCGCGCGCAATGGAAAAAGGCAGTTGCCGAATTTGCCAAGCACACCAACGGCCATATGACCGTTTTGTTCAACAATGCAGGGATAGGCGCTGGCGGCCCGATCCAGGACATGACCGACGAAGATATTGACCGCATGATCGCGATCAACTTGACGGGCGTGATCAGCGGCACGCGGGCCTGTTTCGACCTGCTGAAGAACACGCCAGACGCATGCGTGCTCTACACCAGTTCTGCTGCGGGTATTTACGGGTCGGCGGGCTTAAGCGTCTATAGCGCCACCAAATTCGCGGTACGTGGGCTTGCCGAGGCGCATGACATTGAATGGCGTCCATATGGCATAAAAGCCCGCAGCCTGATGCCCGGATTCATCGATACCAACATCATCGGCAATGTCGACACCGGTAGCAACATGACTGGCAAGGAAAGACTTCAGTCAGCGGGTGTTGAAGTCAGCCCCGTTTCAATCATTGGCCCTGCGGCGTGGGAAGCCATTCACGGCGACAAGGTGCATACGCCAGTCAACAAAATGGCGAAGCAACTGGCCTTTTCCGCGCGCTGGTTTCCGAACCGTTTACGCAAGCAACTGGGCCTATTGGGCGGCCTCGGCGACGTTGTGCAGACGAAGCCGTGATTGCAGCCTGGGGTCAGGACCACTTAAATCCACCTTCGCGGTTTGAGGCCATACTGTTCAGTGCAAGGCGGCAAAGCACAGGCTTAGTGGTTCTAAGTCAAGCTTTGCCAACGGTGCAATGGACAGTATGGGTCAAATCCGAAGGACGCCAAAATGGCTTCGATGTCTTTGCCATTTTGACGTCGCGAAGGTGGATTTAAGTGGTCATGACCCTAAGCCGTAATCGCGTCGATTTTGCCGGCAAGGTCAATATCGCGCTGCGACAGGCCATCCGCATCATGGGTCGTCAGCAGAATTTCGACGCGGTTATATACGTTGAACCATTCGGGATGATGGTCCGCTTTTTCGGCCAAAATCGCGACGCGAGTCATGAAACCGAATGCCTCGGCAAAGTCGACAAAGCGCAAAATACGGCGAATACCCTTGACATCCGCGTCATATGTCCATTGCGGCAGTTGCTGCATTGCGGCATCGCGGACGGCGTCATCCAGTCTTGAAACGTGCATATCCTAATCCTGCTTTTGCAATTGAACGAATATCTGCCTAAGTCGCGATATGTCCTCGCGTCAAGCATCCTCGCCATCGCTTAGCCTTGACAATGTCGCGGTCATGCGCGGCAACCGCATATTGCTGCGCGGTCTATCGGTCGCGGCGCGCCCAGGCGACGTCATCTGGATCAGGGGCGCCAATGGATGTGGGAAGTCCAGTTTGCTGCGCCTTGTCGCCGGATTGCTGACGGTGATGTCGGGGACGATCCAATCCGAAGGTCGCATGGCGCTTGCGGACGAAAATATGGCGCTGGATGCCAATGTGACAGTGGAGGCCGCACTCCGTTTTTGGGCAGACCTTGACGGCGCATCCGCCGACGCACGTCACGCGGCCTTAACCGATATGGATTTGCAAAACCTCGTTCATATCCCGGTCCGCTTTCTCTCGACGGGACAACGCAAGCGCGCCAGCATCGCGCGCGTCCTTGCGTCCAATGCAGATATTTGGTTGATGGATGAGCCCTATAATGGCCTCGACAGTGCAAGCTGCGCGCGTCTTGATCAGGCAATTATTGCCCGTGTGGCTTCGGGCGGGATCGTCCTTGTCGCCGCGCATCAACCGCCCTCCATCAATGTCGCACATAGTTTAATACTCGACAGCCAAGGCGTTGCCATATGAAGGCCTTTATTGCTCTAGTCGCCCGTGAGGTGCGCTTGGCATGGACAGGCGGCGGTCTATGGCTTCCCGTGGTGTTTTATCTCGCCGTGGCCACATTATTCCCCTTTGTGACGGGGCCTGATAAGGCATTGCTCGCGCGGACTGGCGGCGGCATTTTGTGGATCGCTGCACTGTTGGCGACGCTGCTTCCCATTGAACGGCTGATTTTGCCCGACCGGCAATCCGGCGTGCTGGATCAGCTTGCCCTGCGCGGTTGGTCCGATGAACTTGTCGCGACCGCCAAAATCGCAGGGCAAATTGTCGCTTTCGCTTTGCCACTGCTTTTGGCGACAATATTCGGCTCTGCGCTCATCGGCTTGCCGGAAGCGCAATTGGGCACTTTGATCCTTGGCCTTGCGTTGGCTTTGCCTGCCTTGTCTGGCCTGTCCGTAATGATCGCGGCACTCACCGCTGGCCTAAGCGGTGCGAGCGCGCTTGGCGGGTTATTGTTGGTGCCCATCACCATACCGTTACTCATCTTCGGCGCAGGCACCCTCGCCGAAGATCCCGGTAACGCGATGCAGTTGCTCGCGGCAACATCATTGGCGATAACGGCGCTGTCCCCCTTTGCCGCAGGCGCCGCCCTGCGCGCGGGCAGAACTTAGGGTCTCTATTGCGCGGATATTTTCCGGGCATAGCCGTCCGCAACCATCGCCTCGACCATATCAAACAGCTTTTCCGGGTCCTGCGCGCGCAAAATAGGGATGTTGGCCTCCATCCCCTCGGCGATAACAATTTCGCGTTTGCCAGTCTGCACAGCCTCCCAAATGCGGCTTGCGACCTTATCCGGGTCAATACCATTGTCGATCGCCGCGTCACTGATGCCGCGCACGGAGCCATCGGCGTTGAGCGCATTACGTGAGACATTGGTTTTGACGGAACCGGGCGCGACAACAAGGACTTTTACACCCTGCCCCGCCACTTCGCTGCGCAGCGCGTCGGCATAGCCGATCAAGCCATGTTTCGCCGCGCAATACGCCGTGCGCATAGGGATTCCCGCCTTGCCCGCCACGCTGGAGATCATCACAATCTGCCCACTGCGGCGCGCGACCATGTGCGATAGCAAGGCCTGAGTCAGCGCAATGGGCGCGAGCAGGTCGACATCGACAATCCGCTGATAAACCGAAAAATCGGTATCCAATGCTAGCGACCGTTGGGAGATGCCCGCATTGTTGACCAGCACATCGACATAGCCCTGAAACGCGATAGCTTCGGCCGCTTTACTGGCCAAGCTAGTATAATCCACCGTGTCGAATGGCAAAATCAAACAGCGTTCCGCTGCGTCTGTTTCCGTTGCAACGCGCCGCAGTTCATCAACATTGCGACCTGACAATATGGCATATCCGCCGCTGGCAACAAACGCCTTGGCCAAGGCTTCACCAATGCCCGACGATGCCCCTGTGATCCACGCGGTTTTGCTAGGTTGATCTGTCAATTGTGCTCTCCTTATCCCCCCTTTCCGTCAACGTAGGCTTGGCCGCTGTCAAGACATTCTGGCTTGCACTTTGTCGGCGAGCGCACCACATGCGGGATATGCTTATAGAAACCGAACTGACACCCAACCCTTCCACCATCAAATTCCTGCCCGGCCGTGCGGTCATGGACACAGGAACGCGCGACTTTGCTTCGCCCGAAGAGGCCGAAGCCTCTCCCTTGGCGGAAGCACTCTTCGCGCTTGGCGATGTCACGGGCGTGTTTTTCGGGCATTCCTTTATTTCCGTGACGGCAGCATCCGGCGTTGAGTGGGCAAAGCTTAAGCCCGACGTGCTTGGCATATTGTTGGACCATTTCAGCGCCAACATGCCTTTGTTCAAACCAGCTACCGCTGGCTTCTCGGTGCCGTCGGGTGAAGCAGACTATCCGTTGGATGACCCTGCCGATGCCGATATCGTTGACCAAATCAAGGATTTGATCGAAACCCGCGTCCGCCCTGCGGTCGCCAATGATGGCGGCGACATCATCTATCGGGGTTTCCAGAAAGGCGTCGTTTTCCTGCAAATGCAGGGTGCGTGTGCCGGGTGCCCATCTTCATCCGCCACGCTGAAAAACGGGATCGAACAATTGCTGAAGCATTATGTGCCTGAAGTGACTGAAGTGCGCGCCGCATAAAAATCAAATATTGCGAAGGTAGATATCATGTCAAAAGCTTTGAACGACGTTGCCCTTGATCAGCTTTTTCGTGAAGCGCGCAGCTATAATGGCTATCTGGATACGCCAGTGTCGCCCTTACAGTTGGAACAGATTTGGGACCTGATGAAATTTGGTCCGACATCGGCCAATTGCCTGCCTGCGCGGATCATTTGGTGCAGCAGCGAAGACGCAAAGCAAAAACTTGCCGCTTTCTGCATACCAAGCAACGGCGAGAAAATCCTTCAGGCACCGGTGACCGCGATTATCGGAATGGACCTCGAATTCTACGAAAATCTGCCTGATTTATTCCCGCATACCGACGCGCGAAGCTGGTTTGTCGGCAATGATGAGCTGATAGAAAAAACCGCCTTCCGCAACAGCAGCTTGCAGGGAGCATATTTCATGCTCGCGGCGCGCGCACTTGGACTTGATACAGGACCAATGTCGGGATTCAACAACGCAGCCGTGGACGAGGCATTTTTTGTCGGCACTAAAGTGCAATCAAACTTCATTTGCACCTTGGGCTATGGCGACAAAGCGAGCACTTTCGAACGCAGCCCAAGGCCAGCGTTTGACCGCTTCAACAGCATCCTCTGATCAAGCGGCCAACAAATAGTCATGCGGACATTGGTCATCGATACAGCGACACGGGCGTGCTCGGTCGCCTTGTTCGATGACGACCATGTTATCGCGGCGGAGCATGAAGTCATTGGCCGCGGCCATGCCGAACGCTTGCTTCCCCTCATCGCTGCACTGCCCGGCAACGGCAAAGCGGACCAGGTGATGGTCAATGTCGGACCGGGCAGTTTTACAGGTATTCGTGTCGGCGTAGCCGCCGCAAAGGCTTTAGGCCTGGCATGGCATATTGATGTATCTGGTTATGGTTGCCTTGCTTTGGTGGCGGCGATGGGGCGTTCAAAGCTGCCCGAAGCCGCGGCGATAGACGTTGTCATGACTGGCGGCCATGGCGAGTATTTCTTTGAGGCTTTTGATGCGCTTGGGCATTCGCGTGCGCCTGTGCGCTCCGTCCTACCGGCAGATCTGTTTAGCCTTGCCACGGCCACTGTGGTGGCAGGCGACATTGATCCCCAACGCGCCGACCGTCATTGGCTGGAGCTACTACCCGATGCGCGCCATTGGACGCATTTGCGGGCCGACCATCCGCTTACGGCAACGCCCATCTACGGCAGAGCGCCAGACGCAAAGCCCGCAGTCCTCCCAAAATGATTCGGGTCGTTGATGGCGACGCCGGAGATATTTCGGCCATGATGACAATCATGAACGACGCATTCGACCCCAGATTTGGCGAAGCATGGACGGCTGCACAATGTCTATCAACTTTGGTGCTCCCCGATTGCCAGTTATTGCTTGCTAAAGACGTTGGAGACGTCTGCGGCTTCGCCATGAACCGCTGGGTTCTTGATCATCAAGAGTTGTTGATGATTGGCGTCGCGCGGCGACTTCATGGCCAAAACATCGGAAAACTGTTGCTATCCGAAACAATCCAACGTGCGCGCCAGGGGGGACGAACCAAAATCTTCCTTGAAGTTCGCGATGGTAACAATGCGCATGGTTTTTATCTTAAATCTGGATTTACCCCGATTGGGCGTCGTAAAAATTATTATAAACATGCCGACGGTATAAGTTCCGATGCAATTACTCTGCTATTGGAACTATAAACTTAACGTCGATGTTTGGCTATTGGTTGACGATATATCTTTAATCATGTAACAAATTATTCTCAAAAACACATAATAGATGGGTCAGGATTTTGTAAAATGTCACAAGAAAGTAACGATGTCGCAGAACTGTTAATTACGCTAACGGCTGATATTGTCGCAGCGCATGTTAGCAACAACAGTGTTGCCGTGTCGGATGTATCGACTTTAATCTCTAACGTACACGCGGCACTGTCCGGAATTTCCGAACCAGCTATTGTGGTAGAAGCAGCCTTGGAACCAGCCGTTCCTATCCGTAATTCAATCAAGCGCGATTTCATCGTCTGTCTGGACGATGGTAAGAAGCTAAAAATGCTCAAGCGTCACCTTATGACGCATTATGGCATGACGCCGGATGATTATCGCGCGAAGTGGGGATTGCCGGCCGATTATCCGATGGTTGCTCCCGCTTATGCCGAGCAGCGTCGCGAGTTGGCCAAGGCCATTGGCCTTGGACGCGCGCCGGGTTCGGGCCGCAAGAAAAAAGTAAGATAAGCTTTTCGCTCATCCGCAAGAATATAAGGCCGGGACACTCCCGGCCTTTTTCTTTGACGAATCATGGCGCGGCACTAAATGTCTTGTCCAATGGATAGCAAAATTGACATTGAGGCGCTCTGTAACCAACGGGGCTTACGCATAACCGATCAACGGCGCGTCATCGCGCGCGTCATTTCCGATGCGACCGACCACCCCGATGTGGAGGAGCTTTACCGCCGTTCGTCGGCGATTGATCCCAAAATCTCGATTGCCACGGTATATCGGACCGTCCGCTTGTTTGAAGAGGCTGGCATATTGGACCGGCATGATTTCGGCGATGGTCGCGCGCGGTATGAGGCATCGCCCGAGGCGCATCACGACCATTTGATTGATGTCGAAACTGGCAAAGTCGTCGAATTTGTCGACCCTGAGCTTGAGGCATTACAGAAAATCATTGCGGAACGGCTGGGCTATCGTTTGGTCGACCATCGTATGGAGCTTTATGGCGTCGCCATCGACCGCAAGGATTGAACGACGCAACCCGGCGGCTTTTGTCACGGGGCAGTTCTTGTTTTTGACACGACTGCTGCTGATGGCTGCAAGCCTGTCTGCAAGCTTGCTATTACACAATGTCTGGCGGATAGTCCGCAAACCGTCGCCTTGGCCGCGCTTATTTTTGCTCTCAATCAGCTGGACCAGCGGCATTGCGACAGCCACCACTGGCACCCGCATACGCAATAATGTGTTCTATGCCGCAAACCACCATAGCTGGATCGATATTCCGGTAATGTCTGGCGTTACGGGCTGCACTTTCGTTGCCAATGACGGCATCGAAGGCTGGCCGCTGATTGGCTGGCTGTGCAAGATCAACAACACCATCTTCGTCAATCGCGAAAACCGTGCCAGCGTCAGCAATCAAATCGATGATTTGCGGGCGGCCATGACGGGCGACCAGCCTGTGACCATCTTTCCCGAAGGCACGACGCATGATGGATCGGGCCTTTTGCCGTTCAAACCGTCTTTGTTCGCCGCTTTAGTCCCGCCGCCCACTGGCATGCTCGTTCAACCTGTCTATCTCAATTATGGCCGCCACACGCCACGCGTGGCTTGGGTTGGCGACGAAAAAGTGACAGAGAATTTCTGGCGACTTTTGTCATATGTTAAACCGATAACCGCGACTCTGCATTTTCTGGAGCCATTTGATCCGCTCCATTATCCGGACCGCAAGGCAATTTCTGGCGAAGTGCGGGCGCGTATTGGCGCTGCGATGGAGGGTGGCGGCAACGCGGCGCGCATAGTATAGGCGCAATTTATGAGCATGGATTCCCCAAAAACCTATTCGATCAAAAATTACGGCTGTCAGATGAACGTCTATGATGGCGAGCGCATGGCCGAGATGTTCGAAAGCCAAGGCATGTCGCCTGCGGATGACAAGGCGAATGCCGACCTCGTCGTCCTCAACACATGCCACATTCGCGAAAAGGCATCGGAGAAGGTCTATTCCGCGATTGGCCGCCTGCGCCGCAAGGATGGGACCAGGCCGGTCATTGCCGTAGCTGGCTGCGTCGCGCAAGCCGAGGGCGGCGAGATCAGCCGCCGGGCACCCGAAGTCGATATTGTGGTTGGTCCGCAAGCTTATCACAACCTGCCCGACATATTGGCCGCAGTTGGACGCGGCGAACATGTGGTTGACCTCGATCTGCCGGGCCTCGACAAATTTGGTAAGCTGCCTGCCCGCCGCAAACAGCCGCCATCGGCGTTTCTGACGGTTCAGGAAGGTTGCGACAAATTCTGCACCTATTGCGTCGTGCCCTACACCAGAGGCGCGGAAATTTCGCGCGGATGGGCCGAGTTGATCGATGAAGCAAAGGCAATAGTCGATGCTGGCGCGCGCGAAATCACGTTGCTTGGCCAGAATGTCAACGCATGGGATGGCGAAGATGACAAGGGCAAGCTGCAAGGCTTAGACGGCCTTATCCGCGCGCTCGACAAGATACCCGACCTTCGCCGCATCCGTTACATGACCAGCCACCCGAACGACATGACCGAAGGGCTGATTGCCGCGCATGGTGATGTTGAAAAACTGATGCCGTTCTTGCACTTGCCCGTGCAATCCGGCTCCAACCGCATCTTAAAAGCCATGAACCGCAGCCACAGCCGCGACAGTTACATGCGCATACTGGACCGCGTTCGGACTGTGCGGCCCGACATCGCCTTTTCCGGTGACTTCATCGTTGGTTTTCCCGGTGAAACCGATGCCGATTTTGAGGACACGTTAAGCCTCGTGCGCGAAGTCGGCCATGCGCAAGCCTACTCCTTCAAATATAGCCCACGCCCCGGCACACCCGCCGCCGACATGTCAGACCAGATACCCATGGAAATCATGGACGAACGGCTGCAAAGGCTTCAGGCGCAGATCGTGGCGGACCAGACTGCGTTCAATGATCGCACCGTGGGGCGCACCACCGATGTCCTTTTGGAACGGCCCGGAAAATTTGCAGGGCAACTCATTGGCAAATCGCCTTGGCTTCAGTCGGTGCATGTCCTTGCGCCGGAGCTTTCAATCGGCGATATCGTTACTGTGAAGATAACCGATTCTGGACCGCTTAGCCTGAAGGGTGAACCAACGATGAGAGCAGCCGCCTGAATGGCAAAAAAAGCCCAAGCGCAAGCCGGTGACTTGTCCCGGCTGGAGATGAGCTTCGACAAACCGCATTTGATTAACGCGGTTTTTGGCGAATTTGACCGCAATCTGGTTACGATTGAGAACCGCCTTGGGGTCTATATCTCGGCCCGTGGAAACCGCGTGCAGATTGAAGGCGAGGCTGGTGCCATTGGCCGCACCCGCGACGTTCTCAACGACATTTATTCTCGTCTATCGCGTGGACAGGAAATCGATACCGAAGCCGTGCAGTCCATTATCGCCATGACCGCTGAACCCACTTTAGAAGGCATTGTCCGCAAGGACGCGACCGACGCGCCGGGTATCATGATCCGCACGCGCAAGAAGACATTGGTACCGCGTTCGGCCACACAAATTCCGTATATGGAGGCATTGGCCCGCGACGAGATTATCTTCGCTCTTGGGCCAGCAGGCACCGGCAAAACCTATCTAGCAGTGGCGCAGGCCGTGGCCATGCTGATTACCGGCGCGGTGCAACGGCTCATCCTCTCTCGCCCGGCGGTTGAGGCTGGCGAGCGGCTGGGTTTCTTGCCCGGCGATATGAAGGAAAAGGTCGATCCCTATCTGCGGCCGATCTACGATGCCTTGTACGATTGCTTGCCTGCCGAACAGGTCGAGCGGCGGATTGCGTCTGGCGAAATTGAAATCGCGCCCATCGCGTTCATGCGCGGGCGGACGTTGGCCGATGCCTTCATCATTTTGGATGAGGCGCAGAATACCACGGCGGCACAGATGAAGATGTTCCTCACCCGTTTCGGCATGAATAGCCGCATGGTCATTTGCGGAGATCCGCATCAGGTGGATATTCCCGGCGGTGAACGCATGTCCGGCCTGAATGACGCGGTGCAGCGCCTTGACGGTGTCGATGGCATAAGAACCATCCGTTTCAACAGCAGCGACGTCGTCCGCCACCCACTCGTCGGTAAAATCGTCGACGCCTATGAGGGTGGGCATGATTGATGTCGAACTCGACATGGGCGTGGTTTGGGGCGACAGCGATTTCGGGCAGAGTGAAGTCGAAAAGGCCGTCGATGCAGCAGTCCGCTTTGCAGGCTTGGCGGGATTAGCGGAATATCCATCGCCGGTAGAAGTCAGCATCAAGCTCACCGATAACGCCGAAGTTCAGGCTTTAAACCGCGAATGGCGCGACAAGGATAAGCCCACTAATGTCCTGAGTTTCCCGATGTTGGAAGACGATGCTTTAGAACAGCTCCGTCACCCTGAACTTGTTTCAGGGTCTTACTTCTTATCCGACGCCGAGAAAATTAAGACCCTGAAACAAGTTCAGGGTGACGATCAGGAGATGGAGATGTTGCTCGGCGACATCATATTGGCTTATGAAACCTGCGCTGCTGAGGCGAAAGAAAAAAACATTCCCGTTGCCCATCACGCGACGCATTTGGTCATCCACGGCATGCTACATTTGCTTGGCCATGACCATATCGAGGATGACGATGCCGAATTGATGGAGGCGCTTGAGGTAAAAGCGCTTGCATCTATAGGCCTTAACAATCCATATATAGATTAAATCGACCATTAAGAGGCCAGTACGCTTCCATTATGCCTGAGGGTGACAGTTTTAGCGGTTCGAAAACCGCAACCGACGACGATAACGACGGACGAATAT
>Ga0208595_1000799_pt1 | contig 10952 bp, 13 predicted proteins | sample LakMenEpi28Jun11_FD_150742 | JGI IMG/M metagenome (GOLD analysis project Ga0208595, IMG submission 150742) | Freshwater microbial communities from Lake Mendota, WI - 28JUN2011 deep hole epilimnion (SPAdes) | ecosystem: Environmental > Aquatic > Freshwater > Lake > Epilimnion/Euphotic zone ...
CTGGGCGGCTGAGAAACAAGCCGCTCGGGTCGGCAACTTCGGCGATGCCTTCGCCGGTCATTTCGAAGCAACCAACTTCATCGGTTGGGCCGTAACGGTTCTTGAGGCTGCGCACGAAGCGCAGGGCGGTTTGGCGGTCGCCTTCGAAGTGGCAGACCACGTCGACGAGGTGTTCAAGAACTCTAGGGCCGGCGATTGAGCCGTCTTTGGTGACGTGACCGACGAGAATCACGGGGAGGTCGCGCTCTTTGGCAACGCGAATCAGGTTGCTGGCAACCTCACGAATCTGGGCTGGCATGCCGGCAGCGCCGTCGAGGTCGCTATGGGCGATGGTTTGAACCGAGTCGACCACAAGCAGGTTGGGGTTGATCGAGTCGATCTGGCCGAGCACGTTGGCGAGGTCGGTTTCGGCGGCGAGATAGAGGCCGTCGACAACGGCTCCGGTGCGCTCGGCGCGCAGGCGAACCTGACCAACCGACTCTTCACCAGAAACATAGAGAACCTTCAGCCCGCGCTTGGCGGCGTTGCCGGCGACTTCGAGGAGCAGGGTTGACTTGCCCACGCCTGGCTCGCCAGAGAGCAGCACGACGGCGCCTGGCACTAGGCCACCGCCGAGGACGCGGTCGAACTCACCCACGCCGGTTGGCCATGCGGTGACGTTTTCGGTTGAGATCTCGCTGATCGGGCGGGCGCTCGATGAAGCGACTAGCTTGGTTGGCTTGATCGATCGCGCGGCTCCGAGGCCCTTGGTTTGGGCCGAGCCCTCCTGCATCGAGTTCCAGGCTTGGCATTCGCCACACTGGCCAACCCATTTTGAGCTGACCCAAGCGCACTCGGCGCAGACGAAGGTGGTTTTTGCTGATGCCATGACACAAAACTACCAAGCACCACCGACCCTAGACTTGAACTGTGAACAGCAATCGAATCGCAATTCTAGGAACCGGCTCAATGGGCTCGGCGATTTTGCACGGCCTGCTTGCTTCTGGCATTGATGCAACCGACATTTCGGTGAGCACCAAGAGCGAAGCGAGCGCGGCAAAGTTGCGCGACGAGCTCGGCGTTAGCGCCTACTCGCTCGAAACCAGCGCGGATGCCAACCGCTCGGCCGTTGCCGGAGCCCACACCGTGATTATTGGCGTGAAGCCGGGTTACGTGGTCGAGGTGCTCGGTGAGGTTGCAAGTCATCTCGGCTCAGACGCCCTCGTGATCAGCGTTGCCGCTGGCATCACCACTGCAGCGATGGAAGCCGTGGTTTCGAACCCTGTGGTTCGAGCAATGCCAAACACCCCTTCAGTGGTTGGTCGCGGGGTAACCGGTATCGCCAAGGGCTCGCGCGCAACCGACGCTGAGCTTGCAGCGGCGACCAAGATTTTTGAATCGGTGGGTAGCGTCCTAGTTATCGACGAGTCTCAGATTGACGCGCTATCGACCATCTCGGGTTCTGGCCCGGCATACGTTTTCTTCTTGATTGAGCAGTTCACCGAAACTGCGCTCTCGATGGGTTTCACCGCAGAGCAGGCCGAGGTGATGGTGCACGACACCTTCCTTGGTGCGTCCGAGTTGTTAGAAGCAACCGGTCAGAGCCCGGCCGAACTCAGACGCCAGGTGACCAGCCCGAACGGCACCACCATGCGCGCCGTTGCCGTGCTTGAAGAAGCCAACCTCAAAGCCACGTTCGACAAAGCAACCGCGGCGGCACTCGCTCGCGCAAAAGAAATAGCAGAAGGTAATCTCTAAACATGACCGACGTATTTTCAGCCCTAGCCGACCCAACTCGCCGCCAGCTGCTCGAGGCACTTGCCAAGAAGCCTGGCCAATCGGTGAGTGACCTGGTCGCGTTGACCAAGCTTGGCCAGCCGACTGTTTCGAAGCACCTCAAGACCCTGCGTGATGCTGATCTAGTGACCGTCAAGGTTTCTGGGCAGAACCGCTTCTACTCGGTGAAGACCGCTGCACTGACCAAGGCTTCGCTCTGGTTGCGCGGCCTCGGCGCCGATGACGCGTTCGACAAAGACATCGACGTTTTGGGTGAGAAGCTGGGCGAGTTGTTCGCCGTCGGTGGTTCTTGGATCGCCGAGCAGCTGGCCACACGCGTCAACGTTGAGACCGACCCAAAGGTTATTGGTCGCGAACTAGGACGCAAACTTCACGAAGCAAAAGAGCAGGCCGAATCACAGGCCAAGAAGGTTGTGAAGAAGGTTAAGCGCTAAAACTTAGCGTCGATCTCAGCAATCAGGTTTTCTACTAGCCCGCGAATTTCGTCGCGGATCGGGCGCACTGCCTCAACACCCTGACCGGCCGGGTCTTCGAGGACCCAGTCCAGGTAGGTCTTACCAGGGAAGAATGGGCAGGCGTCTCCGCAACCCATCGTGATTACGTAATCCGAAGCTTCAACCGCTTCGTCGGTCAGAATCTTCGGGGTGGCGTTGGAGATGTCGATGCCCTCTTCGGCCATCGCAGCCACCGCTGCTGGGTTGACCGCATTGCCTGGCGCCGAACCAGCCGAGCGAACCTCGACGCGGTCGCCAGCGATGTGCTGCAGGTAGCCGGCGGCCATCTGCGAACGGCCGGCGTTGTGAACGCAAACGAAAAGTACCGAGGCTTTATGAGTCATGTCTCAATTAAAGCGCAGTTACTTGCGCTTCGAAGCGGCTTTCTTCTTGGCGGTGGCAGAGGTCAGGAGCATGCTCAAGATCACGGCGACCAGAAGTCCGGTGATCTGCGCGAGCACCAGAGTCGCTCCGGAGCTTACCGAGACCTTGCCGTAAACCATCAGGCCGAAGGTGACGGCCGGGTTGGCCTGGGCTCCGGTTGGGGTGAAGTTTGAGGCGGCGAAGACCCAGAGCATGATTGCGAACGGGATCACGTTGACGAGTTTGTTGTTCAGCAAGGTGATAATCAGCAGGGCTAAACCGGCGGTTGCCAAGGCTTCTCCAGCGAAGGCCGGGGCTGCGTCAAGTGAACTTGCTGCCGTGCCAAAGCCGAGAACTTTGTAACCGTGCATGAATGCGCCGAGAAACACACCCGCGGCAGCGCCGAGAAGCTGCGCCACAACCTGGCCGATGAAGTCAACGGCCGAAAGTTCCTTGCGCGAGAAGAAGTAGAGCGACATCACCGGGTTTAGGTAGCCGCCGCTGACCCCGCTAACCAGCAAGACCATCAAGCCGAGGGTGATCGAAAGGATCATCGAGTCGGTTGAGTAAACGATGGCGGTGAGGAACACCGCGGTGCCGATGAACTCGGCGAGCATCTTTCTTGCAAGCGGGGGAAGATTCACTTTTGTGCCTTTCGTTCGAAGCCGGTTTTGGCAATCGGGCTCGAGTTGAGTGTATTGCCCTTGGTTGCCAAAACTGGGGATGCCCGATTGGCAAAACTCGGCTAGACTAGGCGAGTATTTGTGCTCGGCACAGAGCTTTCGACCAAGATGAGGTTTTTGTGGGTTCAGTAATCAAGAAGCGCCGCAAGCGTATGTCTAAGAAGAAGCACCGCAAGCTGCTTCGTAAGACTCGCCACCAGCGTCGCAATAAGAAGTAGTTCGCTACTTAAACAAAAACCCCGCCAGCAAATGTTGGCGGGTTTCTTGTTATTTGCCCCAGTGCAGCCTGAGCTCGCGCTTTTTGAAATCTAGAATCTTCCAGCCGGCTGCCTTCGCGTACTTCTTCAGGATCTTGTCTGGGTTCACAGCTACCGGGTGACCAACGCGGGTCAGCATGTGTAGGTCGTTGTGTGAGTCGCTGTATGCGTAAGACTTGCGCAGGCTATAGCCGCGCTCAAGGGCAAGGGCCTTGACCGCCTTCGCCTTACCTTTGCCGTGCAGTGGTCGACCGATGAATTCTCCGGTGAGCTTGCCGTCCTTGATTTCTAAGACGGTGCCGAGTGCGCCGGTGAGGCCGAGCTGATTTGCGATGAACTCACCCATCTGAACCGGGCTGGCGGTGACGATCCAAACCTCACGCCCAGCGGCAACGTGCTCCTGGGCAATGCGCACTGTCTCTGGCCAGAGGCGCTTAGAGATTTGACGCTCCCAAACGCTCTGAATGAGTTTCTCGAGTTCGGCTGCGTTCTGACCAACCGCTAGTGACATGGCTCGGTCTTCGATGTGAGCGAGCATTTTTGCCGACTCGCCAAACCTGATGAATCGAAGTTGCGAGATGCCGAAACGCCAAAGCTCTTTGCGAGAGAAGAAGGCCAGTTTGACTGCCTCTTTGCCGAACAGAAACGTAGACGATCCACGCAGCAGCGTGTTGTCTAGGTCGAAGAACGCGGCGCTCTTCTTTTCGGGCTTCTTCGGGGCGGGCATTACACAAGTTTAGACGGGAGCCTAGGATGAATGCGTGCTGAATACCATCCAGATTGACCTAATCGGCAAAGCCGGTTGCCACCTTTGCGACGATGCTCGCATGGTGGTCAATGCTGTGCTGGGCGAGTTTCAGTCGATCCACCGCGGAGTCGCTCGCCACATCGCTATTCAGTACAAGGAGCACGACATCCTGGTTGACGAGCAGTTGGCTGCTAAGTATTCCGAAGAGATTCCGGTGCTACTGATCAACGGCAAGGTGCACAACTACTGGCGCATCGATCCAGATCGCCTACGCGGTGCGCTAGACGACCTCGCTCGCCATGAATCTTAGGGAGCGATTAGTCGAGGTTGGCGTCGGCCCAGATGTTTATGGCCCTTTGAACAAACTTCGTTAGCCCAGGTTGGTAAGCCTCGTAGGTCGCAGTGAAGGATGGATCCAATACGTAGGTGACTGCAAGTGACTTGTAGGCGACGCGATCGGGAACCCAGAATTGCTTCACAAATGCGTAGTGTTTGCCAATCCACTCTTGAACTACCGGGTCACCGGCCTCTGCTCCACGAGCCAGAAGATCTCCGAGGGCCCTGCCAATAAGGTCGTGCTGGCGTTCGTGCTCCTTAGCCTGCTCTTCAGAGACGCCCTGGTTGACGCTCTGATGGTGTGAAGACTGTTCGAACATGAACTATGGCTCCAGGCGGTTTGGTCCGCGGAACAGGTAGCCGACTTCGCGAATGTTCGGCTGGTGCAGAAGCAGCATGAGAACACGCAGCAAGCCCATGCCGAAACCGCCGTGGGTTGGGGCTCCGTAACGGAAGAAGTCGACGTAGGTCTTTAGGCCTTCAGGTTCCAAGCCCTTCGACTTGATCTGCTCGATTAGCTTCTCAACTCGGTGCTCGCGCTGAGCGCCGGTGGTGATTTCGGTGCCGCGCCATATTAGGTCGTACGAGTTGGTCAGCGCATCGTTGTCGGCGTGACGCATGTGGTAGAACGGGCGAACGCTCGAAGGGTAGTCGGTTAGGAACACAAACTCGTGACCGTACTTCTCGAAGACGTGGGCTGCAATCTGACGCTCACCCTCAGGGTCCATGTCGCCGCCGCGAGCGATCTCGTGGCCGCGGGCAGCAACGATTTCGACTGCCTCTGCTAGTGGGATGCGCGGGAACGGGATGGCAGGAACAACTACGTCTACGTCGAACAGGCGCTTGATGTCGTCGCCGTGCTTCTCTTTGACTGCGGTGAGCGCGCGAACTAGTAGCTGCTCCTGGATTGCCATGACGTCTTCGTGGCTGTCGATCCAAGAAACCTCGATGTCAACCGAGACGAACTCGGTGGCGTGACGTGAGGTGAACGAAGGGTCTGCGCGGAACACTGGGCCGATTTCGAAGATGTTGCCGAAGCCTGCCATCATCGCCATCTGCTTGTAGAACTGTGGGCTCTGGGCGAGGTAGGCGTGGCCCTCGAAGTACTCGAGCTTGAACAGCTCGGCGTTCGACTCAGACGGCGATGCCATCAGCTTTGGTGAGTGGATCTCGCGGAAGTTGTTTTCGACCCAGTACTCGCGCCAGGCGTGCTCGATGGTGGTCTGAATCTGGAAGACCAGGTTCATCTCGGTGCGGCGAAGGTCCAAGAAGCGCCAGTCGAGACGCTTGTCAATTGAGGTGTCTTCGGCGATCGGGCTGATTGGGTCGGCGAGGGTGACGATTTCTAGATCGTCAAGCTGAACCTCGAGGCCGCCTAGCTTCACGCGCTCGTCGTGGATTAGTCGCCCCGTGATCCAAACGAATGAGCCGCTGGTGAGGGTCGAAACCTTGGCTGCAAGGGCGTCGTCTTCGACCGGCTGCTCGTCAACGACAGGGCGCGGGTAAGTGACCTGGACGTCGCCAGACTCGTCACGAAGAATGATGAACTGGATTCGCTTCTGGTCGCGCAGCTTCTCGACCCAACCGCCAAGCGTTACTGGGCCATCAGCCTTTGCGGCCAAATCTTTTACGAGCGTGCGTTCGCGCATGGGTTCCTTGCTTTCGTGGGCTAGTTGCGCCCTTCGGCACAAGTTTAGCGGGCGGTAGAATAGGAGCATGCCTGCCACCCGCATTCATCTAGTCCGCCACGGAGAGGTGCATAACCCGAGCGGCGTTCTCTACGGCAGGCTGCCGCATTTTCACTTGAGCGAACGCGGACACGAGATGGCAGCGCTGGCTGCAAAAACGCTAAAAGACAGCGGCGTAAAGGTGGGTGCGATTTACACCTCTCCGCTGGTGCGCACCCAGGAATCCGCTGCCCACATCGAGAAACTTTTTGGTGTCGATGCAAAGACTGACGAACGCCTAATTGAGCCGCGAAACGTATTCGAGGGCCGCAAACTCTCGACGCGCACTTTGGCGACTCGCCCCCACCTCTTCTATCACCTGCGCAACCCGTACAGCCCGAGTTGGGGTGAGTCTTACCGCTCGATCTTGGCTCGAATGGTCGAGGCAATCAGCGAGCTGGCTGCCAAGACCGATGGTGGCGACTTGGTTATCGTCACCCACCAGCTACCGATCTGGGTCACGCACCGCCACGTCGCTGGTGAAACGCTCGCGCACAACCCGCAAAAACGTCGCTGCGCACTCTCGAGCATTACGACTTTCGAGTTATCCAACGAAGGTCTTATCGAAGCCGGTTACCTTGACCCGGCTTCGAGTCTTGAAGCTGTTGATAAGGGAGCAGTATGAAGCGCCTACTCGCAGTTGCAGTTGCCCTTGGCATCGCCGTCTCACTCAGTGCCTGCGGCGCAAACGACCCGCTTGCCGACCAGTTCAAGCAGGGCGACAACAAAAACTACATCGCCGGCGACGGAAGCGTCACCGAGTTTCGCGATCTGGCCGCTCGCAAGTCCGGTGCGGCTTGGAGTTCAACTACCGCCGAGGGCAAGCCGTTTAGCAGCGCTGACCTCGAAGGAAAGGTTGTCGTCTTGAACTTCTGGTACGCCGGTTGCGCACCCTGCCGCGCCGAGACCCCAGATCTCGACCAGATTTCCAAAGAGTTTGCCGACCAGGGTGTTGTGGTTCTGGGCGTGGACCTTCGCGACAGCGCCGAAACAGTGCTGGCCTTCAATCGCAAGAAAAACATCAGCTACCCGAGCGTGATGGATGCCGAAAGCGGTGACGTCGTGCTCGCCTACACGGGCATTGTTTCGCCAGAGGCAGTGCCGACCACTCTCGTGATCGATTCACAGGGACGCATTGCCGCCCGAGTGATCGGCCGCATCGAACCTGGCATTCTCAAAACTCTCATCAAAGCGGAGGTCAACCGATGAACGAAGTAATCCTGAGCGGCTCTCTATTTGCGGCTATGCCGATTGCGCTTTTGGCCGGTCTGGTTACCTTCTTCTCGCCATGCATCCTGCCCGTGATCCCCGGCTACCTGGGCTACGTTTCGGGCACGGCCGCCCCGCGCTCGAGGGTTACTCTCGGTGCCCTGTTGTTTGTGCTCGGATTCACACTCGTCTTCGTGCTGCTGACTTTGGTCTCGGGCTTCGCGGGTTCGATCATGAGCTACCGCTCGGTGATTAATCAGGTTTTCGGCGTGATCATGGTGCTGCTCGGTTTCGTCATGATGGGCATAGGAAGTTTCATGCAGAAGACGATCAAGCCCAACTGGCGACCAAAGGTTGGTCTCGCCGGAGCTCCGTTCCTCGGCATCGCCTTCGCGCTCGGCTGGACACCCTGCATCGGCCCAACCCTCGGCACCGTGATGATGCTCTCAACCCAAGAGGGCGCGACCGGAAACGCCGTGCTGCTCGGTATCTGCTTCTCGCTCGGCCTGGGTATCCCGTTCATGCTGGCCGCGGCTGGCTTCGGCTGGATGACCCGTTCGGTCGGTTTCGTAAAGCGTCACATGCGCACTTTCAACATCATCGGCGGTTCGCTGCTGATCATCGTCGGACTAATCATGGCCACCAATAACTGGGACTGGATGAGCGCCAAGTTCTTGGAGGTGGTCAATGAGTGGATCCCGTACGAGCCGACCATCTGACCACGTTGACTCCGAAGAGGTAACCTCACCCGACATCGGGTTCAGAGGGTGGCTGCGCTGGTTCTGGCGTCAGCTCACCTCAATGCGCACGGCATTGTTCTTGCTCCTGCTGCTCGCGGCTGCCGCGATCCCCGGTTCGATCTACCCTCAGCGCTCGGCCGACCCAAACGGTGTCGCTCTGTTCTTCAAGAACCAACCCGAGCTCGCCGACTGGCTCGACCGACTCCAGTTTTTCGATGTTTACTCCTCCGTTTGGTTCTCGGCAATCTACCTACTGCTGTTCCTCTCACTAATCGGTTGCGTTGTCCCGCGCACGATGGTTCACGCGAAGGCCATGGTCTCACCGCCCGCGCCGGCCCCGAAGACTTTTGCGAGACTCAGGGCGAAGGCCAAGTTCGAAGGTTCAGAGGGCACGCTTGAAGCCGCCTATGACGCACTTAAGGCTTCTGGCTATCGAGTCGTGAGAGACGGCTCGACTGTGGCGGCAGAGCGCGGTTACCTGCGCGAAACCGGAAACCTCGGTTTTCACATCTCTCTAATCGGGCTTCTGATCGCCGTTGGTGTCGGTGGCGGTCTTTCTTACAGCGGCCAGCGAGTCCTGATCGAAGGCGAGACCTTCGTCAACACCCTCGGCAGTTACGACTCGTTCTCGCCGGGCACTTTCTTTGATCGTGAGTCGCTGACTCCGTTTTCAGTCAAGCTCACCAAGTTTGAAGCCGACTTCGACCTTCAAGCGGTGAACATCGGCACCCCGACAGACTTCAGAGCAACTGTTTCTTCGAAACTCTCGGTTGACGGTGAATCCAAGACCTCGGTGATCCGAGTCAACGAACCGCTAGCGCTCCCGGGAGCAAACGTCTTTTTGACCGGTAACGGTTACGCGCCTGTGCTCACCTTCAGAGATGCCGACGGCAATGTGTCGTTCAGCGGGCCGCTGATCTATCTGCCGCAGGACTCAAACTACACATCGCTCGGTGTCATCAAGCTCCCAGACGCCAGCCCGAAGCAGTTTGGCGTGCTCTCGTTCTTCTACCCAACCGCAGCAAAGCTACCAACCGGGGCATACACCTCCGGGTTCCCTGGCAACGTGAACCCGCTAATCACCATGAGCATTTACGTTGGTGACCTCGGGCTCGACAGCGGTGTTCCTTCAAACGTTTTCTCGCTAAGCGTGCACGGTCTAGAGCAGGTTGCCGGTGGCACCAAGCACCCCAAGGTTGAGCTGACCAAGGAGGGCGAGACTGTGCAGCTACCGGCCGGGCTCGGTTCGGTCACCTGGGATGGCACGAAACGTTTTGCTTCGCTCGACGTCGACTACAACCCAGCGCAGGTTTGGATTCTCGCTTTCGCACTGCTCGCGCTTGCCGGCATGATCATCTCGCTACTGGTTCCGCGCAGAAGAGTTTGGGTGCGGAAGGTTGCGGGCGGTTTTGAGGTTGGTGCTCTTGCAAAGGGTGACGACGCAAGGCTCGAGCGGGTCGTCGAAGAACTCAAGAGCAAGCTCTCAATCAAGGTTCCTAAGAAGAAGGCAAAATAATGGCTCCGGCAAAACTAGATGTTGCACTCGCCTCGGTCTCGCTGCTGTTTGTTTACGCAGCGATGGCGATTTACACAATCTCGTTCCTGATCTTCGTCTTTCACCTAGCTCGCGCGACCAGCGAGAAGAAGAGCATTCGTGATTCTTCGAGTGCGCTTCAGAAGGCTGGCTTTGTTCTTCTCGGACTCGGAGCTCTGCTGCACGGCATCGGCGTGGTCACACGCGGTATCTCGGCTGGTCGAGTGCCCTGGGCAAACATGTACGAGTTCTCGATCTCGGGCTCGTTCCTGCTCGTTCTGATCTTCTTATCCGCGCTCGCCGTGAAAGAGATCCGTGTAATCGCAGCGTTCGTCAACGCCTTCGCGCTGCTAGTCCTCGGTGTTGCAACGACATCGTTCTACGTGCAGATCAAGACGCTGATGCCTGCCCTGCAGAGCTACTGGCTGGTTATTCACGTCACGGTTGCCGTGCTTTCGACCGCGTTCTTCAACATCGCCGCCGGTTTGGCCATCGCCTATCTGGTGCGTGAGTCCGAATGGGTCAAGAAGGGCAAGAACTCGGCCTCCGCCATATTCCGCCGCGTGCTTAAGGTGTTCCCAGAATCAGAAAAGCTCGAACGCCTGAGCTACCGCTTCAACGTGGTCGGCTTCATTCTCTGGTCGTTCACACTCATCGCAGGTGCAATCTGGGCCGAGCGGGCCTGGCACCGTTACTGGGGTTGGGACACCAAAGAGGTTTGGACCTTCATCATCTGGACGATTTACGCGGGTTACCTGCACGCAAATGCGACCCGAGGTTGGTCTGGAAAGCGTTCGGCCTGGTTGGCTCTAGTTGGTTTCGCAGCCATCCTGTTCAACTTCACGATCGTGAACCTTTACTTCAAGGGCCTTCACGTGTACTCGGGCCTCAACTAGCCAAAACTCGTTCCAGGCGCTCGAGCCACCAGGTTCTGCGCTCGAGGCTCGCCAACTGGCCAAACGGCTCAGGGTTCACAAAGAAGTTTCCGGTGCCCAAACCGTGCGCGGTCTCGCCCCCGATTGCCGTGGCAAGTGCTAAGCCGGCCTGCAGCCCCACGCGCGTTTCGAGAGCGCTCGAAACCGTGA
>Ga0208595_1000801_pt1 | contig 10935 bp, 17 predicted proteins | sample LakMenEpi28Jun11_FD_150742 | JGI IMG/M metagenome (GOLD analysis project Ga0208595, IMG submission 150742) | Freshwater microbial communities from Lake Mendota, WI - 28JUN2011 deep hole epilimnion (SPAdes) | ecosystem: Environmental > Aquatic > Freshwater > Lake > Epilimnion/Euphotic zone ...
CACTCCGATTGTAAATCTCTGCCCATACTTCCCATACTCGAGATACGTAGACAAACCTGCAGATATATTCTTTATCGATGCAGCACATAAGAATCCCAATGACTGGGAGATTATCCAGTTTGCACTAAAGAATCTAAAGAGTGGTGGTCTACTGTGCGGACATGACTATCTGAGCATGTTCCCAGACGTAAAATTGAATGTAAACCGACTAGAAGAAATGCTGGGCAAACAGGCGACGTTCTACTCTGGAACATCTCTCTGGTCATTTGTAATAGACTGATATGTTCCTGTTCTGCACGGACACCTTTGCTGTGATGGCAGAAACTCGCTGCGGACACACAAACATGTATCACTACTTCGGAATTGCTCCATATACTTCAACTGAATACACTATAGACAACTGGAAGGAGCACCATAATCCTGTAGTAGTCCTTCGCAATCCTCTAGATCGAGTGAAATCCTCTCTCCCACTCTCCAAATCCTTCCCGAACACCATCTATATCCTGCACTCTCGTCCATATATGCATAATCTATTAGGATGCAACTTCCGAATCATTGACTTCTACGATCTCGAGCAGTATATTCCAAGAAGTAAACTGTCTCAGTCTCCCAGAACGAACACTCGGATAGATGATACCGCAGTAGTAGAGGATGTGCATGTACCAAACGATGTATATTCTCTGGAGGATCTGCGAGAAGAACTAAAAATCTATAAAGAATTTATGAGAACCAAAGAGAGAATATCCGTGCAAGAATGGAAAGATCTAACAGAATGACTGCTAGAACATTTGATGATTTACAGAAGCGTATTGACGACTGGACGTATGATATGCTAAATGATGATGAAAAACTTAATGCATGGGTGGAAGAGAGAAAAACTCTCAATAACCTCCTTTCGCTGGATGCATCTGGATTATTAGAAGAAGAGCAAAGAAAACGTATCATTACCAAGGTAAAGAAGAAACAAGCATTAGATGAACTGTTTGGAGTAGAATAGATGATATCTAAACATGCAGGAAATGATATATCTCGCGAATTATCATATAGTAAACGTAGTAATAGAGGTAAGTATACTGCTCGTAATATGAAATTATACGCTGAATACAAGGCATCTGGTGCTGAATACAGTATGACATTCGTAGAGTATAAGAAGAAAGAACTACGTAAGAGACCAAAGAAAAAGAAAAGTTAGTGAAAATCACTAACATTTAGTGTAAAATACGCATAGTCCTGTTCTTGAATCGAATGGAGTGAAATGGGGCGTGTCGGGGTGTGTCGAGGTTCGTCTTAGTCCACTCACACTTCGCCACTGACCGCGACACCCGCACAAAAAAAAGTTGTCGGGAAGCAAGAAAAGTGTTGACTTCTGGCACGTTTTGGGGTAGAATGGTAATACTAAGAAAAGGAACTTGATTATGTTTACCGTTGAAAAAATGAATGGCGTCTACCTCGTGATGAAGAATGGCAATGAAATGGTCAATGCCCACCGTCTGAAGCGCGATGCTCTCGCTGAAGCGTTCTATCTGGGACAATTTACCACCAAGACCGTCACCTCGCTGATGTCTGGTAAGGAAGTAAAGATCCCTGTCAATACTCCTCTCGCTTGCGATCCTTCCTCTGAAACCTACTGGAGCATGTAATTATGACTGATTCTGTAAACTACTGCCACCCTGCTGTGACTCGTGTCTACTCCACCAAGGATCTGGTCGACCAGTTGTTCGTCAATCTCCGCACTCTCGGTGATGGCAACAACTCCTTCGTTCTCGGGTATCTCTCTGCATGTCTCGCGGACATCGCAGACAAGGGTGTGGACGAACTGACCCACATCGTCGACTTCACCAATCAGCAGGTCGAAGCGAATGCATACAACAAACGTGCTGATGCTCGTCGCCAAGAGTGGGTCGACCAAGAGTTTGCTGCATAGAGAGTTTCCTTTCCTTTTCCTCTCTGTGCACCCCATGGTCCCTCTGTCAGCAATGGCAGGGGGATCATTTTATTTGTAATAAGATGAAGAAAAGTGTTGACTTCCACAGCAAATCGAGGTATACTGACTATGTCGTCTTTGAAAGAAAGGTTTAAATTATGGCTTACGAATACACACTAGCAGACGTTTATAAGATATTTCAACAAGCGGAAGACAAGGTAGCACAACTCATAGAGTTTAGAGACCTAAAATTACCGTACAGCATCAAGTGGGACAGGATAATTGAAATTAATTCAGGAAAGAGCAAATGAGCTGTTGACTTTATCCCAAAAATAGGGTATACTGGGTATATAATATGAAAAGGAAAAAGTTATTATGAATACCGAATATTTCTCCGTTGGTTGTGAACAAGATTACCTCAAGGGTCGGTCGGCGAATGCCCTCCTTCCCCTGAACACCCCAGAGAACGTCCGCGATGTTCCCTGTGAAGGTTGTGCTAACATCGACCGTTGCGCTGCTCGAATGACCGAGTGTGTCGCTTTCCGTCAGTGGACTGCCTTGGGTGACTATCTTGACAAAGACGTCATGCGCCTCCTTCGCGTCCCACGTGGCGTGTAAGTGAGGTAGCAGTACTCTCTCCAGAGAAAGTGAGCTATGGAAAGTTGGACAAGGTACCCGAGCCGCACGAGGGGTTAAGCGCCGACTTGCTTTAACATCGTCTCAAAAACGCAATCGCTCTCCCGCTACACACTTTCCTATATAATGCCGAATTAATTTTTTTGCGGCCAGATTAGGACTCTAAAAGGTTCAACATGTTTATCCATTGCAATCGTAATTGTGCTGTCATGGCAAACCTTCGCTGTGGGTCTACCAACATGTTTAACTACTTTAAAAAGGAAACACCACACGGGTTTGGAATGCGGGATTGGATGATGCACCACAATCCCATATTGGTTCTTCGTAACCCCATAGACCGTGTTGTTTCCTCTATGCCATTCTTATGCAATGGACCACCAAAGTTACGACTCGAGGAGTTTGCTCGACATTCCGCACCGTATCTACACAATCTAGAAGTAAATAGGTTTCGCACCATTGACTTTATTGATGCTAACTTTCGTATCATAGATTTCTACGACCTAGAGCAGTATATTCCTAGGATAGATACTATGCAGGTGCAGTCTGTTCGAACAGATACGCGACACTATCCTACAACTGCAGCGGAGATTTATGTGGAGAATTCGGTATACACTCTACAGGACTTGGAACGATGCGTTGAGGTTTATAACCAATTGATGGCAACTCGGGAGAGGGTTCCAGTAGAGGAGTGGAAACAATGGAGGAATTAAATGAGTAAGAGTTACGGACAAAGTTGGTATAGTATAAACCTCGGACATACAGGCAAGACGGTAAAGTGGAGTCAGACTGACTCTGAAGACCGTTTTGATGCCAACATGGCAGACCCAGCAAAACGAGCATTGCTAGAGGAGTATGGATGGACGCGAGACAGTATTTCTTACACATTCAATAAAGATGGGTTTCGGTCTGAGGAGTTTACTTACGAACCGAACGACTCTGTGCTTTTCCTTGGGTGTTCCCTTACTGCAGGGATAGGTGTAGATCTAGAAAGTAGTTGGACGTATAAAGTAGCGAGTAGCCTTGGACTTCGTCATTATAACCTTGGTATAGGAGCGGGGTCGTCGGATACGTGTTTTCGTTTGGCACACCACTGGATTCCACTATTGCGTCCGAAGTATGTTATGATGCTAACACCCAAAGTAGGGAGGATGGAAATCGTGTTGGATAACCATATTCTGAATATTATGCCGAATGCATCGTATCTACCAGATTCTGTTACTGCCAAGATTAACGAATTTTACCATGGTTGGTTGTCGCACCCTGCTAACGCAGAGATGAATCAGTTGAAGAACGTGATGGGGGTTCAGACCATCTGTAATAGCATTGGCGTTCCGCTAATAGAGATGCCAATGGAGAATGTTAGTGGTGATTTAACGATCAATCGCATTGAGGGTCGAGACCTGATGCATCCAGGGAGAGAGTGGAACGAAGTGGTTGCTTCTCGTTTTTTGGACAAAATATAATTGAAAAAAGACAAATGAGGGCTTGACTTTTGTTCCGTTTTAGGGTATACTGTGTATATAATATGAAAAGGAACTTAATTATGACTGAACAAAAAATACTTGATGCTCTCGCCATTGCACCTGATGCCTTTGACTACATCTATGAATGCGTCTCTGGTACTCATGGTGAAGAACTCCGTGAATATGTTGATGGACTTATGATGAATGTCTGGGCAGGAACTCGCCTTCACCCTGATGATGACTTCGAAGAAATAATTAATATTGTGCTCGACGACCTAATAGGGGCTTGACTTCTGTTGCGTTTTGGGGTATACTGTCTGTATTGGTTATGAAGGAATTGAATATGAATATCACAGTAACGGGAATGATTGGTCGTCGCGCCGAGAAAGCGAAGTTGATTAAAGCAGCAGAGTTTTTTGCAGCGCAACTGATGGACCCTCGTATGGTTCAAAATCTGACACTAGATATCGAAGTTTGGAAAAACTTTGACCTCGAAGGTGAGTGCGTCGATGAGGACGGCACGAAGAACCCTCGCTGGTTCACGATCGGTCTCAAGAACCAAGACGTGAATGAAATGATCAAGGTTCTTGGTCACGAGATGGTTCACGTCAAGCAACACGCGAAGAACGAACTCGCGACTGGTCATGCGGTCGCTGCTCGTGGTGGTCTCAAAATCTACAGCAAGTGGATGGGTCAAATCTGGAAACCAAAGGGCAAGGAAGATGCCTATTTCGATTCTCCTTGGGAGATCGAGGCATATGGTCGCGAAGTCGGTCTTTATCACAAGTGGTGTGCAGCACAGGAGGCAGCATGATGAATTTAAGTCGCAAAGAACGTATCACTGCATACATCGCTAAGTGGATTGTTTTGAACATCGCTTGTCGTATCAATGCAACTGCCGTATTGTCGCTCAGTGTAGAAGCAACACGAATATACAACGGAAAGCAAAATGCCAGCTAGATTTCTAATCAGTGATACCCATTTTGGACATACCAGCACATGGGAAAAGTTTACCCTAGAGGATGGTAGTCCTCTCCGTCCTTTCACCTCCACCGAGGAGATGGACGAGGCAATGGTAGACAACTGGAACAAGACAGTTCGTCCGCAAGATACAGTGTATCATCTTGGGGATGTAGTAATCGCCCGACGCCATCTGGAAACAGTGAAGCGTCTGAATGGGCGGAAAATCCTTATCCGTGGAAATCATGACATTTACAAGGATAAGGATTATTATGGGGCAGGGTTCGAGCAGATTCATGGCGTTCGCGTGTTTGTGGATCAGTTCATCCTGTCTCATATTCCTCTTCACCCAGACTGTGTAGGTGAGCGGTTCAAGCGCAACGTCCACGGTCACCTGCATGGTAATCGGATCATGCATACAAGAACCAACATGGTTCATGGTTACATGACTGGACTTGTTACCGAACCAGACCCTCGCTACCTGTGTGTATGCGTGGAGCAGATTAACTACACGCCGATTTCTTTTGACGATGTGCTGAAAAAGACTTGACATTTGTCGAGAAATCTAGTATAGTAGTATTTAAAGTTGCCTACATATAATGTAAGAAAAGTTTTGGAGATATTATGGTAAAAATTATTGTTGCTGAGTCTAAACTTGACTGTGAGCATTTGCTCGGTCAATATGTTGATGACAGTCATTATGACATTGTTATTAATGAAGACACAGACTGCTACATGGAATCGGTATTCGGTTCTCCAAGTCTTGGCGACGAACAGCGTATTGCGTTCAAGTTTCGTAAGAACTGGTTTACGCAGGAAGAACGAGATTCCGCATACATCGGTCTCCGCGAGGCAGCAAAAGAATCCCAGAATCGTGGACTCGCTGCTGGACCTCGCGGAGAACTTCTTGGCGTAGAGGGTCGTGGTGGGCGTGATTGGGTTACCAGTTACGAACTCGAGGTTCTAGACTTCCTGATGAATACCGATGGACGTTTGATTGACGACCTTTCCATTGAGTCTATCCGTAAGAAGTATGAAGGCGCAGGTCGTTCTACCGAGGACGAGACTCGAGGACAGGTCTGGTTGCGCAGTCAGGTCTGTAAGACATATCCCGAATACTTCGGTTGGTTCGATAAGTGGGTCGACGGTCTTCATAATAAGACCAAGGAGCAGTGCGCAGAAGAAGCGAAGATGATTGCCACTAAGTGGGTTTCGCAGACTAACTATGCGAAGTCAGTATTCTCTGGCGTTGCTGGTTGGTTCGACCGTTATCCTCGTATTCCCTTCGGTCGTGCTACTTCGTATACTCGTGACGAACCAGAGAAGTTTGCTCTTTCGTTCCCGTTCCTCCAGTCTCTAGACAGAGGTTTTAAGGAACTCCTACCGTGGCGTTGGGGTAATCAACGAGCAGCGGCAGACAAGTTGGACCCTCGCTTCCTCGTTCCCGAGACAGTGTTTACCACCATTACTGTCAACAAGACTTTCCGCACTGCGTGTCACCGAGATGCTGGCGATCTAGATAGCGGATTGTCGAATCTTCTGGTAGTTGGTAAGGGTAACTATACTGGTGGTTATCTGGTATTCCCAGAATATCGTATGGCAGTGAACGTTCGTCCAGGAGATCTTTTGCTTGTTAACAATCACGAGATTATGCATGCTAATACTGAGATTGTTCTAGATACTCCAGATGCTGAACGCATTTCGTTGGTTTGCTATTTCCGCGAAGCAATGCTAGATCTTGGACCATGGGAATATGAGCAGACTCGCGAACAGTTTGTAACCGATCGTCGAATGGATCGCAACCACAAGTTCTATCGCCCACTCTGGAATGGCGTTTCGCCTGGAATGTGGGACGAACCTGAGTGGTATGAATACCTCGAAGGTAAGATGGGTCGTGAAATTGTAGAAAAGTTCCACCCTGCAGCGTTCAAGGTGGAGTCTTCACTAGAGGATTTGTTCTAATGTGCGGTGTTGTCGGCGCATTTCTTCAAAATCCCAACGCTGAAGACATGATGCTTCTGAAGCGTGTTATCTCCGAGTCTCGTATTCGGGGGTTACACGCAACAGGTGTGTCGTTTGTTCGCAAAAACACAATCTTTACCATCAAAGCACCACTTCCAGCGGATGAATTCCTTGCTGGCATTGACATGTATAGCATGTTGAATGAAGATGGCAACCTTTATATGGTTGCACACTGTCGTTATAGCACTTCAGACCTAGAATTTAACCAACCATTGTTCACTGACAAGGTTGCAATCGTGCATAACGGTGTAATTACACAAGAATTACCCGAAAATTGGTCAAAAATTAGTTCTTACGCGACTGAAACCCGAAATGACAGCGAACTTTTGCTAAAAACCGTTGAAAATGGTGAAAATCCACTTGAACGTTGGCCTGATGCGTCAATTTCAGCGTGTGAAGTTCATTCTGACAAGATTTTTCGCTTCTACCGCAATGGTAAACGCCCACTTACACAGTATAGAACTGAAAATGGCGTAATTGTTGCTTCTACTCATGATATTTTTAATCGTGCAGGTGTAGAAAAAACTATTGACTGTGACATGAATATAGTTTATACTGTTTCTGATGGTGAAATTACTGAAACAGCAGTAAATACTAATAATAAGGACTTGCAATATGGTAAATATGAAATATGATACTGAAGACTTCACTTATGGGTACGAAATTGAGTGGGGGGACATAGATCGTCGTGTTGAGATTCCAGAAGAACTTGGTGCATGGGAGTTTGCGGAAACTGACATTGTAAACATTCACAAACCGTATCGTTTTGTCGCGTGTGACCCATTGGGGGTGGAACCTCCTTTTGGTGGCGAGATTAATACCAAACCAACTCGCACGTGGGAGGAGCAGGTTGATCGCATCATGCAAATTCATGAGTTGTTTGTCGATTTCGGCAACGAACCAACTGCATCCTGCGTCAACCATGGACACCTTCACGTTTTTGTTCCAGGTCTGAAAGATGACATTGATGCACTGAAGCGTCTTACTGCGTTTATCAAGGCAAACCAGAAAGACACTATTGAAGCGTGTTATCAGTTCCGCGATGGTGGTGGTATGAAGTCAGCAAAGGGTGCTACGACATATCTCAAGTTTGACGGTGGTCGTGAGATGCCTGATTACATGTGTGATAACATTGCTAACCTTGCAACTGACTTCGATTCGTTTATTAAGATGCATGCAGCAGGTAAAGATGGCGTTTCCATGGGTCGTCCTTTCCGTTATGCGATCAACATGTATTGCATGAAGCATACTGGTACGATTGAGTTCCGTTGCTTCCGTTCAACTACCGATCGTAAGCAGATTGAAGATCAGTTCAAGTTCGCGACTGCGTTTATTGATGCTGCATTGAATGGCAGTTGGGCGAGTGTAAGGGAAATCCTAGATTACTACGACTTTGACTTCCCTCCATTCATCTGGGATCTTAACGAATACGCTGGTTGGATTAATACCAAGTATGACAAGTCTCGCGGTGAGAAGAAGCGAGAATTCCACGATGTTGTCTAGGTTGCGTCGAACCAGTCGCGAAGAATTTAGTAAACACATTACAACTCAGAAGCAAGATTCCTTTGCAAAGACTTTTGTCGCAAAGGCAGACATGCAAGAACTCTGGGATAACTGTATGGGCGTCTGGGAAGATGATAATCTTCTCGGCGCTATCATCGTATCATTCTCTAAGCGAACTCCCATCATTGCCAACCTGCAGTTACTTCACACATTCTATGCCTCGCGTGGTAAGGGTGTTGGCAGGACGTTGTGTGACTTTGCTATTGCTGAGGCGCATCGATACAACGCTGCATACTTCCGAGTTTCTGCAGAAGCAGATGCAGTCCAATTCTACGAGAAATGTGGATTTACTTTCCTCGGTGAGCAGAAATCAGGCAGTCAACTGTCCATGTTCAAACTCAACGGTCCAACCTACCAAGATGGTCTGTATGACATCAACGATACTGTCATTAACAAAGCAGTGTTTAGAAAGGGTAAAGGCGGATGCGTAAAAGTATTTGCGAAACTTGAAGAAAACCCTTTACTTTTCCCCTAAAGTTTAGTATAATGGTTGTCTAAATTATGAAGGATTTTTTATATTATGGCAATGACACGCACCCCGCAAATCAAGGAAGTTTCTAGTTTTGACGATTGTGATTATGAGATAGAAGAACTATTATCTACAATTTCTGCTAAGACCAAAGGATATGTTTATGGTTGGTATGACTTTGTAACTGGCAAGCGTTATATCGGATTTCGTAAGAGCGCAGATGTTGATGATGGATATATTTTCTCTTCTAAAAATCCAGAACTTCAACGAGCATGGTCATTAGGTCATCTTCGTAGAACAATTCTTTATTTTGGTTCTGCCAGAATTGCTATTATCCTTGAGCGGTATCTACTAAAATCTGCTGATGCTCGTCGTAATGATATGTGGTATAACTCCAGTAATGGTGGTGGTGGTGATGGAGGTATTTTAGATATGTCCATAATTACTGTCGAACATTCTAAGGTTGGTATCGATTGGATCAATGGTATTGAACCTGCACCGAAACCTGTTGATGTTTTTGCTCTTGCTAATACAAAACTTGCTAAGAAAATTCTCAAGTTGGTTAAGAACGGTTATTATACGACAATTGAAGAACCCATTACCGTAATTGCAGAATTTGGACACAATCAGGTTCGTGCAGAATTGTATGATCCTGCACATGTTGATGAAATTGCAACCCAGATGCGGTCTGATCCTGCTGAGGCGAGAAAACATGTTCAACCGATTGTTGTTGTCGTATATCCAGACGGAACAAAATTAATTATTGATGGGAACCATACTTCTCGTGCGGCGCTTGATGCAGGTTGGATTAGCGCACCCGTCATCTATATCAATAGCAGTGATTTTGATGACGATGATTGCACAATCGATTATTACGGAAACCTAGCAAATCATAAACCATTTAAGAAGAAGGGGAATACACCTGCTGACTGCCAGCGTGCAATCATCCAGAGTTATGCGAAGAAACTCAAGGATCTTGACGACGATAAATTTACTTTACTGCAGAGCGATAAGTTTAAGTTAAGCGTAACGCATCAATTCGATCCTGTTTGGACACGGGCAGTCATTTCATCTAATTTGAAGAAGGCGATTGAGCGAATTAAAACTGATCAGGCAATTGCTGAGATGAATTACCAGATATACTCTAAAACTGATCTAACTCACATTCAAAAAGAAATTGACTTGAAGTATCCTAATCATGCCAGTATTACAGTAACCTCTGGTGCGATTTATAATGCTGGTGTTGGTGGTGTTCTAAATAAGATGGGACAGGCGGATATCTGGGATGGTGTAATCATTACGCATCACGCTGGATTAACAGATTATGAGAATTGGGATACATATTTTAAAAAACTAACTGCATCAGTTAAAAGAATGAATCCTAGATGTAATCTTAAAATTATTCTTTTAGATTCATTTACCAAAAACATGATGACAGAAATTGATATGGAAATTCCAGCATACGACGAGTGCAATACCATTACTCCAATATATGATGATGGTAAGATTACGCACTATTACGATAAAAAAACCGACTCGTATCATGACGAGGAAACTGGTGAGTGGATTGCTGCAGAAGATTATGTTGAATGAATAATCGCGAATTGTTCATTCGCTGGTATGCTTGGTCTGTTAGTCACAAGGATTGCGATCCTTCGGTCTGGCAGACCAACTACCTCAATAAGCGATATGAACACAATGACGAAGAACGTATTTGGTTGTGCTGGTTATACGGTAACACCTATTACCTTCCAACATCTTGGGTGCTCAAGAATGAGTTCCCAGACTACGAACTTGCGACTGTAGACCGTATTACATGGTGGAATAACGAAAACTATAAAAGACTTCGTTATCAAACAGATACGAAATACAATAAAGGGCATTTGCCTTCTATGTTC
>Ga0208595_1000805_pt1 | contig 10909 bp, 10 predicted proteins | sample LakMenEpi28Jun11_FD_150742 | JGI IMG/M metagenome (GOLD analysis project Ga0208595, IMG submission 150742) | Freshwater microbial communities from Lake Mendota, WI - 28JUN2011 deep hole epilimnion (SPAdes) | ecosystem: Environmental > Aquatic > Freshwater > Lake > Epilimnion/Euphotic zone ...
CATATTTCCATCTACATCAAAAACACGGAAATGTGTGGAATCTTCTAAAATTCGTAAATCAGCTTCTGTTGGTTCGCCAAATGGTCGTTCTATTTGACTTTTCGAAACAAAATCATCGGCTTTTACGTAGTTTTTTGCCACTATAAATAAATCTAATACCATTACAATTCCTACTAAAAGCACGGTTGTGAATTGTGAGAATGTCTTTTTAGTATAAAAATATAATATCCCGAAAGCAACTACTAAAAACCCTAATGAACGATAAATGGTAGACATATACATATTTGCTCTGTCTTCTTTTAAGACTTTCATAAATTCAGGACCGTATTGTTGGGCATACATTTTATCGTTTTCACAAGTAAAATCAAACATACCATTTCCTAAAAATAGTACTATTAAAATTCCACCTACAATCCCTACAGAATATAATAAAGGTTTTTTTCGTTCAGCTTCATCAGCATTTAAAAATGCCGACAAACCTAAAATGGCTAACACAGGCATACATAATTCTAATATAACTTGAATAGAAGAAACCGCTCTAAATTTATTATACATTGGCATATAGTCAATAAAAAAGTCGGTTAATACTGATAGATTTTTACCGTATGAAAGTAATAAAGAAAGCGTTATTGCTCCTGCTAAAGCATATTTAATTTTACGTTTTTCTAAAAACATACCCAAAACAGCTAAGAAAAACACCACTATTCCAATATACGCTGGAGCGGCTACAATAGGCTGATCGCCCCAATAGGTTGGCATATGTTTTACCAAATCTCTTGCCTCAGTTTCAGGCACATTTTGTCCTACAATAAATTGATACATTGAAGAAGTATCTCCCAAATCTTCTGCGTTTGATCCACCAAATAACTTAGGGGCAATTAAGTTTAAACTTTCAGCAACACCATAACTATATTGTGTAATATAGTCGTAACTCATCGCATTGGTATCGGTTTTCTTTTTGCCGTTTTCATCAAAAGTTAAATTACTATTACTTCTCGTAGAATACTTAGCGTATTCGGCAGTGGCTAACAAGTTGGTAGCATTCGCACCAATAGCTAAAACGGCACCTAAACCTAATATCGCGAATGATTTATATAGATGTTTGAAATCCTTTTCTTTAACAATTTCGTAGATATAAAACCCAATTACGAAAGCAAATAAGAACAAGAAATAATACGTCATTTGGAAGTGATTTGCCTGAATTTCTAATCCAGCAGCAAGCATAGTTACAATTCCACCAATCAAATATCGTTTACTAAAAACAAAGATAATTCCTGCTAAAACCATTGGAATATAGGCAATCGCGTGCGCTTTTGCATTATGTCCTACTCCTAAAATAATAATTAAATACGTTGAAAAACCAAACGCTAAAGCACCAAAAAAAGCTTGTAAAGGTTTCACTCTTAAACTCATTAATAAGATATAAAAACCTAAGAAATATAAAAATAAATAATCGGCAGGACGCGGTAAAAATCGTAATGCACTATCTAAACTTTTAATATAATTATGAGGATACTTCGCACCTAATTGATACGTTGGCATACCACCAAATGCGCTATTTGTCCAATACGGCTCTTGATGAAATTCATTTCTAAAGTCGTTTTGCTCTTTTGCCATTCCGGTATATTGTGCAATATCAGATTGCATTATTTGTTTCCCAGACAACACCGGATAAAAGTAAATAATAGCAATTACTATAAAACCAAAAATGGCATATAAATGTGGTGCAAATTTTTCTAATTTCTTCATTTTATTTTAAAAAATAATATAGGTTTTGTCAATCTGAACTTGTTTAAGATTCTTAAAATATGAAAATAAAAAAACGATAGATTCTGAAATAAATTCAGAATGACAACCGTTAGATTTTAATTTTTATTCAACTTCTTCATAATCGATGTAATCACCAACTACTTTTTTATCTTTTTTTGGAACTTCCTGATTGTTATCTGCTGTTGACTGATAGTTTTGTTGCTGTTGCTCAAACTGTCTTTTAATATGTTCTTCTGCTTTTTTCGCTACTTTTTGCATCAAATATGGTGCTAATAGCCTCATTGCGAACTTAAATAAATAATAAAACAAAATGATGTAGAAAATGGTTCTAATAAATCCCGGCACACTTGCTGTATCCATAATTGTATTTTTTTTGTCAAAAATAAGGAATATATCAAATCTAATACTTAAAATTATGATAAAATATTTACATTTGGGTTTTAAATGAATCAATATGACGTTTTCCTCAAAAGTTGTTTTAATTACAACATTACTAATTTCATCTATTTGCGCGGCTCAATATACCGATGAAGTCAACTCAAACCGTCCTGGAAAATCTATGATGGCCTTTGCAGTTGGTAAAAGTGTCATTCAAACAGAAACTGGTGTAAATTACATTACTGAAAACCACGATAAACTGAACTATAGCGCTAAAGGATATTTTGCCGATTTAGCGTTACGTTGGGGATTATTTAAAGAAGAATTGGAGCTTATTGCCGAAATTCAATACCAAAAAGATTCGTATCAAAAATTTGATGTTACTTCTAACAGAAGTGCCTTACGTCAAACTACTTTTGGGGCAAAATATTTAATTTATGACCCATTTAAAAAAGGACCCGAAAAACCAAGTATCTACAGTTGGAAAGCCAATCATCGATTCAAATGGAAACAATTTATTCCTGCATTTTCAGCATATGCAGGAGCCAATTTGAACTTTTCTGAAAATAATTTGTTTGCGAATACTTCCGTGGTTGAAGCAAAATTTAGTCCTAAAGTTATGGCTATTGCTCAAAATCATTTTGGGGACAGAACGGTTTTAGTAACCAACTTAATTTACAACAAAATAGGTACAGATTTTGCCAGTATCGATTATATTTTAACCGTAACACACGGAATCAATCAAAATTTATCTGTATTTCTTGAAAATCAAGGATACAATGGCAAATATTACAGTGATGGTATTTTCAGATTAGGTGCGGCATTTTTACATAAAAAAGATATGCAATTTGATGCTTCGATTGGTACCAGCATTAAAAATACTCCAGGTATATTTTATGGTGGTGTGGGCTTCACTTGGCGTTTTACTAAAAATTACAAAGAAGTAAAAATGGACAAACCTGGCACAAGAAGTAAAATGGATAAGAAAATGGATAAAAAGGCAGCCAAAAACAAAAGAAAAGACGGTGTAGACTAATGATAGAAGTAAAAGAAATTTTCTCGAAAAAAGAATTGAAGGAATTTATAAAATTTCCTTTTGAGTTGTACAAAGACAATAAGTATTGGGTGCCACCAATAATTCAAGAAGAATTAGATAGCTTTGATAAAACCAAAAATCCCGTTTTTAAAACCGCCGATACTCATTTTTATTTGGCTTACAAAAACAATAAAATTGTTGGTCGTGTGGTGGCTATTATCAATTGGGATGAAGTGAACATTTTAGGCAAAAAGAAAGTGCGGTTTGGTTGGTTTGATGTCATTGATGATATTGACGTTACGAAAGCACTTTTAGATAAAGTAATTACTTTTGGAAAGGAACATAATTTAGAGAATATTGAAGGTCCTATGGGGTTTTCAAATTTGGACAAAGTAGGCTGTTTAATTGATGGTTTTGAAGAAAGAGGTTTAATGATTACGTGGTATAATTTTCCTTATTTTGCGACACATTTTGAACAATTGGGTTTTGCTAAAGAGAAAGTATATTTAGAGAGTAAGTTTCCTTTTTCAAACATTGATGCTACAAATTTTCAACGCGTAGCCGATATGATTGAAAAAAGATACGATTTAACCCATTTGAATTTTACAAAAACCAAAGACATTATGCCGTATGTAGACAAAATGTTTACATTATTCAACGGAAGTTATGCTTCTTTGCAATCATTTGTGCCTATTAACGATATTCAAATTGCCTATTTTAAAAAGAAATACATTTCGTTTATCAATCCTGAATTTATAAAATTCGTGATGGATAAAGAAGGCAAAATGGTGGCTTTTAGTATTGTAATGCCTGATTTTGCTGAAGCATTGCAAAAAGCAAAAGGAAAACTATTTCCAACAGGATTTTTACATTTATTAAAAGCGAAAAACAAATGTAAAACCGCCGTGTTTTATTTAATTGGCGTTTTACCCGAATACCAAAGTAAAGGCGTTACCGCTATTTTATTTAATGAAAACCACATCAGTTTTAAAAAAATTGGGGTAGTAAATTGCATTCGAACTCCGGAATTAGAGGATAATCACGCCGTTCATAATTTATGGAAAAATTTTGATCCAAAATATAATAAGAAACGTTGTACGTTTATAAAAGAATTGTAATAATAGAAGAAATTAAAAATAAAACACAAACAAAATGGACTTAATGGGAATGATGGGTAAATTAAAAGAAACCCAACAAAAAATGGAAGAAACTAAAACCAGATTAAACAGCGTTTTAGTAGACGAGCAAAGTAACGACGGTTTATTACAAGTAACACTAACAGCCAACAGAGAAATTAAAAACTTCAAAATTTCCGATGAATTACTTCAAGATAAAGAAATGTTGGAAGATTATTTGGTTACCGTTTTAAATAAAGCCATTGCAAAAGCAACAAACGTAAACGAAGCTGAAATGGCTGCCGTAGCCCAGTCAGGGATGCCAAGTATTCCAGGAATGGATATGTTTAGATAAATTATTTTTTAAAAATTGAACTATCTCATTACTATCATCGGACCCACAGCTATAGGAAAGACTTCCTTGAGTATTGCTTTGGCACAACATTTTGGTTGCGAAATCATTTCGTGCGATAGTCGGCAATTTTTTAAAGAAATGAAAATTGGTACAGCAGTGCCTTCGGATGATGAATTAGCCGCAGTACCTCATCATTTTATTCAAAATAAATCGATTTTAGAATACTATTCTGTGGGTGATTTTGAAAAAGAAGCACTTGAAAAATTAGACGCACTTTTTACTAAAAACAAAATCCAAATTATGGTGGGTGGTTCTGGTTTATATGTAGATGCTGTTTTAAAAGGTTTTGACGAATTTCCAGATATTGATGAGGATATTCGTACAGAAATCAATTCTAAATTTAATGCATTAGGCATCGAATTTTTACAGGATAAATTAAAAGAATTAGACCCCTATTATTATAAAAAACTGGAAAAAGAAAATCCGCAAACCTTACAGAATCCCCAACGTATGAAGCGTTTTGTAGAGGTTTGTATTGGAAGTGGTCTACCCTATTCTGGCTTTATTGGAAAAAGAAACAGCAAACGTAACTTCACTCCTATTATCATTGGTTTAGAATCGGATAGAGAAATTATGTACGACCGAATTAACCAACGTGTCGAACTAATGTTTGAAGCAGGTTTGGTGGAAGAAGTTAAGCAATTACTTCCACATAAGGATCGAAATGCCTTACAAACCGTTGGATACAGAGAATTATTTGATTATTTTGAAGGGAAATGCACACTTGAATTCGCTGCAGCACAAATCAAACAAAATACCCGCCGATTTGCAAAACGTCAAATGACTTGGTTTAAGCGTACAGAAAATGCCATTTGGTTTGATTATGAAACTAAAATAGAACCCATTATTAATGATATTGATAAATTAACAGTAATTTAAGAGTTGAAAATCTAATTTTAATTATTTTTGAAAGAAAAAAATGAAAAAAATAATAATCTTATTGGTTTTTATTTTGTCCTCTTGTGGTATTGAATACGCTGGAGGAACAAAAATAGTTATTAAAGGTAAAGTGGTTGATAGTGATAATAATCCTATAGAAAATAAAGAAATTAATTTGTTTGTATCGCGTGAATCCTATGGTTTTCCGTTTTTATTTTATGTACCATCTGAAGAAAACAATATTGGAAAAGCAATTACAAATAGTATGGGAGAATACACTATAGTGATTCCAAAACCAAGTAATAATTTTTCTGAAATTATTGTTGAAACCAATTCAAATTCCAATAATTTAAACAGAAAGCAATTTAGAAATATTCAAAACTCCAATTTTATAAATTTTGAACTTGTTTTACCTACTTCTGTTTTATATAAAAACTCAGATTTGGCAACTTTAAATATTAACCCAAATAATGTTAATCCTTCAAATGAACTTAGAAAGATTGAGTTTATTGGTGTTTTGCCAAATGAGTTTGTATATTTTAATCCAATTGAAAATGAATTGGATTTTATAGATTTTAATAGGCTTGTGAAAAAAAATCAAACAATAATTTTGCGCTATACCGTGTTTAATTATATTACTAACACCACCATTATTCAAGATGAAAATATTGTGATAAACAATTCAAATCAAATAAATTATACTCTAAATTATTAATTATGAAGTATTTAGCACAAATTATGTTTTTATTTTTGATAGCAACAGCTTGGTCTCAGAAACAAGAAGATAAAACAGAAAAAGATTTTAAAATTATTGCTGATATTAATGTTGCTGGAACTTCTAATGTATTTTTTGGAAACAACTATTTAGCCAAAGGTCACAAAAATCCAAGTTTGGGAGCAAATATTAGTTTGTATGTATTTCAATATAAAAATATAAAATTTGGTGGAACGTTAGAAAAAAGTAGTGTAAATGTATCTGACATAACTATTGGTGGTAATATTAAAAAATCAAATATTAACTCTGCTTATATTTCTGTTTTAAATGATATTAAAATTTCAAAACGATTTGTTTTATCTCCGGATTTTACTGCCGGATTTTTGCAAATAAGACAAAAAAATGGTGCTAAATTTTACGGAAGTCAATATGGGTACAGAATTGGACTTGGAGTCGATTTAAACTATAAATTAAGTAATGATGTTGTTATTTTTTCAAATGTAGGCTACAATAGATACATTCTTGATGTACAAACATCTGATGAGTATAAAAAATATTTTAACAATTCGAATTCAGTCAACTTAAATTTTGGGTTCAAATTTATTACGTTATAAATTAGTTAAAATATAATTATGCCAATTTCATCCAACTTTACGTCTGTTTATTCTCAAAGTTTTGAAATTGGTTTTCAACATTGCTACTCTAACGGCTTTTTAAAACATACCGAAATTTGTAATTTATTTCAAATAGTTGCGGGTATTCATGCCGATTTAGGCGGAATTAGCTATTTAGACATGCAGCTACAAAACCAAGCTTGGGTGTTGAGTAGAATGCGAATTGAAATATCAAAATTACCAAAATGGAAAGATGTTATTACCATTAAAACATGGATTAAAACCTTAGAAAATTCGCGTTCCATTCGTTGTTTAGAAATGTATTTGAATGAAGAAAAACTAATAGGTTGCGAAACTTTTTGGGTGGTAATAAATACCACTAACAGACGACCAGATAATTTAGCATTACCGCATGCGCATTTTGAAAAATTTGAAACAGATAGCATTTCTCAACCCATTCAGAAAATTTCTATCCCAGAAGTATTTACATATAAAAACGAAAGAAAAATTATTTTATCGGATATTGATATTGTAAATCACGCCAATAATGTTAAATATTTGGAATGGTGTTTGGATGTTGCCAACGCAGAAATGGTTTTAAGTAATACTATTAAAGCATTAAACTTAAACTACTTACAAGAATTAAATTATAATGATACGATTGAAATTCAGCACAGTGAAAATTCATTCTTAATTACAAAAGAAGGAAAAAACTGTTTTGCTTTGGAAATTGAGATTTAAAATAAACACATAGGCAAATAGAAGTTTTTAAGTGTTTTGTTTTTAAGAAAACATAGCTATGTAAGCTTAAGTTAAATGATTTTACAATTAAACTATGTTCCTATGTGTTTAATCAAAAACTAATTTTACTCAACGTTTCCATTACATAATCGTGCATAACTTGTTTGTAATCCAAGTGAGTAACCATTCGTAATTTGCCTTGCCCCATATTGCTGATATTGATGTTTTTCTCTTTAAGTTTATCAATAAATTGCGTTTCATTGACATCACTTTTTAGTTTAAAAATAACAATATTGGTTTCAATAGGTTCTACTTTATAAATAAAAGGTAGCGTTTCTAAAACACTTCCTAATTCTTTAGCTTTTTTATGGTCTTCTTCTAAGCGAGTAATGTTATTTTGTAACGCATACATTCCAGCCGCAGCTAAATAACCAGCTTGACGCATACCGCCTCCAAATATTTTACGAATTCGAAGCGCGCGTTTCATATCTTCTTTTGTGCCTAACAAAACCGAGCCCACAGGTGCGCCTAAGCCTTTAGATAAACAGACTGAGATGGTATCAAACAATTCGCCATACAATTTTGGATGTTGTTTTTTAGCTACTAAAGCGTTCCAAAGTCGGGCGCCATCTAAATGGTATTTTAAATTATGTTTGGTGCAAACTTCTTTTATTTTCTTTAATTCTTCTATATCATAACAAGCGCCGCCGCCTTTATTTGTTGTATTTTCTACACAAACTAACTTAGTCATTGGTGCGTGATAAAACTCAGGATCATTTATAGCGTTTTCTACTTGTTCGGCGGTAATCATTCCACGGTTTCCGTCAATTAAATTACACGAAACACCGCTGTTAAAAGCTACTCCACCCGCTTCGTATAAAAAAACGTGTCCCCATTTATCACAAATTAATTCGTCACCCGGATTGGTGTGTAATTTTATAGCGGTTTGATTTGCCATCGTTCCGGAAGGGAAAAACAAAGCAGCTTCTTTGCCAAATAAATCAGCTAAAGAGGCTTCCAATTCATTAACTGTCGGATCTTGTTTAAAAACATCATCACCCACTTTCGCGTTAAACATATATTGTAACATTTCTGGAGTGGGCTTGGTAACCGTATCGCTGAATAAATTAATTTCCATAAATCGTATAAATAGTCTATTTTTGTTCTGTAAAATTACAAATAAAATGGTAAATACCGAACAAATTAAAGACATTATTAATCGCCTTGGTGCGTTAAGGAGGTATCTTTGACGTTGATGCCAAGCTTGTAGAAATATCTAACGAAGAAGAAAAAACCTTTGCTCCCGACTTTTGGAACAATGCCAAACAAGCAGAAATTGTAGTACGAAATTTGCGTTCGAAAAAGAAATGGGTAGACGACTACACCAATTGTGAAGATTTAGCTGAAGAATTGCAACTGACTTATGATTTTTATAAAGAAGACGCCGTTACGGAAGAAGAATTAGATGCTATTTTTGAGAAAACAATCAACCATATTGAAGATTTAGAATTTAGAAATATGCTTTCGGAAGAAGGTGATAATTTAAGTGCTGTACTTCAAATTACCGCAGGTGCTGGAGGAACAGAAAGTTGCGATTGGGCAAGTATGATGATGCGAATGTATTTGATGTGGGCTGAAAAACAAGGGTATAAAGTAAAAGAACTGAATTATCAAGAAGGCGATGCTGCAGGTATAAAAACCGTAACATTAGAAATTGAAGGCGATTTTGCTTTTGGATATTTAAAAGGAGAAAATGGCGTGCATCGTTTGGTACGAATTTCACCTTTTGATAGTAATGCCAAGCGACATACTTCATTTGCTTCAGTATATGTTTATCCTTTAGTTGATGATACCATTGAAATTGAAATTAATCCTGCAGATATTGAAATTACCACCGCTCGTTCAAGTGGAGCTGGTGGTCAAAATGTAAATAAAGTAGAAACTAAGGTTCAATTATATCATAAACCTTCTGGAATTCAGATTCAATGTTCTGAAACGCGTTCACAACACGACAACAGGTCGCGTGCGTTACAAATGTTAAAATCGCAATTATACGAAATTGAGTTGAAGAAACAATTGGCGCAACGGGACGATATTGAAGCAGGTAAAATGAAAATTGAATGGGGTTCGCAAATTAGAAACTACGTATTACATCCGTACAAATTAATTAAAGATGTGCGTTCTGGTTTTGAAACCTCCGATTCTGAAGCCGTCTTAAACGGTGAAATTGATGGGTTTTTAAAGGCCTATTTAATGATGATGGGACAAAAAGAAGACTAACAAATTAGATAAAAAAATTCGACCTGTCGAGTTGAAAAACTTAACAGGTCGAATTAAACAACTCGACAGGTCGAGTTTAAAAGTTTAACAGGTCGAAATTTATTGCTTTGGTTTCATAGCATTTTCAATACGTGCAACCAAATCATTTAAGTGAAATTTAGTTAATCGATCTGTAGAAACAGCGCTTGCTTTTTTCAATTGTGCCTTTAATTCCACCAATTGTCCTTTAGCAATAGATGGAATATCGGTATCTAAAACACTAATTCTTTTTCCATCAAAATTTCCAGTAGCCGTTTTATCAGCTAAGGCAACATCAATAACTCTACTTACAAATACTTTTTGAAGATTTCTTCTGTAAATATCAATAGCTGAGTTAGATTTTAATTCTGAGAAAATACCTCTTCTTAAATCTGAAATTAATTCATCAACTGAATAATTTGCTTTGTTTAACGATGAAGTTTCAATTAATCGAACCAATCTATCGTTAGATAATAAACTTGACAATGTTGCATCTTGCATACTCTTAATGGCATCCACTCCAACATCACCTTTTATTTTAGAAATAATATCTTGATTTAATAACCAAGTTGGTGTTTTAAATAATTGCTCGTTTAAGAAGGCTACTGCTTCATTTTGAATAGCAGAAGGTGTAACTTCGTAAGCATTTCCAGCCATATCATAGGTTTTAGGGTTTTCATACACCCCACCTACGTTTTTAGTTACGTGCCCCATATATCTTCTAAACTGTCCAACTAACGAATTATATAATCCTTCTAATTCTGAATAATCTTCGCCGTTTTCTTTGCTCCATTCTGTTAGATTAGGTAAAATTCTTTTCAAATTTTTAATTCCATAAGCTGACGCTTTCATAGAATTATCTCCTAAATCTTCTGTTTGATAACGTGGATCGTAAGGATTAGTTTCCGTACCAAACCATAGTCTTCTGTTTTTATAAGCATCTTTAGT
>Ga0208595_1000806_pt1 | contig 10908 bp, 6 predicted proteins | sample LakMenEpi28Jun11_FD_150742 | JGI IMG/M metagenome (GOLD analysis project Ga0208595, IMG submission 150742) | Freshwater microbial communities from Lake Mendota, WI - 28JUN2011 deep hole epilimnion (SPAdes) | ecosystem: Environmental > Aquatic > Freshwater > Lake > Epilimnion/Euphotic zone ...
TGATGCGTAGTCCCCCGAACAACTGTAACGAAAACACATTCGATAAGAGCGGCTTAATGAAATTCCGATGAATGTCAATTTTGGGATTAATGCATTTGTCGCCGTTATTCAGTCGCGATCTGAAACGCGCAGAAATTGGCAAGGGCCTTCGGGTCAGTGACCAGATGCGGCGATAGAGGCGCAATAGGGTTGGAGGCCCGAGCCGGAATCGAACCGGCGTGCAAGGATTTGCAGTCCTCTGCGTCACCACTCCGCCATCGGGCCCCTGAACAATAACTTGCCTGATCAGCAATGCCATTATGTGGTGAAGGCGGGCGTTTAGCGGCTTGACCAATTCAATGCAACCGGCAATCTGACGCCTTGTGCCCCGTGCGCCACAAGCCGCGGAAAAAGTTGTTATTTGCATCCCGAAATAGGGTGTTTGTCTGAATCCCGCTTGGCGTAACGGACAAGGCTGGCTAGAACCAGAATCAAAGGCTGTGTTGTGTTTACAATACAGTTATGCCACATGGCCAGTAGGTTAATGGAAAAATTTCCGATGGAATCAGTGAATTTTGAAGAGATGCGGCGGTCCATGGTGGATAGCCAGCTACGCACAAGTGGCGTAACCGACTTATGGGTGCTGGCCGCGATGGGCAGCATCCCGCGTGAGGATTTTGTGCCGCTCACGCATCGATCCACGGCGTATATGGACCGGTCGATTGCGCTGGACGATGGAACCGTCCTCAACCCAGCCGTGTCTGCTGCGTTGCTGCTACAGGCGGCGGATGTGCGCGCAGACGATCATGTTTTGTTGGTTGGCAAGCCTGATGGTTATGTCGCCGCGATTTTGCGCACGCGGGTGAACGCTCTTGCCTCTGTGACGGCGAACAATCTGGCGGCAGCCCAATCGGCGGCGCCATATTCGGTGATCATTATTGACGGCGCAGCAGAAGAGTTACCCACCGCGTTAGTGAATATCGCCGCCGACGGCGCGCGATTGGTAACGGGTATCATTGAAGGTGCGGTAACGCGCTTGGCCAAGGGCTTTGTCCACAAGGGGAAAATTGCGTTGAAATCGTTTGCGGATAGCGAGATTGCCCCGTTGCCGGCCTTTGCCCGCAAACCGGAGTTCGTATTTTGATTGCGCGCCGTCTGCTCCTAGCCGCTTTGCTGGCATCTACCGGATTGGCCGCGCCTGCCAGCGCGGACACTTTGCGTGACGCCTTGGTGTCCGCTTATGAAACCAACCCCAACCTAAGCGCAGCACGTCAGGGACAGCGCGCAACCAACGAAGCCGTTCCTTTGGCCAAGGCCAATGGCCGTCCTGATATCACGGTCCAGCCAAGCTATGTCGAAAATGTCCTTCAGGAAAATGGCGGATCCGTGGCTCAGGCCCGCAGCCTCAGCATCAACGGCACGATTTCAGCCCCCTTATATGCAGGCGGCGGCATTAAAAATGCGGTGCGCGCGGCGGAAAACCGGGTTGAGGCCGGCTTTGCCAATCTGCGTGGCACCGAAAGCGCCATATTTTCGGCGGTGGTCGGCGCATATATGGATGTCATTCGCGATGAATCGATTGTCGATTTGAACCGCGCGCAGGTTGGCGTTCTGTCCGTCAATCTGGATGCAACGCGTGACCGTTTTGAAATAGGTGACTTGACCCGCACCGATGTTGCCCAGTCCGAGGCACGACTTGCGCTGGCGACCAGCAATATGGAAACTGCGCGCGCCAATCTGATCCGTTCGAAAGAGCTTTATATCCAGTTGGTCGGACGCGAACCCGGGCAGCTGCAGGCGCCGCCGCCCTTGCCCAATTTGCCATTAACGCCAGATAGCGCCGTGACCGTGGCATTGGACAGCAACCCGGATTTGATCGCGGCGCGCGAAAGCAGTGAGGCGGCGCGTTTTGATCGCCGTGCTGCAAATGCATCGCGCCTGCCCACAATAAGCGTCTTTACGTCCCAATCTTACTCCAACGCTTTGAATTCGATCTCATCGAATATTCCGGGCTTCGTGGCGGACAACAGCACGTTAAATGCACAAGCGGGCGTCCGTGCGACCTTACCCTTATATCAAGGTGGGCAGCCCGCCGCGCAAATTCGTCAGGCGCAAGCGCGGCTTGGCCAAGCGCAGGAACTCGAAATCGCTGCCGAGCGTGAAGTGATTGCCCAGACCCGCGCCTCTTACGCGAGCTGGCGGGCAGCGCTGGATGTCATCGCCGCCTCCGAACGTGCCGTGTCGGCAAATGAATTATCGCTCGAAGGGACGCGCGCCGAAAATGGCGTTGGTAACCGCACCATATTGGACATACTGAACGCAGAGCAAGAATTGCTGAACAGCAAGGTTCAGCTCGTCACCGCACGTCGCAACGCTTATGTCGCCGGTTTCACTTTGTTGGCCGCAATGGGCAAAGCCGAAGCGCGCGATTTGGGCCTTGAAGGCGGCGCATTATACGACCCCGTCGCGGACTATCAAAAGGTTGACGGGGCGTGGAACGACTGGGCATCACAGCCGGATCCAGTCACCAAATCGACCCGAACCGTTGACACAGCGGCGCAAAAGGCGGAGATAGAGCCAATTGTTACCGACGGTAAAGTCCGGTAATTTACGCAAGGGCTGAAAATATGGCTGATGGCCGGAACGAACCTTCGATGGATGAAATCTTATCCTCGATCAAGCGCATCATCGCTGAAGATGACAGCAACCGCCCCGCCACCAAGCGCGCGGCGAAGTCTGCCATGCCGGATGACGCGCACGACGAAGTCCTTGAGCTAACCGACGCCGATGAAAATGCAGGCGTTGGCGAAGTTTTGCTGGATAACAATAAGGCGCAGACCCTGCGTCACAGCTTTTCCGCGCTGCAGACCTTGTCCGAGCCTGGTGCCGCACCGCAGATTGTTCGGTCAGGCGAAACGTCGCTTGAAGGAATGACGCGCGACCTGTTGCGCCCGATGCTGAAAGATTGGCTCGACACCCATTTGCCACCCATCGTCGAAGCGATGGTCGAACGCGAAATCACGCGCATCACCAAAAAAAGGTGACGAAAGCCGTGCGCTTTTGGAACCGTCATGTGGGTATCGCGCCCATTCTGACATCATTGGCGTTAACTTTAACCTGGATGCCAGCGTCACTGCATACGTCCGACCTGTATGTGGCAACGGGAAAGCTCGCGGATGTTCGGACTGGCGCCATCCTCACCGATCAATGCTGCCACAGGATAGCGGCCGTCGCTCCGCGCGGCGCGACGCCAATTTTTAATGGCGATTATACTGACAACATAGGGACACGCGGCAGAATTATTGGGTAAGGACGACGAACTCGGCAGCATCGCGCCGGGGCGCTTTGCCGATCTTGTGGCGGTGGACGGCAACCCGTTGAACGATATCACGGCACTGGAAAATGTTGCGCATGTTCTGAAGGGCGGAAATACCGTCCGCTAGGGTCAGAACCACTTAAATCCCATGCGCTTGTCCGTGTAATCTTCTTGCTTGCCTGCTTTGCGCTGACTAGAGCGGCGCATGAAAAAACTCTTCTTGCTTCCCGCCCTATTGGGCACGTCCGCGATCACGCTTGGCATTCTCTCCTCAGACGCCATGGCCCGGCCCATGACTGAAACCGATCTCGTGATGATGAAACGGCTGTCGGCTGTTGCGGCATCGCCCGACGGCAATATGATCGCCTATCAATTGCGCGAGACCGATTTGGCGGCAAATAAAGGCAAGACGGATCTGTATATGCTGAAGCTCGGCACCGCTGATGCGCAGCCAGTGATGTTTGCGTCAAAGCCTGACAAAAATGAGCATGACCCTGCCTTTTCGCCCGACGGCAAAAGCATATATTATATCAGCAACCAAAGCGGGGCGGACCAGATTTGGCGCTACGACATTGCTACCACGACCACCATGCAAGTGAGCAATTTCAAGGCCGGTGTCAGCGGTTTCAAAATCTCCCCCGATGGGCAGACATTTGCCGTGTGGGGCGACATTGCCCGCGATTGCATGGAATTTGGCTGCGACACAGATGGCGACACGTCAAAACCTGGCCCCGGTTCGGGCCGCGCATATGATCAGTTAATGGTCCGCCATTGGGACCAATGGGAAACGCCGGGCAATTATAGCCGCGTCTTTACGGTTGCGCTGGAGGCCGATGGTAAGCTGGGCCCGTCGGGGGCAGCGATGGACGGCACCCTTGTCGGCGATGCACCAACGAAGCCCTTTGGCGGCGGCGAGGAGATTAGCTGGAGCGCGGACAGCAGCGCCGTGCTATTCACCTTGCGTCTTGCCGACGCCGATGAAGCCAAATCAACCAATCTTGATATCTATCGTTCGGCGCTGCGTGCGGCAAACCCCGTCAACCTCACAGCGAACAACGCCGGTATGGACACCACACCTGCCGCATCCCCCGATGGCAAATATCTGGCATGGACATCTATGGCGCGCGCGACCTATGAGGCTGACCGGCTGGTCGTGAAGCTGATGGATTTGAAAAGCGGCAAGGTCATAGCGCTCACCGACGCATGGGACCGTTCGGTCGGCTCGCTTGCATGGGCCGCCGACAGCAAAAGCCTTCTCGTTACGGCGCAGGATGTTTTGGAAACCCCGCTTTTTCGCGTCGACCTGAAAGGCAAAGTCACGCGCCTGACGGAGCGCGGAACCATCGCGGAGGCCGTGCCGCTCAAAAATGGTGGCGTGGTCTATGCGATCAACAGCATCGCCGGGCCGTCCGACCTTGTCCATATGGATAACAAAGGCAGAACGACCCGGTTGACAAATGTTAACGCCGATGCGCTCGCCACGCTTGATCCGGTCAATTACCAAATGTTCAATTTCGCCGGGGCCAATGGCGACCAAGTTTATGGCCAGATCGTTAAGCCGCAAGGCACAACCGGCAAGCTGCCTGTCCTGTTACTCGTCCATGGCGGCCCGCAGGGCACATTTAACAATGCTTGGTCCTATCGATGGAACCCGGCGGTAATGGCGGCACAAGGCTATGCCGTGGTCAGCATCGATTTTCACGGGAGCACCGGCTACGGCCAAAAATTCACCGACAGCATCAACAAAAACTGGGGCGGCTGGCCGCTGGAGGATTTGCAAAAGGGCATGGATGCGGTCGGCAAGATCGATACCCAGCTCGATACCGCCAACGCCTGCGCGCTGGGCGGCTCTTATGGCGGCTATATGATGAACTGGATTTCGGGCAATTGGCCCGACCGTTTCAAATGCCTTGTCAACCATGCAGGTATCTTTGACCTGCGCGCTATGGCCTATGAAACCGAAGAGTTGTGGTTCGACCAATGGGACAATGGAGGCCCATGGACCACGCGCAGTGATGCGGAGAAATGGAACCCGGTCAACCATGTCGCCAAATGGAAGACGCCAACTTTGGTGATTCATGGCGAGAAGGATTATCGCATCCCTTATGCGCAGTCGCTGGCCGCCTTTACCGCGTTGCAGCAGCAGGGCGTGGAATCGAAATTGCTCGTATTTCCGGATGAAAATCACTGGGTGTTGAAACCGAAAAATTCGATCCAATGGCACCGAACGGTGTTTGATTGGGTCGGCAAATATTTGAAGGGTAAATAAGTCCAATTTTGTCATTCCCGCGAAAGCGGGAATCCATGGTCTAATCAGTCAGCGCAAGCGGAAGGTTCAGGCCATGGACCCCCCGATCACGTCGGGGGTGACAAAATTTATAGAGTAAAGACGAAGTATTGGGGGGAAGAGTATGACCGATATTGCGCATGAAGTGGCAACCGAAATCACTGGTGGGGCGGAACTGTCGCGCAGTTTGAAGTCGCGCCATGTCTCGATGATCGCGATTGGCGGCATTATTGGTGCCGGGCTGTTCGTTGGTTCTTCCACCACGATCAGCCAGGCTGGCCCCGCCGCCGTCTTCTCCTTTGCCATTGCAGGGTTCATCATTTTGCTGGTCATGCGCATGCTGTCCGAAATGGCGATAGCCGTTGACGGGGTGCAGACCTTCCCTGACTTCGCCCGTGCTGGCCTTGGCAATTTGGCGGGTTTCATGTCGGGCTGGCTCTATTGGTATTTCTGGGTTGTCGTGGTTGCGATTGAAGCGATTGCTGGCGCGCAAATTCTGCATGGATGGTTCCCTGCCGTGCCTGAGCTTGGCATCGGCATTGCCCTGATGGCGATTTTGACCGCAGTAAACCTGATGTCGGCGCGGGCATATGGTGAATTTGAATTCTGGTTTTCGTCTATCAAGGTCGCCGCGATCATCGTGTTCATTCTGGTCTGCGCCGCATGGGCCTTTGGCCTAACCTCAGGCGGCGGCTCGACCTTTGGGAATTTGACGGCGCATGACGGCTTTGTCCCCAATGGCTGGGGCGTCGTGCTGGCGGCGGCAACCTCGACCATATTCAGCCTTGTTGGGGCCGAAATCGCCACCATCGCAGCGGCCGAATCCGAAGAGCCTTCGAAGGTCATTGGCCGCATGACCGTATCGGTCACTGTGCGCATCCTTATCTTTTACATACTCTCCATCTTCCTCATCGTGTCGGTGGTGCCATGGACCGAGATCGTGCCCAAGGTGTCGCCCTTTGCCACCACGCTTGCCTATATGGGATTGCCAGCGGGTCAGTTGATTATGGAGGCGGTGGTTTTGGTCGCAGTGCTATCGTGCTTGAACTCCGGCCTATATGTCACCTCGCGTGCGTTGTTCGGCCTCGCCAAGCATAAGGACGCACCCCAGTGGTTGGTGCAGGTCAACCACCACAAAGTGCCCGCGCGCGCCATCCTGATCGCCAGCCTGTTCAGCTATGTCGCGCTCGCCGCCGACGCGGTGTCGCGCGATGTGGTATTCAGTTTCCTGATCAATAGCTGCGGCGTGACCATGCTTTTGCTGTACCTCATGACATCCGCCGCACAGCTAAAGCTGCGCCGTAAATATGAGGCGGAGGACCCCAGCCGACTACAAATCAAAATGTGGTTCCACCCTTATGGCACATATGTCGCGATGGCGGCGATGCTGGTGATCTTGGTCGCAAAGGGCCTTGATCCGTCAGCGTCGAAGGAATTGTGGTTGAGCCTGCTCGTAGCGGGCGGCTTTGCGGCGGCATTTTTCGTTTTCCGGCGGCGGGTAACCTAGGGTCAGGACCACTTAAATCCACCGAAACGCCGCGAAATCCTTGCCCAATTGCCCACGCGCTGGCAAAGCCACTTTCCATGACTATCGATAAGACTTTCGACCCCGCCGCGATTGAGGCGAAATGGTATGCGCATTGGGAATCCACCGGCGCATTCCGGCCCAATCGCCCCCATGCCGAGCCATACACAATCGTGAACCCGCCGCCCAATGTGACGGGCAGCCTGCACATCGGCCATGCGCTCGACAACACCTTACAGGACATCCTCATCCGCCATGCGCGTTTGCAGGGCAAGGATGCGTTATGGGTCGTTGGCATGGACCATGCCGGCATTGCCACGCAGATGGTCGTCGAACGGCAGCTCAATGCCCAAGGGCAAAAACGCACCGATTTCACCCGCGACGAATTTGTCGCCAAAGTGTGGGAATGGAAGGCGGAAAGCGGCGGCGAGATTACTGGCCAGTTGCGTCGTCTTGGCTGCTCAATGGATTGGGAGAATGAACGCTTCACCATGGATGAAGGCTTTTCAAAGGCCGTCATCAAGGTGTTTGTGGATCTGTATAACCAAGGGCTGCTCTACCGCGACAAGCGTCTTGTCAACTGGGACCCGCATTTCAAAACGGCAATTTCGGATCTTGAGGTCGAAACGCGCGAAGTGAACGGCAAATTCTGGCATTTCAAATATCCGTTGGAAGATGGCAGCGATTTCATCTCAGTCGCCACAACGCGCCCGGAAACGATGCTCGCCGACATGGCGATCGCGGTGAACCCGTCGGATGACCGCTACGCGCATCTGGTGGGCAAAAATGTCCGTTTGCCGATCACGGGTCGTTTAATTCCGATTGTCACCGACGAACATGCCGACCCCGAATTGAGTTCCGGCGCGGTGAAAATCACGCCGGGACATGATTTCAACGACTTTGAGGTTGGCAAACGCGCCGGGTTCAAGGCGAGCGACATGCTCAACATGCTCAATGGCGAAGGCCGCGTCGTGCAGACGGCCGATGGGCTTATTCCTGCGGAATATATCGGGCAATATCGCTTTGGCATTGAAGGTGAACCCACCAACGCGCGCAAGATGGTGGTCGAGGCGATGGACGCCTTGGGCTTGCTTGAAAAGGTCGAAGACCGCGTCATCCAAACACCCTTTGGCGACCGGTCAGGCCAAGTGATTGAGCCATGGCTGACCGACCAATGGTATGTCGATGCGCAAACACTCGCCAAGCCAGCCATCGAAGCCGCGCGCAAAGGCAAGGCCAATGGCGGTTTCGACATTGTGCCAAAGTCTTGGGAAAAAACCTATTTCAATTGGATGGAGAATATCCAGCCTTGGTGTGTGTCGCGGCAATTATGGTGGGGGCATCAGATACCTGCGTGGTTTGCCGCCGACGGCACATGTTATGTCGCCGAAACTGAAGAGGCTGCCCAAGGTCTTGCTGGCGCGGGCGTCGAGCTGACGCGCGACCCCGACGTTCTCGACACATGGTTCTCGTCTGCACTTTGGCCGTTTGGAACTTTGGGTTGGCCGGAAGCGCTCTCCTCCCCATCGACTTGCGATGGGGAGGGGGACCGCCGCGTAGCGGTGGTGGAGGGGACTGCAACCTCGAAGGCCCCTCCGTCATCCGAAGCTGACGCTTCGGCTGCCACCTCCCCATCGCAAGTCGATGGAGAGGGGGAGAACCCCCTCCACCAGTCTGCGGCTGGTCCCCCTCCCCGTTCCGGGGAGGAATCCTTGCTCCAACGCCATTATCCCAATGACGTGCTGATTTCCGGTTTTGACATATTATTTTTCTGGGACGCGCGGATGGCGATGCAGGGTATTCACTTCATGAAAGAAGTGCCTTGGAAAACGCTCTATCTGCACGGCCTTGTCCGTGCGGCGGATGGCAGCAAAATGTCGAAGTCAAAGGGCAATACAGTCGATCCGCTTGGCCTGATTGACCAATATGGCGCGGACGCGCTGCGTTTCTTCATGGCCGCCATGGAAAGTCAGGGCCGCGACATTAAAATGGATGAAAGCCGCGTTGCAGGCTATCGTAACTTTGCAACCAAGCTGTGGAATGCCGCACGCTTCGCGCAATCCAACGGCATAAGCGGATCGCACAGCGTGCATGCGCCAAAGGCCGAATTGGCGGTCAACCGCTGGATTATTGGTGAGGTGGTTGAGACCGTCGAGAAGCTGAACAAAGCCTTCGCCGAATATCGTTTCGACGGCATGGCCGATGTGCTGTATCATTTCGTTTTTGACCAGTTTTGCGATTGGTATCTGGAACTGATCAAGCCATTGGTTCAGGTGCGCCCCGGCGAAGGCCGGGGTCCAGATGCGGTCGAGGCTGGACCTCAGCCTGCGCTGGGGAACGCAGAAGCGGATGAGACGCGCGAAGTCGCTGGCTGGGCGCTCGACCAAATCTTGGTGATGCTGCATCCATTTATGCCGTTCATTACCGAAGAATTATGGCATGCCTTGTCCGACTCAGAATATCCTCGTGCCTATGACATCATTCACGCCCAATGGCCGGAGCCGAATGCCACGGTAGATGCAGAGGCAGTCGCCGAGATAAATTGGGTCATCGACACGATTAGCAAAACCCGTTCGTTCAAGGCGGAGTTGAACATAGCGCCGGGCACGCGCCTGACCGCCAATATTGCCGGCCCACAGACCGCCACAATTGCGATAATCGCGCGCCAAGGTGCGGCATTGTCACGCCTCGGCCGCATTGACGATTTTGTCTATTCGCCCGTTGAAACCAACAATGTCGCGCAGATCGTTGTGGGCGACGACACTATCGTTTTCGCGCTTGATGGCGTCATCGACCTTGACGCCGAACGCAGCCGGATCACCAAAGCCATCGAAGCCGCAACCAAAGAGCGCGATGCGCTTTCCGGTCGCTTGTCCAATGTCGCCTTTGTGGAAAAGGCCAAGCCTGAAGCGGTAGAAAAGGCGCGCGCCGACCATGCCGAAAAGGCTGCAGAGGCCGAACGATTGACTGCGGCACTCAAGCGGTTGGGGTGACTATCGTCCGAACCTTCAACACACTTTGTCATTCCCGCGAAAGCGGGAATCCACGGCCTGAGCGTGCCCCAGTCGCTTACTGGCGTTCACACGACGCGGCGGCCCCATGGATTCCCGCTTTCGCGGGAATGACACATATGGGCTCTTATGAAGCGGGTGTTTCAACATGACCACCCCCGCCCATCAGCGCGACCTGACAATTGGTCCAGTGGCCAAGACTTTGTTCCTGTTCGCGCTGCCCTCACTTGGGGTGAACATTCTCCAGTCGCTGAACCATTCGGTCAATTCGGTGTGGATTGGTAGATTCTTGGGCGAAGAAGCCCTTGCCGCATCGGCCAATGCGGGGCTCATCATGTTTTTGATGTTCTCCACTTTGTTCGGCTTCACCATGGCGACGACCATTTTGATTGGTCAGAATATGGACCGCCGCGACGTGGAATCTGTCCGCCGCATCATGGGCACCGCATTCGGCATTTTCCTTGCGGCGGGCCTTGTCACGGCGGCGGCGGGCTGGATCTTTGCACCACAAATGCTGCGCCTGATGGCAACGCCAGAATCGGTCTATCCGCTGGCGCTTGCTTATTTGCGTGTCATCTTCCTGTCGATGCCAGCCTCTTTCGTGATGGTGCTTGTGTCATCGTCGCTGCGCGGCGTGGGGGATTCGGTTACGCCATTTTGGAACACGGTGTTGAACGTGGTTCTCGACATCATCTTGAACCCGATTTTCATCTTGGGCTTCGGCCCAATACCCGCGATGGGCATTGCCGGATCGGCGCTGGCAACCATCCTGGCTGGGGTGATCAGCCTC
>Ga0208595_1000809_pt1 | contig 10864 bp, 6 predicted proteins | sample LakMenEpi28Jun11_FD_150742 | JGI IMG/M metagenome (GOLD analysis project Ga0208595, IMG submission 150742) | Freshwater microbial communities from Lake Mendota, WI - 28JUN2011 deep hole epilimnion (SPAdes) | ecosystem: Environmental > Aquatic > Freshwater > Lake > Epilimnion/Euphotic zone ...
TTGATAATAAAATTTCAGTAAAAAACATCAACTTTGCCTATCAAGACGAAAACGTATTGAAAAACTTTTCATTTGAAGTAGAAAAAGGAAAAACAATTGCTTTAGTTGGTCAATCGGGTTCTGGAAAAAGTACTATTGCAAATTTATTAACCCGTTTTTACGACATCCAAGAAGGTTCAATTGAAGTGGATGGTGTAGAAGTTAGAGATTGGGATATGCACGCTTTACGTGGTTTAATCGGATTGGTTACTCAAGATTCTATTTTGTTTAACGAGTCAATAAAAAATAATTTACTAATTGGAAAACCAAACGCTACGGATGAAGAGATTATTGAGGCTTTAAAAATTGCTAATGCCTATGAATTTGTAGCTTCACTTCCTAATGGAATTGATACTAATATTGGTGATGCTGGTGGAAAATTATCAGGTGGACAAAAACAACGTTTGTCTATTGCGAGGGCAGTATTAAAAAATCCACCAATTATGATTTTAGATGAAGCGACTTCTGCGTTAGACACAGAAAGTGAAAAATTGGTTCAAGATGCGTTAGAAAAAATGATGCAAAACCGAACTTCTATTGTCATTGCACACCGATTATCAACCATTCAAAAAGCAGACAATATTATTGTAATGCAAAAGGGTGAAATTGTAGAACAAGGCAAACACGCGGAATTAATTTCGAAAAACGGAACGTACGCTAGGTTAGTAGCCTTACAAAGTTTAGAATAAATTTATAAAGGAAAATATTCTGATACTTTATTGTCTTTTAAATTAACTACGTGATAGTGGATTTTATCTTTTTTATCGAATTCACCATTTTTGTTAGCGTCTTCTATGGTTCTAAAAAATAGTTTATTTGACGATTCTATATGTTTCCAATCAATCAACTCTTGTAATTCTGTAGAAATTTTAGTGAAATTTTTTCCTAATTCTGTACTAATATAAAGTGATTTAATATCATTCGAATCAATCATTGCGTCTTGATTGGTATCGGCATCGGCCAAAACATACACTAACATTTTATTGTTTTTTAAATACGAAACACGCTCAATTTGCAAAACTTTATCTGATAAAACGTATAACGAATCAGAACCAATTTCTTGAAATTTTAAATTTTGTAAATAACCTGTAATTTCATTTTCCATAGAATTAGAAACGTGAAAACCTGAAACACCTTCATAAGCAGAGGCGCTTTCATAACTTCCTTTTCTATTAATATCTCCAACTGTTAAATTTCCAATAGCATAAACCAATACATTACTTCCTTCAAACTGAATAGGCAAATCAGCAACTTCTAACTTAGTGGTGTCTTTTTGAAGTGATTTGGCTTCTTTACCCGTATATTTTACTTTTGGTTTGGCTTTTTCTTCCTGACAAGAAAAAATCATCACACTCGACGCTAAAAGGATATATATGTAATTTTTCATAATTTCTGTTTTGAATATCAAATATACTAAATTCTAAATCAATAAATTTTAAAAATCTGTCAAATCTGTGTTCCCAACCTTAAATTCTCATACTTAATTTCAAATTAAACGTTCGTGTGGTTAAGTAATTTGGTACACCGTATTGTGTTTTGGTATATACATCTCGCACCCAAGTATTCGTAATCGAGTTTTGATTATTAAACATATTATAAATTTCAAAACCTACACTAAATTCGGAAAAATTAGCTAACCATTTTCTATGCCCACCCAATTTTGCATCTTTAAAAACATATGAAAATCCGGTATCAGCTCTTCTATAATCATTTAATCTTGTTTGATATAAATATGGATCTGCATATGCTGGCGAACCACCTGGTAAACCTGTATTATACACTAAATTTAAGTACATTTTTAAACTTGGAATATTTGGCATATAATCTTGAAATAAAATAGCAAATTTCAATCGTTGGTCTGTCGGACGTGCAATAAAACCTTTACCACCTTGATTTTCTTCTGTTTTTAAATACCCAAACGTAAACCAAGATTCTACCCCTGGAACAAACTCTCCATTTAATCTTCCATCAATTCCGTATACATAAGCCGTGGCGTTGTTATTTGCCTCATATCTAATTCTTACATTATCTATTGTATAAGCGTTTACATCTGTCATCGTTTTATAATAAGCTTCACTTACTAATTTAAACGGTCTGTTCCACAATTGAAAACTATAATCGTGTCCAAAAACAAAATGAATGGATTTTTGATCTTTAACATTTGGATTTACAGAACCATCGCTGGCACGTAATTCTCGATAAAATGGCGGTTGATTATATACTCCAACAGAGAATCGGAAAACCATTTCTTTATCCCAATTTGGTTTTAAAATAAACTGTCCTCTTGGCGAAAAAGTGAATTGATTATTTCCTGAAATTCCATTATTTGAAGCCATCCAACTTTGCCCACGAACTCCAGCATTTACATAATAAGTATGCGAACCAATCATGCCTTCATAATTCCAATTTAAATAGGAATTAAATCGATTTATGGTGGTATTATTTTTAGCACGAACATTTTGGTATGGCGCTAAAGGTCCGAAATATGGGTTATATGGTTGGTCATTTATATATTCTAATTCTGGATTTGGTAATGAAAATCCTGCAGAATCAATAACTTCCCACTCTACTACTCTATCTCTAATGTTTTCGAAATTATGTTTAAAGCTCCATTCAATTGCATTGTTATCATTTATTTTATGATTTCCCTTTATTTCATTCGTTACAATTAAAGCATCTAAATTATTTCTTGCGTGATTTAGTTGCGAACCAATTCCGCGAGAAAACACTACGTTTCCAAAGGTTTCAGAACCAATATTTGCATCTACTTCACCCAAACGATATTGTGCTAAAATGTCATAATATTCTTGTTCTACAGTGTGATACACCGATGAAATATGTTTGTATTTATTGTTTTTATTAGGTTCATAAACCGATTTTAAAGCACCAAAAAAGGTAGTATACGAATCTTTTTCTTGACCTTCATACTGAATTAATAAAGCAATTGGCTCGCTAATCGTACCAAAATTAGTTTGACGAGAAGTTGGTTGAAAATTATAATTATTTTGTGAAATATTTCCCAAGAAGCTAAAATTCCATTTGGTGTTTAAATTGAAATTAAACAGCGATTGTACATCTAAAAATGATGGGTTAAAATTAGCAGATTGCGTTTCCTGGCTATTAACCAAAAGTGCATTATTTCTGTAACGTACTCCAGTGATATTACTCCATTTTTGATTTTTCGATACACCTTCAGCAAAAATACTTCCACCTAAAAAACTAGCTTCTAAACCAGCGTGAAATGTTTTTGGATTTCGATACGCAATGTCCAAAACAGAAGCTAATTTATCGCCATATTTGGCTTGAAATCCACCTGCGTAAAAATCAATATTTTGTACCATATCGGTATTGGTAAAACTCAAGCCCTCTTGCTGCCCAGAACGAACTAAAAACGGACGATACACTTCAATTTCATTTACATATACTAGGTTTTCATCGTAATTACCACCGCGTACGGCATAGGAAGTACTTAATTCATTGTTTGAATACACACCAGGTAATGTTTTAATCAAATTTTCAACACCTGCATTTCCTCCAGGAATTCGTCTTAATAAAACAGGAGAAAGCGCTGTGGCTCCATTAATTTTTCTGTTTTTACCTGATATTACAACGGTTTCAATTACTTCATTAATAGTTCCTAAAATAGGATTCCATTCAAAATCTTCATTAGGTTTTAAATTCACTTTATACGTTGATTTCTTAAATGAAGAATTATAATACAAAATAGTAACTTCCACATTTGCAGCTATTTCTAATTCATAAAATCCATTTTTGTTGGTGATGGTATTCGAAGTAGGTGAACTTATTGAAACATTTTCAATAGGCAACTGATTTTCGTTTAAAACCACACCTTTAATTCTGGCTTTTTGAGCAAACGAAAAGGTAGAAATAAATATAAAAAACAGAATAATTCGAAATAACTTACTATGTATAAGCATACTTAATATATAAAATTTGATGTAAATGTGGCTGTATTATCTAATTTATCCGTAACCACAATTTTAATGATATTGTTTCCTGGAATTACTTTACCATCTTCAAAATTATGAATTAATTTTTTGGTTTTATAATCGTATTCCATTAAAATCCATTGATCATTTAAATAGGCGTTATAACTATCAATACCTGAAAGTACATCGTTAATAGATACACTTAACGTTTTTAATTTAGAAATATTGCTGTTTTCAATAAAATTAGGATTATAAATTCGAGGTGGCACATTATCAATACCTACTTTATACTTTCCAAAAGATTTTACTTTAGCAGCTATTTTTGTTCCTTTTTTGAAAGAAGAATTGTACTCTAACTTATATCCCGAAACGGTACCAATAAACGCTTTATTTCTATCTTCTTCAGATAAATCTGACATATCCATTGTTACAGTAAACGCATTTTGTATGGCTTCGAAATTATTTTCTAAATCTAAAACACCATCTTTCTCAACAATATTTAAAGTAGCATTTTCATACAAAGCATTCGGTGGAAAGTAAACAGCCGTTTTATCAAATTCAAAATTATATTCCGATTTGTGTTTTATATAATAGTTTTCTTTTACTACTGGTTTTGAGGTTTCAGAAAATTGAATTGCTTTTTCATAAGAAATTGGAACATTCACTACTGTGGTGTTTCCGTGAAAATCAGAAACTACAATTTTATAAGTATAATTTACATTGGGTTTAATATCGATAAACCCATTTTTAGTATTCCCGCTTACTATAGATAAAGGATAATTTTCTTTAATAAATAATTTTTGAAAGCGTTGCTTTAGTTTTTTAAACGTTTTAAAATCAATAAAATAATTTATATGTTTCGATTCATCAAAAGCAAACGTTTCGAATTCGTATTTAAAATTTGGAGAACCATTTAAATAACTTTCTACTTTATATACTCCGTTTTTATTGTAATTATTGGTTGATATATCATACGAATTAAGCGCAAAACCAATTTTTCCACTGGCTACGACTTTTGTAGCTAAAAAAGTGCCGTCCACTTGTTTTTGTAAAGACAAACTAACTGGATTTCTGCTTTTATTTACTGAAATTGAATCGTTTGCAGGATACACCATTAAACTGGAAATCACAGGATTTATTTCGTCTTTAATCAATTTATTCATTCCAAAAGCCATTGGATTGATAATTTTTTCTGATGCTGTATCTCTAAACTCAAAATGCAAATGGGGTCCGCCACTTCCACCAGAATTACCTGACAAAGCAATAATTTCAGATTGTGTAACTTTTATATTACTTGGATATAATTCCACTTCAAAACTTTTCTGACGATATTGTTGTTCTTTAACGTACGCTTCTATTTTATCGCTAAATTTCTGTAAATGCCCGTAAACGGTAGTGTATCCATTAGAATGTGCAATATATAACGCTTTTCCATAACCAAATGTTGATACTTTTATTCTAACTAGCATTCCGTCTGCAGCAGCGTAAACAGGTAGTCCTTCTATATTATTGGTTCGAATATCTAAACCTGAATGAAAATGATTGGAACGCAATTCACCAAAAGTACCTGATAAATTTATTGAAATATCTAAAGGAGAACGAAAGTAATCCGTTGGATATTGCGCAAAAACTAAGTGGCTTATAAAAAATAATATATAGAATGACTTCCGCATACTTATTCTGATTTGTGCTAAAATAGTAAATTCAGAGGCAACAGCAAAAACTAAATTCAATTTCAGTCTAATTTTTTGTTTTTTTGAAACACAGATTTTAGAAATTTTAAAAATTAGTATAATCTGTGTTGTAAATAACAGATGAGAAATTAAGTGCTACTCTTTACTAATTTAAAAACAAAACGCTAGAAATTAACACATTATAAATTATTATCATATCGTTACCAATTAAAAGATATGCTTTGGCACAATAAAAACTAAATTCAATTTCAGTCTAATTTTTTGTTTTTTTGAAACACAGATTTTAGAAATTTTAGAAATTAGTATCATCTGCGTTGTAAATAATTGATGAAAAATCAGAAACTACTCTTTAAATATTCAAAATAAAACCTTTAAAATCAATACGTTAGAAATCATTAACAAGTTGTTATCATATCGTTATCATATAAATATTATGCTTTGGCACAACAATTGAAAATAGTTAAATAACAAATAATTTAATAAAATGTTTAACAATTAAAATTTAGAAATCATGAGAAAAATTACATTTTTAGTTGGCAGTTTTTTAATCCTGTTAAACGCAGTTTATGCTCAAGAAGTTAGCACTGAAAGACGTGGTATCAGAAATGGGCACCAAAATGGGCATCCTAATTATTATGCTATTGATTACAGAGATGCAGAACCAATTGTGTTTTTAGAAAGAGGCATTTTGTTTTATGTTTTTCCAACCGGCGATTTCGATTTCAATATTGGAAACAACAATTATATTGCAAGACGAGGCGGTACACCTACAAACTCAAATATCAATGAAAGAGGTAGCAGAGGCATTAAAATTGAGTTCGACTATTATGGAAGAATCAGAAGAATTGGTAGTGTTTTTGTAAATTATGATTATTATGGAAGAATTAGAAGAATTGGTAGTGTTTATATGACGTACAATAGTTTTGCTTTAACCAGAATTGGTGGTATGAGACTATTTTATAACTACCACGGACAATTAGTTGGCGTAACTGGTTTTGTAAATGGAATGAACTACGGATACCAATACAATCCTTGTCCAGCTGGTTATAACGGAGGAAGCTATCATAATGATGATGCTGGAAACGATGGAGATTTTTACTACTACAAAAAAGATGGTAGTAAAGAAAAAATGAAAAAAGAAGACATCGATGAAATTAAAAAAGATACCGAAGAACGAAAAAGAAGTTAAAAAATAACTGATGTAAAAGTCCCGTTACGTATTTACGAAGCGGGATTTTTTTATTTTTTTACAAAAACCTTATTGAATACATTTCTAATTACAAAATTGATATCACTTGAAACCTTGAAATAATAGTGTAAAACCAAATATAAAATTGAAATAAGTATCGATTTTAAGCCAATATTAATTATCGGATGAAATGGAAATTCCCAAAAATAAAATGCAAAAAACAACACTACAGTAATAACAAATGAAACTATTGTGTTTTTAGTAAACGGAAATAATTTCATTTTAAAAACCACGAATAATAGCTTGGCTAAACTATACATTCCAATTGCGATTAAAGTCGCTAAAGCAGCACCGTTTATTCCATATTTTGGTATAAAAATTAAATTTAATCCTACGATTACAAAAACCAATAAAACCCCTAAAAGTAACACCGTTTTGTAATATTTTGAATTAAAAATGATAGAATTATTGTTACCTAAAAGCACGTCAAAATATTTCGATAAACCAATTGTGAAAACTACAAATAATCCTTGACTATATCCTTCGTTTGGAAGAATTTCATACACTTGATTTATGTTTACTAAAATTCCAATGTAAATTAAACCGCCAATTACTTGAAGTGTTACAGACGATTTTTTATACAACTCATTCAGTTCCTGCCATTTATTTTCGCTAATTAATTTTGCCGTAATTGGATAGGTGATTTGATGCATAGCACGTTGGGGTACGGAAATAACCATTGCCAAATAAACAGCTAAAGAATAAAATGCAATATTTTCGATTTTTAAAAACTGATTTATCATATATTTATCAATATCTAAAAGCATATTGGCTACACTTGCCGATAAAATAATGAAAACGGTAAACACAAAAATAGACTTTGTGTTTTTTGGAAACTTTTTATTAAGTTGAATGGGTTTCACTTTATTGGCATAATAAATAATTACTAACAAACTAATCCCATAAACCAAAACCAAAGAATGAATAAATTCTGATAACGTTATCCATTTAAAATAAACAGCAAAAAGCGAAAGTGTAATTAATATTCTAACAAAAACTTCTTTTACAAAAGAACCAAATACCGACTTCATATGGGCACGCAACCAGGCATAAAAAATCTCAAAATACCCAATAAATAAAGCAATTATTGGAATTTCCCATACAAAGTCATACACAATTGTGTTTTTTGACGATTCATACAAAGCAATATTTTCGTAAAAAAGATAAAACAACGCAAAAAACGGTATAACAATAAGTAATGGCAACAACAGCATATAACTAAAATAGCTGCTTAATTCTGCTTCTGTTTTATTATTTTCATTGAAAAATTTAATTAAGGTATTCTGAATTCCAAATGACAAAATTGGATATAAAATATTAGCCGCAGATAATACATAATTGGTTAATCCTAAATACTCTTTACCCAAAAAAACAGGATACATATACAAAACATTAATTGCACCAATAGCAAAACCAATAAAAGTAATGATGGTGTTTTTAATAGATTGTTTAATTACGATACCCATTTTTAGATTCTTAGATTTTTAGATAATTTAGATCTTTTAACTTTTTTAGATTATTTAGATTTTTTAGATATTTTAACTTTTTTCAGATTTTTTAGATTTTTTAGATTTCAATTATTTCTCCAATCTGTGTTGTTAACCTTTTGTTTTGCCATTGAATTTTGATATAGTATTAGCCAACTTTTCAGTCAAACTTTTTCTGCTATATTGTTGTAAACCTACTGTATTAACTTTTAAGTTTTTATCCAAATATTGATTAAAATAGCTTAAAATTTGACTTTTTAGCTCATTTTTTTCGTTATATTGATAAAAAACACCTGTATTTGTCTGTTTTATGATATTCTCAAAATCGGAGTTTTTAGGTCCGATGGCTAAAATAGGTCTTTCTGAAACCATATATTCAAAAAGTTTTCCTGGTATGATGCATTTTGTGTCATCCGAATCAATTTCAATTAACAATAAAACTTGCGAACTTCTTTGATGTATTATTGCTTCTTCGTGCGAAACATAACCTAAATTTTGTACGAAACTATCTAAATTAAAATCTGAAATTGATTGAATAACTTCTTTACTAACCGCTCCAATTAATTTTAATTTAAAATGATTTGCAAATGCTTCATTTTCTTGAATTAATTCTGATAAAGATTCCCATAAAATTTGTGGATTTCTTTCCGATAAAAACGAACCAATATGTGCTAAAGTAAACGCTTCATCTAAAGATTTTTTTTCAATTTTCTCTACATCATATCCATTTGTAATGACTTCAATAAGTTGATTTGTAATTCGTTCAAATTCAGATTTTGTTGTGGGTGAAGTTACTAAAATCGTATCACAAGTTGTTAAAACTTCTTTTTCTAACGCTTTGTGCTTGGCACTCGCCCATTTTGATAATTTAAGTTCTTTATGATAGCCAATGGTCGTCCACGGATCTCGGAAATCAGCAATCCAATTTATGTTTAGATGCTTTTTTAAATCTAAGCCAATTAAATGCAAACTATGTGGCGGACCCGTAGTTATTATGGTTTCAATATTGTTTTCTTGAATGTATTTTTTAAGATATTTTACAGAAGGTTTCACCCAAAAAACGCGAGCATCCGGGATAAAAACATTTCCTCGAATCCAAAGCATTGCTTTTTCTATAAACGATTGCTTTTTCTTTTGAGTAATGATGCCAGCCCCTAATTTCTTTGTTTTGTTTTTCGATAAAAATGAAGCCAAAGCATAAGGTTCGAATATTTTGTTTTTCAGAATAACTGTTTTATCAGAAACATCTGAAAGTAATTTTTCATCAAGTAACGGATAACTTGGGTTTTCTGGAATATATACGATAGGTTCGACGTCAAATTCAGGTAAATACTTCACAAACTTCAACCAACGTTGCACGCCAGGCCCACCTGCTGGCGGCCAATAATAGGTGATGATTAAAACTTTACTTGTACTCAAAATATTATCTTGAAATTATAAACCTGACAGGTTTTTGAAACCTGTCAGGTTTAATATGAATTTATTTTATCTTAACTAATTGGTTATTCTGTTTTCTCCAATAAAAGATCCCTAACCCTATAGCGATAAGCATTAAAAGAGTGGTTATCAAAGCAATTGTACTTCCTGTTTTTACAACATCTGGTTCAAATATAAACTCGATTTTATGTTTTCCTGCTGGAATTTTTAAACCACGTAATACGTAATTTACGTTATAAATTTTAGCATCCTTTCCGTCTATAGTAGCCTTCCATCCTTTTTCGTAATACATTTCAGAAAATACACCAAAACCATTCTTAGAATTATTAGAAACGTATTTTAAATGATTTGGTTTGTATGACATCAGTTCAATAGTTGAAGTGGAATCTTTACCCGTTTCAAATTGAAAAAGTGCTATTGATGCAGAGGTTAATATTGGTTTCATAAAAGTAGCTTCATCATTCGTTTTCAACTTATCCAAAGCTTTCATTTCTTCATCTGCAGAATTTACCACTTTCACTTTTGACACGAACCAAGCACTTCCATTCGCATTCGGATTTTCTAATGCCTGTTGATTGCCTTCCTCATTAGATTTTAAAATATATTTCACATTTAACATATTCAAGACTTCAAAATTGTTTTTTGCAATTTGATAATCAAATACTTCTTGCATTTTCTTAGGTTTCGCTGCGTGATACCCTCCGATTGATTGGTGATAAAAAGAACTTCTTGCACTATTCATATTTCCATCTACATCAAAAACACGGAAATGTGTGGAATCTTCTAAAATTCGTAAATCAGCTTCAGTAGGTTCGCCAAATGGTCGTTCTATTTGACTTTTCGAAACAAAATCATCAGCTTTAACGTAGTTTTTTGCAACAACAAATAAATCTAACACCATTACGAATCCAATCAATATAACTGTAGTTAAGTGTGAAAACGTTTTTTTTGTATAGAAAAATAATATCCCGAAAGCAACTACTAAAAACCCTAAAGAACGATAAATGG
>Ga0208595_1000810_pt1 | contig 10863 bp, 7 predicted proteins | sample LakMenEpi28Jun11_FD_150742 | JGI IMG/M metagenome (GOLD analysis project Ga0208595, IMG submission 150742) | Freshwater microbial communities from Lake Mendota, WI - 28JUN2011 deep hole epilimnion (SPAdes) | ecosystem: Environmental > Aquatic > Freshwater > Lake > Epilimnion/Euphotic zone ...
ATGCCTCTGCCGCCAGTCCCTTAATCTACAGCATGCGCGACCTCCGCAAGGGCATCGGCTGAAAGAGCAGCGAACATCGAAACATTGCTTCTTCTTTGCGCTTTCCCGATGCCATATTTCCATTCACATCCTCGGGCGTGTCATTGCCTGTTTTCGAAATTGCCGACTCCTTGCGTGCCGCCGTCACTTCCAGCGATCGCGCGCGGGTGCTGCTGAAAGCTCCGACCGGTTCCGGTAAGTCAACGGAAGTGCCCGGCATGCTGCTTGATGCGGGCGTGGAGGGCATGATTCTCGTCGTCGAACCCCGACGCATGGCAGCGCGACTGCTTGCCGGATGGGTGGCAAAACAACGCGGCACGAGCGTTGGTCGCGAAGTTGGTCATGCGGTGCGCTTCGATTCGAAGTATGGAAATGAAACAAAAATTCTCTACCTCACCGATGGCGTGTTCCAGCGCTGGATCCAAGATGACCCGCAACTGCATGGCATCGGCGCAGTGATTTTCGATGAATTCCACGAGCGCCGTCTCGCGGTCGATGTCGCGCTCGCACGCTGTCTCGATCTGCAGGATGGCCCGCGCCCGGATCTCCGTGTGGTGGTGATGTCGGCCACGCTTGAAACTGCAGGCCTGGCCGATTTTCTCGCGCCGGCTGTCACGCTCGAAGCCGGTGGCCGCACCTATCCCGTCGATGTTTTTTATCGTCCAGAAAAAGCCCCAACCCATGACCGCCGTGGTGGCCCGCCGCGTGAAATTCCAATCTGGGAACGAATGGTTGGTGCGTGTCGCGAAGCGATGTCGATGAACGATGCGGGAAACATCCTGATGTTTTTGCCGGGCACTCACGAGATCCGCAAAACCATCGAGGTGCTCGAGCAGGGCTCGACCACTCGCGGATGGGATGTGTTTCCGCTTTACAGCACCCTGCCGCCAGCCGCTCAGGAAGCGGCGATCCGCCCTGGTGACAAACCAAAAATCATCGTCGCCACGAATGTCGCTGAAACATCGCTTACCATCGACGGTGTTCGCACGGTGATCGATTCAGGGCAGGCGCGTATCGCTTCGTTCGAGCCGCGCCGTGGCATCAACACGCTGCTTGTGAAAAAAATCTCACGCGCCGCCGCCGAGCAACGCGCGGGTCGCGCTGGCCGCACCGCTCCAGGTCGCGCCCTCCGCCTGTGGAGCGAGGCTGATCACGCGCGCCGCGCAGAATTCGAATCGCCCGAAGTCCGTCGTGTCGATCTCGCCGAGGCGGTGCTCATGCTCAAATCCGCGGGTGTGCATGAAATTCGTGATTTCCGTTGGTTCGACGCACCAACCGAAGAGTCACTCGTTCGCGCCGAGCATTTGCTTCACGACCTCGGCGCGCTTGATGAAACAGGTGCGCTCACCGACGAAGGAAAAAAAATGGCGGCCTTGCCACTCGAACCGCGTTTTTCGCGACTCATGCTGGCTGGTCACGAACACGGATGCGTCGCCGAGACTGCCTTCATCGCCGCAGCCGTGCAGGGCGAAGGTGTTTTCACCAACAAGCGTGGCGGAGTCGGCCGCAAGGATTTCATCTTCGCCGATGATCACTCCGACTTCGCGGGCGAATGGCGCGCATTCGAATCAGCCGCCGCGATGAACTTCGACCCGCAACGCTGCGGGCAGGTCGGCATCCTCGCACGTGGAGCGAGAGAGACCGCACAAGGCTTCGACCGCTTGCGAGCGATCGCCGAGAGCCATGGATGGAATTTCCAAGCCATCGATTTTAATACGCATCACGAATCGATCGGCAAGGCGATGCTGGCAAGCTTCAGCGACCAACTTGCGATCCGCTTCAACCAAGGCACGCTTGCCTGCCGCCTCATCGGCAATCGACGCGGCAAACTCGACGAGGAATCCTGCACGAAAAATGCCGCCGCATTCGTTGCAGCAGAAATCACCGAGGTCGAAGCGCGCGAAGTCATTGTCCACCTGCGCCGCGCGACAGCGATCGATCCGGTGTGGCTCACAGAACTTTTTCCCGATGAAATTTCCAGCAGCAAGGGTGTCGCATGGGACGACACGCGTCGCCGTGTCATTTCACGCGAGGAAACCCGCTTTCGCGATCTCGTTCTCGAATCGAAGGAAAGCGATCACGGCGTGAACACCGATCTCGCCGCAGCGCTGCTTGCAAAGCATGTGCTCGAAGATGAGCTCACGCTCAAAAATTGGGACCACCAGGTCGAGCAATGGACCGCGCGATTGCAATTGCTCGGTCAGCACATGCCGGAGCTCGGCATGCCCGGTTGGTCGGATGAAGACCGCGCCGATGCGATCGCGCAAATCTGCCATGGCGCACTGGCCTACAAGGACATCAAGGACGCACCGGTTTGGCCGGTGCTGCGCGAATGGCTCAATCACAACCAGCGCGCGGCACTCGATTCGTATTGCCCGGAGCGCATCACGCTCTCCAACGGGCAATCGGCAAAAATCACCTATGAGGCCGGACGTGATCCTTTCATTTCCGTGCGCGTCTCACACCTTTTTGGTGTTTGGGAAACTCCCACCATCCTCAACGGACGCCTGCCATTGCTCGTGCACATTCTCACACCGGGGCAAAAACCATGGCAAATGACCAAGGATCTCAAAGGTTTCTGGTCAAGCGGCTACGCGCAGATGAAAAAAGAAGTCGCTGGCCGCTACCCAAGGCATCCGTGGCCCGACAACCCGCGCGATTACAAACCCGCAAAGTGATTCACTGCCGAGCGACAAAACAAAAAATTCATGTTCCGCCTCTTGCTGTTCTTTTCGCTTCTTCCGCTCGCGCTGGCATTGATCGCCAGATGGTGGTTTGGCACACGCGTGCTCACCTCACACGGCAAGCGCATGTGCCGCTGCGACCTCAAGCTTTGGACGCCCGCACCGGGTGATGAAACTCTCACTCACCGCGCGGACGAAACAGCGTCGGAGTTTGGAAATCAGCTTCGTCGAAAAGCCCTTCACGAATGGCGGGAGTGCGATCCGAAATCCGCCAACTCGCGCGAAAATTCGCGCCGCTTTGGCATCGCCGTGCCACCACTCGGCGGCGTGGTGGCGGTACTCGCAGTGATTGCCGGAAAAATCCCCGTGCTCGGAGCCTTTGCGATTTTCATTGCCGCCGTCGCACTCTCCGCCGTGCTGGGAATTCTTGCGCTTCCGCCCGAACTCACCGCGATCGCCAGAAGCTCGAAGCGAATCCGTGATCAGCGCGCTTTTCCGTCATCGGAAGACAGCGCCGCCGTTCTCAGATGCGCCAGCGCACATGCGTGGGAGCAGGCTTTGCCACCAGTCCTGCGCATGCTGAAAAAACGCTGAAATTTCATAACGCTTGAACCAAGCCCGCGATAGCTTATGGATTGACCATGCAACCGAATGAACCAGTTGCCGCTTCAATCAACCGCAGAAGCTGGCTCAAATCTGCTGGACTAGTCAGCGCGGCATCGTTCCTTTCCGGCACACGCGCCGCAGCAGGAGAAACAAAGACGACTGCGAAAAAAGTCCGCGGCGTAATCTTCATGGTTTCCGATGGCATGAGCCCCGGTGTCTTGAGCCTCGCCGAGGCCTACTCGCAAATGACGCGTCAACGCACGACGCAGTGGTGGCAATTGCTTAACAACCCATCCGCCACGCGCGGGCTGATGGACAACGCATCGGCCAATTCGCTCGTCACCGACTCGGCGGCGGCCTCATCCGCATGGGGTGGCGGACAACGGGTCAACAACGGCGCAATCAATGTGGATCCAAGCGGCAAGGAAATCACACCCATCGCCACTCACCTGCGTAAAAAAAATGCGACGATCGGTTTGGTCACCACCGCGACAGTCACCCATGCCACGCCAGCGGGCTTCGCCGCATCGATCGCATCACGCAGCGACGAACAACTCATCGCGCCGCAATACTTGGACCGCGTCGACATCATCCTCGGTGGTGGCTCTGGATTCTTCGATGCCAAACAACGCAGCGACCAACGAGACCTCGCGGGCGATTTCAAAAAGTCGGGCTACGAGGTGGTTTTTGATCGCGACACATTGCTCGCATCAAAAAGCCCGAAACTTCTCGGGACCTTTTCCAAAGCTCACCTGCCCTTTTCCATCGACCGCGATCACGATGCCAAGCTTGCTGCACGAGTGCCGAGCCTCGTAGAAATGACCCAGGCAGCGCTTGATCGTTTTCTCGCCACTGACAAACCCTTCCTGCTGCAAGTTGAAGGCGCGCGCATCGACCACGCTGCCCACCTCAATGACATTGGCGCCTTGCTCGGCGATCAACTCGCCTTCGACGATGCGGTCGCCGCCGTGCTCGCGATGACCGCCAAGCACGACGACATTCTCGTGGTGGTGACTAGCGATCATGGGAATTCGAATCCCGGCCTCAATGGCATGGGTGACGGATACAAAGAATCCAATCAGCACTTTCAAAACATCGCGCGCTTCAAGGCATCGCACGAACGCGTCTTCGGCGAATGGAATGCCAAGCCCAACGGCGACGCTGGCACTATCGGAGCGCTGGTCGCCGAACACCTAGGATTCAAGCTCAAAAAATCCGAAGCCGAAGCACTCATCGCGATCTTGCATAAGGAGAATGTCGTTGAGTGGAACCACCAACTCGAGAAACCCGAAGGCCTGCTCGGACAGTTTGCCGGCAACCACACCGGCATCGGCTGGACCGGCACCACGCACACCTCCGATCCGACCCTACTCTCGGCGATTGGCCCTCAGTCGTCGCGTTTTTCCGGCATCATTCGCAACTCGGATGTCTTCGGCCACCTGATGGAATTGCTCGGATGAAGCACCTAGCGTGGGATGATGTTGCAAATCACCCGCCCATGCCTCAGGAAATGCACACATGACCGGCAAGGAAATCAAGGAAGCGCTCGATCGCTTCAATGTGCTGCCCAGCAAACAGATGGGGCAGAATTTCCTCATCGATCCGAACATGGCGCGATGGATCGTATCGCAGCTCGAGCTCGCCGAAAATGACACCGTCGTCGAGGTCGGCCCGGGCACCGGCGCTCTGACCGAACACATCGTCGGTGTTGCGAAACGCGTGATTCTTATCGAGTTCGATGCTCGTCTCGCCGCCTTTCTCAAAGACCGCTTTGCTGGTGAGGCATCGGTCGAGGTTCACCACGCCGACGGCGCGCGCTTCGATGTGCGTCAACTTTTCCCTCATCGCCCGCTCAAGTTTCTCGGCAACCTCCCATATTCATGCGGTGGCGCAATTCTCAAAAATTTGCTCAGCCGACCACACCCCTTCCAACGCGCGGTGATCATGCTTCAAAAGGAAGTGATCGACCGCCTCGCGGCGACTCCCGGATCGAAGGACTATGGCATGCTTTCCCTGCGCACGCAGGTCGACTGGATCGTCGAACCACAACGCATCGTGCCGCCAGAGGCATTTCATCCGCGCCCGGCGATCGATTCGACGGTGGCGATCATGCGCCCAAGGACCGAAGGCCTTCCCGCATTCGATCGCCGGCTCTTCGATGAATTGCTGCGCCGCGGCTTCGCCCAACGCCGCAAGCAGTTGAAAAAACAACTGCCAGACGGCATCGATTGGGAAAAAATTTCACAGGAGCTTGGCGTTCCCACCACCGCTCGCGCGGAAGAACTCGACCTCACCAAATGGATCGCGCTCACCCGCGCCTGCGACACCCATCCACTCAAAGACCTGCCGCAGAAGTCGGGCGAAATTTTTGATGTCGTCGATGAACATGATGCGGTCACCGGCCAATCCACGCGTGGCGAAGTGCACGCGCAAGGGTTGTTGCACCGCGCGGTGCATGTCTTGGTTTTCAACAAGCGCGGCGATGTCTTGCTGCAGCAACGCTCGATGCTCAAGGACGCGCATCCGGGCGTGTGGGACTCGAGCGTCTCGGGGCATCTCGATGCCGGCGAAGCTTACGAAACAGCATCCGTTCGCGAGCTAGCCGAGGAAATGGGCATCGACGCGAAATGCCCGCCCACCGAGATCGCGCGCCTCAAACCCTCCGCCGCCACCGGCTGGGAACACATCCGCCTCTACCGCTACGAACATCACGGCAGCATCCGCTTTCCTGCGGCTGAAATCGAATCAGCGATGTGGCTGCCCGTTGCCACACTAAACGCGTGGATTCAAAACCACCCCGAAGATTTCGCATCCGGCTTCATCGAATGCTGGAAGGCCTCGCAAAGGTAGGGCGATGCGGCCCGCAGGGCCGACTTCTCCCGCAGGGGATTCTTCGGCGGACCGAGGCCGGTCCGCCCTACCATTTTTCCAACCGGTAGGGCGATGCGGCCCGCAGCGCCGACTCCGCCCCGCAGGGGCATTCTTCGGCGGACCGAGGCCGGTCCGCCCTACCATTGATTGATCAGCCAAATCGATCCATGACATACGGCCATGATTCACCCTCAAGAATGCATTTCGCGCGAACCGGATTCTTCAGAATGTAAACGCGCTTTTCCGCTGCCGATTCCCAAGACCTCAGCCGATGATCAAAAAAATCCCGCTGCCAACGCACACCGGCCTTTCGAGAAACCCACGATTTGAAATCAGCAATCACCCTACGCATCGGCCTCGAGCCATCAAAAGCACATAAGAAGTGCAAATGATCTGGCATCGCCAAAAGCAGCGACACCCTCCAGAGCCCAAGACTCTCACGATGCTTCAATGTCTCCTGCAAAACATTCCATGTCTCTTTCATCGCAAGTTGATTGCGACCCCTAGGACTGCAACAAATCGTTATGAAAAAGACTTCAGCCTCACAATTTGGAATCACCTCGGATGAAAGGTCATGAGCTAGCTTTTTGCGACCTATATCTCCATGATTCATGATGCGTTGAACGATACAGAAGCGTTCGATCTTCAATCAAAATCGGTAGGGCGATGCGGCCCGCAGCGCCGACTCCCCCACAGGGGGCATTCTTCGGCGGACCGAGCCGGTCCACCCTACCATTATTTACCAATCGGTAGGGCGATGCGGCCCGCAGCACCGACTCCCCCGCAGGGGCATTCTTCGGCGGACCGAGGCCGGTCCACCCTACCATTTTTCCAACCGGTAGGGCGATGCGGCCCGCAGCGCCGACTCCTCCCCGCAGGAGTATTCTTCGGCGGACCAAGGCCGGTCCGCCCTACCATCATTTGCCAAGTCGCATATCGATCATGCGCAATGCCACGCGCATCGAAATATCAAGCGACTCGGGTGAGATGATGTTCAAATTATCTCCTGCCGTATGCCACCATCCGCTGCGAGTGAAATCACCAATAATGTCGACAGTCGGAATGCCCGCGAAATTCAGTGGCATATGGTCGTCGATGATCGGTGTTGCGGCCATGCCGAAATAACCCTCGGCTCCCTCGGCCTTGGCGGCGGCAAAAACCAAGTCTTTCAAATCTTCCGGCGTGTCACTGGGCAAGCGGATCGACAAATCCTTGTGGCCCACCATGTCGAGCAGGATCCCCCACTTGGGCTTGTCATCGCGCGCGCGCCAGAAGTTTGCATAGTGACGACTGCCATAAAGCCCGTCCTGCGGCGTGATGTTTTCTTCAAGCGCCTCCTCACCATCGAAGAACACCAACTCAAGCGCCGCCGCCTGCTCGGATTTTTTCTTCGCCAGAAATTCCGCCATCACCACGATCGCCGCACAGGCCGAAGCCGCATCATCGGCACCGAGGAAGACCTTGTCCTCGTAAAGTTTCGAATCGATGTGCGCGCACAACAAACCATCAACCCGGCGCTCCCATGGGTCCGCCCCGCCGACCGCAAATCGCGCGCGCAGGTTTTCAAATCGAATCAAACCCTTCGGCGTCTGCCGCTCGAAGGCCTCGCGTCGAGTCACCCATCCGTTGGCCTGCAGCTGTGCGGCAACATGTGCGCGCACCTCGTCGAGCGCCTTGGACTGCGGCGGTCGCGGGCCCTTTGCAAGGATCGCCCGCGTTTGTTCGTAAGCCGCCTCACCCAAACCCTGCGACCCGCGTGCCTGCCACCACCAAACAACTGCAAGGCCGGCAAGCATCACTACCAAGAGAGGAATCCAACGCGATTTCATGTCATGAAAATTTGTTCCGACACAAAAATGCCAACCTCATTTCGCGCGCAGCAAACTCGCGCTCGCACGAAGGTAGTTCCACCCGGAAAGAAGAGTGAGCCCCAACGCCAGCCACATCGATGGCTCGCGGATCCAGCCGTATGGATGCGACAGCATGCGAAAAAAATCAGCCACCGCACCCTGCGATTCGCTGCGGCTCAACGCCAACCACACCAGACAGGTGATGCAAAAGGTCAGCTGCATCGCAGTCTTCCATTTTCCCCAGCCGTCTGCCGCGATGACCTGCCCCGCCTCGACTGCGATCTGGCGCAGACCTGTCACGAGAAACTCGCGGGCGATGATCAGCACCGTCACCCACACCGGGCAAAGCCCCTGCTCGCTGAGGTACACGAACGCGGCACACACAAGCACCTTGTCAGCCAAGGGATCCAACAGTTTGCCCATCGCTGTGACCATGCCTAGTTTGCGGGCGAGCCAGCCGTCGACAAAATCGCTGATCGCCGCCACCACGAAGGCCGCCAAGGCAAGCCACGGTCCAAAAGTTGCGTCCATCATGGTCGCGCCGATGAACACCGCCGTCAGAACAAGTCGCGAAAGGGAAATGGCGTTGGGCAAGTTCACTGCGGGAGTATGCGCAAATTGACCATGCTTGCAACAAGGGGTTGCAAGAGCGCCCCGTGACCATTACACAGCGGCGCCGCCCGCAAACCCGGCTATCACAACATGAATCAAAGCGACTTCGGACTGATCGGACTGGCCGTCATGGGCCAGAATCTTGTGCTCAATGTGGAATCCCGCGGCTTCCAGGTTTCGGTGTATAACCGCACGACCTCGGTCACCGACGAATTCGTCGCCGCCCATCCGGGCAAAAAACTTGTGGGCGCAAAAAGCCTCGAGGGCTTCGTGCAGTCGCTTGCCACACCGCGCAAGATCATGATCATGGTCAAGGCCGGCGGACCCGTCGATGCGGTCATCGAGCAACTCATCCCGCTGCTCGACAAGGGCGACATCATCATCGATGGCGGCAACTCGCTTTACACCGACACCGAGCGCCGCGACCAATGGCTCGGCGACCTCGGCTTCCGCTTCATCGGTGCCGGCGTTTCCGGCGGTGAGGAAGGCGCGCGCAAAGGCCCCTCGATCATGCCCGGCGGACCTGCTTCGACCTGGGATGTGATGAAGCCGATCTTCGAAAGCATCTCCGCCAAAGTGGACGGCGAACCTTGCGTCACCCACATCGGCCCCGGCGGCGCAGGTCACTATGTGAAGATGATCCACAACGGCATCGAGTACGGCGACATGCAGCTCATCTGCGAAGCCTACAACATCTTCAAGGCCGCGGGCTTCAGCGCCGCCGAGCTCGGCAGCGTTTTCAGCGATTGGTACGCAGGCGACCTCGAGAGCTACCTGATCCAGATCACCGCCGAAATTTTCAAGCAGGTCGATGCGGAAACCGGCAAGCCACTCGTCGATGTAATCCTCGACACCGCCGGCCAAAAAGGCACCGGCAAGTGGACAATCATGAACGCGGTCGAAAACACCGTCGTCATCTCAACCATTAACGCCGCCGTCGAAGCCCGCATCCTTTCATCGATGAAGGACCGCCGCGTCGCTGCCAGCAAAGAACTGCAAGGACCGAAGGCGGAAATCTCTGCAGAAAAGGCCGCGCTCGTGAAAAAAGTCCACGACGCACTCTACGCTTCGAAGATCATTTCCTACGCCCAAGGCCTCGACCTCATCACCACGATGAGCAAGGAAAAGAACTGGAATCTCGACCTCTCGAAGATCGCCGCCATCTGGCGCGGCGGTTGCATCATCCGCGCCCGCTTCCTCAACCGCATCACCGATGCCTACCGCGAAAACCCCGCGCTCGACAACCTGATGCTCGCGCCGTTCTTCAAGGAAGTCCTCAACACCTCGCAGCAAAACTGGCGCGAAGTGGTCTCGATGGCCACCCTCGCCGGCATCCCGGTGCCCGCGTTCAGCGCCTCGCTCGGTTACTACGATAGTTATCGTAGTTCCGTGCTGCCAGCCAACCTGCTGCAGGCCCAGCGCGATTTCTTCGGCGCCCACACCTACGAGCGCACCGACAAGCCGCGCGGCGAGATGTTTCACACCGATTGGCCCGAGGTCATCGGTTGATGCCTCATCGCAGGACCGCAAGGCCCCCACGCGCCCGACCGCCCTTGCAGGCGGCCCCGCTGACCCCCATTTCGGCTCGTTTTTTTTCGCAAACCCTTGCCATGCGGCGGGTGGTGGTTTACTTCCGCCGCCCTATGGCAACCTATCGCGTGCTGGTTTCGGACCCGATCTCGGAAAAGGGCGTGGACGCCCTTCGCAACGCCCCGGGAATTTCCGTCGACGTCAACACCGGCCTCAAGCCGGAGGAGCTTCTCAAGATCATCGGCGACTACCATGGCCTCGTAGTCCGCTCGCAAACGAAGGTAACCCCGGAAGTTTTCGCCGCCGCCACCAACCTCAAGGTCATCGGCCGCGCCGGTGTGGGTGTCGACAACATCGACCGCGCCGCTGCCACCGATCACGGTGTGGTGGTGATGAACACGCCCAGCGGCAACACGATTTCCACCGCCGAGCACGCGTTCACATTGATGCTCTCGCTGGCCCGCAACATCCCGCAGGCGCACGCCTCAATCATCGCCGGCAAGTGGGATCGCAAGTCCTTCGAAGGCGTCGAACTCAACGGCAAGCGCCTCGCCATCCTCGGCATGGGCCGCATCGGCACCGAGTTCGCCAAACGCGCGCAGGCCTTCGGCATGACCGTTGCCGCCTACGACCCCTTCCTCACCGCCGCCCGCGCGCAATCGCTCAAGGTC
>Ga0208595_1000818_pt1 | contig 10779 bp, 10 predicted proteins | sample LakMenEpi28Jun11_FD_150742 | JGI IMG/M metagenome (GOLD analysis project Ga0208595, IMG submission 150742) | Freshwater microbial communities from Lake Mendota, WI - 28JUN2011 deep hole epilimnion (SPAdes) | ecosystem: Environmental > Aquatic > Freshwater > Lake > Epilimnion/Euphotic zone ...
TCGAAAGCTACTTGACCTCTCGATGGGCTTTGGAGCGATGTTGGTTGGACACCTCAACAAGCACGTTGTCCGGGCTGTCAAAAAGGCCATGCGTTCAACGGGAACCCTATTTGTGACTCCGTCACCGATTGCCACCGAGGCAGCCGAGCGCTTCCAGAAGCGCTTTGATGTCGACATGCTTCGCTTCACCAACTCGGGAACCGAATCAACGATGTATGCCATCCGAGCAGCCAGAGCTGCCACCGGCAAGAAGGCCATCATCAAGGTCGAGGGTGGCTACCACGGCGGTTATGACCCGCTACTGGTTTCTGTCAAGGCTCCGCTTTCAAAGGTTGGCCCAGCAAATGCTCCTAAGCCTTACTACCCACAAGAGGTCGAAGGTGGAGAAGTCTTTGTTGTTCCATACAACGACCTAGCTCGCTTGGAAGCAATTCTGAAGAAGGACTCGAAGAAGATTGCCTGCTTCATGGTTGAGCCGATCATCGAGAACCTTTCGATCATCTTGCCTGACGAGGGCTACCTCGAGGGAGTGCGGGCGCTGTGCGATAAGTACAAAGTCGCACTTATCTTCGATGAAGTGAAATCAGGACTAACCGCCGGAGTTGCAGGAGCTGCAAAGCGTGTTGGAGTAAAGCCAGATATAATCACTTTGGCCAAGAGCATCGGCGGAGGTCTGCCAGTTGCAGCCTTTGCAGGTAAAAAGGAATACATGCAAACTGTCGTTGACGGCCGCATGCCTCACTTTGGTACCTATAACGGAAATCCTCTCGTTATGGCAGCAGTTATTGCCGTTGATGAGATTGCTACTGTTGAAGCACTTGCTGCAGCAGAGAAGATCAACAACGATACCCTGGATGCAATGGATGCCATCATCGACGAGTATGCGCTTCCAGCTCATACTGTTGGTTTCGGTGTTAAGGGAGCCGTTATTTGGTCACCAACCCCAGTTCGCAACTACCGCGATTTCAAGGCAACTGATTTTGCAATTGCAGAGCTGAGCTGGCTATGGGGAATCAACCGTGGCATCATCACCCCTCCGGGACTTGATGAGCAGTGGTTGGTTTCTTTCGCACACACACAAAAAGACATGAACAAAATGGTCGAAAGCTTTAGAGAGATGGCTAAGGCACTTAGGGCATAAGCAAGAAGTAGAAAAACGGCGGACAGCAATTGTCCGCCGTTTTCTCTTTTTCTAAAAATTAGTTCTGAGGGAACCCTAGGTTGATTCCACCGTGGCTTGGATCAAGCCAACGGGAGGTGATGACCTTGGTCTTGGTGAAGAAGCGGAAGCCCTCTTCGCCGTGAGCTCTGGAGTCGCCAAATAGTGAGTGCTTCCAACCGCCAAAGCTGAAGTACGCAACTGGCACCGGAATTGGAACGTTGATGCCGATCATGCCCACCTCGACCTCGTTCTGGAACTTGCGAGCTGCGCCGCCATCGTTTGTGAAGATGGCGGTTCCATTTCCAAAGGCTCCTGAGTTAATCAACTGCAGGCCTTCTTCATAAGTCTTTACTCGAACAATAGAAAGTACTGGGCCAAAGATCTCTTCGGTGTATACCTTCGAGGAGGTTGGCACCTTGTCGATCAAGGTAGGACCAAGCCAGTAGCCACCAGGGGCTCCGTCGGCAACGACTTTGCGGCCGTCAACAACAACGCTCGCGCCATCTTTTTCTGCGATCTCAATGTAAGAAGCAACTTTGTCGCGGTGAACCTTTGTGACAAGTGGTCCCATATCGCATGATCTTCTACCATCGCCAACTTTGATCTGAGCCATGCGGGAGCTGATCTTTTCAATTAGTGCATCGGCTACTGGCTCAACGGCAACAACAACAGAAATTGCCATGCAGCGCTCACCAGCTGAACCAAAGCCCGCGTTCACCGCCGAGTCGGCAACTAGGTCAAGATCAGCATCAGGAAGTACGAGCATGTGGTTCTTAGCTCCTCCAAGAGCCTGGACGCGCTTTCCGTGCTTGGCAGAGGTTTCATAAATGTATTGAGCAATTGGTGTTGATCCAACAAAGGAAATCGAAGCTACATCGGGGTGAGTAAGCAATCCATCAACTGCTTCCTTGTCACCGTTTAGAACGTTGAACACACCATCGGGCAATCCTGCTTCTTTCCAAAGCTGGGCAAGCCATAGAGCAGCCGAAGGGTCTTTTTCGCTTGGCTTTAGGACAACGGTGTTGCCTGCAGCAATAGCAACTGGGAAAAACCACATCGGTACCATCGCTGGGAAATTGAACGGGCTAATGATTCCAACAACACCTAAAGGCTGCTTCAGCGAGTAAACATCAACGTTGGTCGAAGCGTTTTCGGAGTACTCGCCCTTCAAAAGTTGCGGCATACCGCAGGCAAACTCAACTACCTCTTGGCCACGGGTGATTTCTCCCATGGCATCTGAAAGCACTTTGCCGTGCTCGGATGTGATGATCTCGGCTAGCTCACCCTTTTTTGCTTCCAGCAGTTCACGGAATTTGAACATGATCTGGATTCGCTTGGTCAGCGACTGATCTCTCCAAGCGGGAAACGCAGCGGCAGCTCCCGCAATTGTTTGGTTTATCTCTGCCTGGTTGGCGAAGCCAACCGTTGCCGATACTTCACCTAGGGCTGGGTCATAGACATCGCCAGATCGGCCAGATTTACTCTCAACGGCTTGGCCGTTGATCCAAAGGGGTATGGTCTTCATTGATTCACCATTTCTTGGTCTGAAACGTTGTGACCAAATCCGGACACAGTCAAGAGTTTAGTAGTTCGTCGAAATGGTCTGTTCCGCGCAATTGTTGGTTGCTAGAGTTCAGGCATGGCTGATTACTCACTTGCAGAACCCATGGACGCAGGCATCAGGGCTTTTATGGACAATTACTTCGATGTCATGCACTTCCAGGACATGGACCTATTTGACAAGGTGTTCCACAAAGAATGCGTGCTCTACTCGGGTCAAGGTGGAACCCTGTCGCTAAGGCCTTATCCGATCTATAGAGAAGCGGTAATGAACCGAACCTCACCACACGAGCTAGGTGAATCTAGAAATGACAAAGTTTTGATGGTTGATCAGATATCACCAACCCTAGCGATGGTCAAGCCACAGCTAACAATGTTTGGTGGGCTGATGCAGGATTATCTGAGCCTGGTGTTTCTCGACGGGCAGTGGTGGATCATGGCAAAGACTTGGGAAAGAGTCGGCGACGCATAAGCCACGACTCAACTAGCTCTTTACAATCCTCAGAGTTAGCGGGTACTTATAGAACTCGCCCTGGGAGGTCTTGAAGGCGGCGATGATTCTAAAGATGATCCAGATCACCGGTGGAAGCCAAAGCAGCAGCCAACCAATAATCGAAATAGCCAAGACCACAACGGCAAGAAGCATTGTGATTCCAAAGTTCAAAGACTCACGCACGTGGTGAGAAATAAAGGGCCCCTTGCCATTGAAAAGAAGGTAGCCAATTAATGGTGCAAAGAACTCAAAGGGAATAGCAAGCAGGTGGGAAGCAATCGCCCAAGCCTTCTCTGTCTGAGGTGACATTGGCTCGTTGGAAGCGTATGGGTTTGGTGTGCTCATGCTTTAACTCTAGCCTCGGCCCGATGTTACTTTTTGCCGATGGCCTTTTTCACAAGCGCCGCAATGGCCTTGGAGTTGGCTGGAGTTAGCTTGGTTAGGGCAAATGAAGTTGCCCACATCGAACCATCGTCTAGTTTGGCGTTGGCATCAAATCCCAGGGTGCTGTATCTGGTGCCCCACTTATCAGCGCTTTGGAAAAAGCAGATCAACTTCCCGTCTTTGTAATAAGCCGGCATCGAATACCAAGTCTTGGAGTCAATTCCTGGATCAACATCTTTTATTAGTTTGTGAAGAGCTTTGGCAACTGCCCGGTTTTCTGGCTTCATAAGCTTCCACTTAGCCTCAACCTCGGCTTCGCCTTTGAGTCCTAGCGCTTGAGCTTTGAGCTCTTGATTGCGCTCTTTGATGGCTTGCTTCTCAGCAGCCGACATTCCAGAACCAGAGGCTGATTTGGTTGATTTCTTGGCAGTGGTCTTTGCGGGCATTTTGATCCTTTTTCTTTGTTTACTTGCAGACACAAGTATAAAAGTTCGCTGGATACAACCCCAATTACGGCCGCTTAGAACAATTGGTGCCCTCTTCCAAGACTTGCTAGAGCTTTCCGCCTAGGGTTGAAAGGAAGGCTACTAATAGGAGGCACCACTTGGCCAAGAATAAACTCACACCGAATCAAAGAATTGATCGCCTGCGCAGATACAACGTCGTCGCAGGCTTTTTGCATTTAATTCAGGCAGTAGGACTGGGATACGTTCTAACGCTGCTTGACAACCAGATTCTGTTCCCGGCAACTATCGATTACCCAACTGGTCCTCCGGGAGTTCCAGTTCCGCCAGAGCGCGTTGAGCTTTTCGATGTCAACATTGGTGCAGGAGTAGTTGGATTTTTGCTGCTATCAGCTTTTTTCCACTTCCTAATCTCTTCAAACAAGTTCTTCCCTCGCTATAGGGCGGGACTAAAGCTAAAGCACAACTACTTCCGCTGGGTCGAGTATTCACTTTCCTCATCGGTGATGATTTGGTTGATTGCTCAGCTAACTGGAGTATCGGATTTCGCAGCTTTGGTTGGAATCTTCTCGGTCAACGCATCGATGATCTTCTTTGGTGCCCTGCAGGAGAAGTATGAAAGCCCAGGCAATGGCCAGGGCTTGCCATTTATCTTCGGCTCCATGACCGGAATCGTTCCCTGGCTAATCATCATCGTTTATACGATTCAGCCCGGTGGCGAAAACGCTGCTGAGATTCCTGGATTCGTCTATGGAATCATCGTGGCGCTGTTCCTGTTCTTCAACACCTTCGCCTTCAACCAGGCCTTCCAATACAAGAAGATTGGTCCTTGGAAAAACTACCTATTCGGTGAGGCAACATACATCACCCTCAGCTTGGTAGCAAAGACCATCCTTGCTTGGCAGGTATTCTCCGGAGCAATCATTCCGGCGATTGTTGGCTAGCTAAACAAAAGTTCAAAGCCCCAGCTCCGCTTTACGCGGCTGGGGCTTTGGCATTTCTAGGAGAGTCTTTATAGCCCCAGCAACACCAAGCTGGCTGCCATGACTGCCATGCCGCCGATGAGCCCATACACGGTCAGGTGACCGCGCGAGGAGTTTCTTGCTGTTGGCAGCAGGGTGTCGATTGCTAAAAAGACCATGACTCCTGCGACCATGGCGAAAATAACGCCAAGGAAAAAGTCACTTAAGAATGGTGCCAGGATCAAATACCCAATCACTGCTCCGGCAGGTTCGGCAAGACCAGATAGGAAGCTCAACCGGAAAGCTTTGATCTTGCTCTTGGTGGCGTAGTAAACCGGAACTGAGACGGCGATACCTTCGGGGATGTTGTGCATCGCAACTGCGATAGCAAGTGCGATTCCAATTTCAGGATCATCTAGAACCAGCAAGAAGGTTGCAAGGCCTTCGGGGAAGTTGTGGATGGCGATAGCCAGAGCAACAAAGACTCCTATGCGAAGTAGCTTCTTCTGGTGGATTCCGATTTCTTCAAGAGTTCCAGCTGGCTCGCTCATTAGCTCAACGCGAGTGTTCTCGTGAGGGTTGGCTCCTGATGGAACCACGGCATCGATAAGCGCCATCAAGATCATGCCGCCAATTAGCGCAGCCGCTGCGATGGCTGCGGCGTTACTATCGCTTGCTTCACTTGAGATGTAAGCGGAGGCCTTCGGAAGAATCTCAGCGAAGCTGAGGTAGATCATCACACCAGCTGAAAAGCCCATCGACAAAGCAAAGAAGGCTTTGTTGGTGGTCTTGCTAAGAAAGGCAATTGCAGAACCGATACCGGTTGCAAGGCCAGCAAACAGCGTCACGGCAAATGCCAAAACGATTGCGCTGTCCACTTATGTGCCTTTCTTTAGGAGATGAAAAAACCGGCTAACAGCGTTAGCCGGCTGTTTCAAGTAATGCTATTAGCTCTTGTTGCCGCACCCGCAGGTGTCTTTATTGCAGTTGCAATCCATGAGATTTCCTTTCTTAGAAGTCCCAGTCGTCATCGGTGGTAGCTTCGTGCTTACCGATCACGTAGGAGGAACCAGAGCCCGAGAAGAAGTCGTGGTTCTCGTCGCTGGATGGGGATAGGGCGCTTAAGATGGCAGGGGAGACCTGGCAGTCATCCTTCGGGAACAGTGGCTCAAAACCTAGGTTCATAAGGGCCTTGTTGCCGTTGTAGTGAAGGAACTGCTTCACGTCGTGAGTTAGACCGATTTCGTCATACAGGTCAGCTGTGTACTTAACCTCGTTGGCGTATAGCTCCAACAGAAGGTCGTAGGTGTAAGCCTTTAGCTCTTCCTGACGAGCGGTAGTTGACTCGTTGTATCCAAGCTGGAACTTGTATCCGATGTAGTAGCCGTGGATGGCTTCGTCGCGAATGATCAAACGAATCAGGTCAGCTGTGTTTGTCAGCTTCGCTCTGGATGACCAGTACATCGGCAGGTAGAAACCGGAGTAGAACAAGAAGGACTCCAACAGGGTTGAAGCTACCTTGCGCTTTAGCGGGTCATCTCCGTTGTAGTAGCCCAGGATGATCTCGGCTTTTTTCTGAAGGTAAACGTTGTCCTCTGACCAGCGGAAAGCTTCGTCAATATCCGCTGTTGAGCAAAGAGTTGAGAACACACTCGAGTAGCTCTTGGCGTGCACCGATTCCATGAATGCAATGTTGGTGATAACCGCCTCTTCGTGCTGAGTACGAGCATCAGGCATCAAGCTCATTGAACCAACGGTTCCCTGGATGGTGTCGAGCATTGTGAGCCCTGTGAACACGTGCATGGTTAGTTTCTTCTCGTGGTCGCGAAGAGTTCCCCAGGACTGGATGTCGTTTGAAATTGGGACCTTCTCTGGCAGCCAGAAGTTCTGGGTGAGCCTGTTCCATACATCTAGGTCAACTGAGTCTTCAATCTTGTTCCAGTTGATTGGACGGGTGATGAGCTTGGATTCTAGTTTCATGATTTATTGTCCCTCTTCCTAGAGCATGCAGCTGACGCAGTTTTCGACTTCGGTACCCTCGAGGGCCGCCTGACGAATACGGATATAGTAAATGGTTTTGATGCCCTTGCGCCAAGCGTAGATCTGGCTTCTGTTGACGTCTCTCGTGGTGGCAGTGTCCTTGAAGAACAGTGTCAGTGACAGACCCTGGTCGACGTGCTGGGTAGCAACGGCGTAGGTGTCGATGATCTTCTCAGGACCTACCTCGTAGGCGTCCTCGTAGTAGTCCCAGTTGTCCTGGTTCAGGAATGGGGCTGGGTAGTAAACCCTTCCTAGCTTTCCTTCCTTACGAACCTCGATACGAGATGCGATTGGGTGGATTGAGCTAGTTGAGTTGTTGATGTAGGAGATAGATCCAGTTGGAGGAACAGCCTGAAGGTTCTGGTTGTAGATACCGTGCTTCATAACCGACTCTTTTAGAGCCTTCCAGTCTTCCTGGGTAGGAATCTGGATGTTGCTCTTACCGAACAGTTCCTTGACCTTCTCTGTTGCTGGAGCCCAGACCTGGTCGGTGTACTTAGCAAAGTACTCACCGGTTGCATACTTCGAGTTCTCGAAGTTGTGAAATGTGCTTCCGCGCTCGATAGCAATCTTGTTAGATGCCTTGATGGCGTTGTAAACAACGGTATAGAAGTACATGTTGGTAAAGTCCAACGCTTCTTCGGATCCGTAGTGAATGTGCTCGCGGGCCAAATAACCGTGCAGGTTCATCTGGCCTAGACCAATGGCGTGGCTCTTGTGGTTTCCATCGGAGATGGATCTAACGGACTCGATGTCCGACATGTCGCTAACAGCAGTTAGGGCGCGGATAGATGCCTCAACAGTCTTTGCAAAGTCAGGTCCATCCATCGCCATGGCAATGTTCATCGAACCCAGGTTGCAGGAGATGTCCTTACCGATGTTGTCGTAAGAAAGGTCTGCGTTGTAGGTGGTTGGGGTGTTGACCTGAAGGATCTCAGAGCAAAGGTTAGACATGTTGATGCGGCCTTGAATTGGGTTGGCGCGGTTCACGGTGTCTTCGTACATCACGTATGGGTAGCCAGATTCGAACTGAAGCTCAGCGATGCGCTCGAATAGCTCACGGGCCTTGATCTTGGACTTCTTAATTCTCGGATCATCAACCATCTCGTTGTACTTCTCTGTTACAGAGATATCTCCAAATGGAATGCCGTATACCTTCTCGACATCGTAAGGAGAGAACAGATACATGTCCTCGTTGTTCTTGGCTAGTTCCATGGTGACATCAGGAACAACAACACCAATAGAAAGTGTCTTGATACGAGTCTTCTCGTCAGCGTTCTCACGCTTGGTGTCTAGGAATCTCAGGATGTCTGGGTGGTGAGCGTTTAGGTAAACCGCTCCTGCACCCTGACGAGCACCTAGCTGGTTGGCGTAGGAGAAGCTGTCTTCCAGAAGCTTCATCACTGGAATGATTCCAGAGGACTGGCCTTCGATCTTCTTGATCGGAGCGCCGTACTCACGAATGTTTGAAAGTGAAAGTGCAACACCGCCACCACGCTTTGATAGCTGCAGGGCTGAGTTAATACCTCGGGAGATTGACTCCATGTTGTCTTCGATGCGAAGAAGGAAACAGGAAACGAACTCGCCGCGCTGTTTCTTACCGCAGTTCAAGAAAGTAGGTGTTGCTGGCTGGAAACGACCAGAGATCATTTCTTCAACTAGGTCGGTAGCAACTGCTTCATTGCCGGCAGCCAAAGTAAGGGCAACCATTACTACGCGGTCTTCGAAGCGCTCTAGGTAGCGAGTGCCATCGAAAGTCTTTAGTGCGTAGCCGGTGTAGAACTTGAAGGCACCCATGAAAGCTTCGAAGCGGAACTTCTTTGAGTAGGCAAGTTCTTCTAGGGCCTTGATGAATTCGAAGGAGTACTGGTCGAGAATTTCCTTCTCGTAGTACTCGTGCTCAACCAAATAGTCCAGGCGCTCTTTGAGGCTGTGGAAGAACACGGTGTTCTGGTTCACGTGCTCTAGGAAGTACTTGCGAACTGCCAGCTTGTCTTTTTCCAACTGTAGTTTTTGATCTTCACCCCACAGGTTGATCATGGCGTTGAGGTCTTGATAGCTCAGAGCAGATTCAACCCCAGACTTACCGACTAGGTTGCCTTGATCATCAGCGATCTCTACGAGTTGGTTTGCCACAGCTGGGCCAGCCTTTCTTTAACTTCGATTACGTCTTCTGGTGTACCGGTGATTTCAAACTTATAAATCAATGGAACACCTAATTTAGTGGCGACAATGTCGCCGGCTTTGCAGAAGTGGCTACCAAAATTGGTGTTTCCTCCGCCGATTACCGCTTTGATGTGCTTGCGGTTCTCAGGATTGTTCAGAAACTTTATGACCTGCTTAGGAACAGTAGATCCGTCGTTTCCGCCCCCATAAGTAGGTACAACTAAAACGTTGTCCCTCTCGTAAACAAACTCTGCTGCATCCTCGGACTTTAGGGGAATCCGAATTGCGTTGGTGCCTAGCTTGTCTACAAACCTTTTTGTGTTCTCTGAGACGCTCGAGAAGTAAACAACATCGAACATCTCAACAACTCCAGCCCTTTTATCTAGGCGCTTAGAGCTTGAATTTTTTCCATGCGGAAACCACTCCAGTGGTCATCGCCAGATACAACTACAGGAGCTGCGGTATAGCCCAGGGTCTTCACCATTTCTAAAGCAACCGGATCTTGGCTCATATCGACTTCTTCGTAGTCAACATCGATGCTCTTGAGCATGCGCTTAGTGCTATCGCACTGCACACAGGCTGGGAGCGTGTAAACGGTTACTGCCATGGTGTTTCCTTCTGCTTGCGGGGTCGAAAAACCCCTATTTTGAGCTAAATTTGTGAAAATCTCTCGAAGTTCGGATTCCCAACATTAGCACTAAACCACTACATCTAGTACCGACACGAGAAAATCTTCACTTATTTAGTTGTTTTTTAGTTGTAATCCGAAGACTAAACCTTAAGTTGAGGGTTCTATCAGCTCATTCTCAGGCGTGTCGTAGGAATTGATCGATATCTCCAAAACTGGAGCTTCCGAAAGCCCAATTCTTGTGGGAACCTCTGACATTTAGGCTGGGGGATTACGCGGCCTTGATCTGGGGGGCATTGGGATTTGGGGGCAGGGATCGGCAGGTAGGCCAGATATAGGCTTTTGGCTATGGCCATTCAAAGACGATCGCTACTGGGCGGAGTCCTCGCGCTCGCGGCAATGGTCCTTGCTGGACCGCCGGCTTTTGGAAACCCCGTGAATCTTGGCCGCATCACTCAGATTAAAAACGGAACAGCAAAGCTGTTCTCTGTTGCATCTTCGAGAGTTCTGGTTTTTAGACGCTCAGCAAGAAAGTTCTCCGGCTTTATCGCCACCTGCCCAAGCGATGACACCAAGCTCGCAGCAGCGAATGTTCGCGGAGGACGCATTACTTGCCCGGGAGATAGCAGCATCTTCAATGCCACAACCGGAGCCAGGGTTTCTGGTCCTGCTACCGCAGGTCTTGAAAAGGTAAGTCTCAAGATCACCAACGGTTTTTTGATCGCAACCCTTGGTGCAACTGCAGCACCTTCTCCTTCGGCCGGTCAACTGGTGGAAAGCTCAAAGGTTCCAGTTGGCGGAGGGCTAAAAGTTGAATCATCCGCAGGTGTGCTGATGATTGTTCAACCAACCAAAGGAAACTTTGCCGCTTACTCAGCGATCTGCACACACGCTGGTTGCGAGGTTTCCCGCGCTACGGC
>Ga0208595_1000819_pt1 | contig 10776 bp, 14 predicted proteins | sample LakMenEpi28Jun11_FD_150742 | JGI IMG/M metagenome (GOLD analysis project Ga0208595, IMG submission 150742) | Freshwater microbial communities from Lake Mendota, WI - 28JUN2011 deep hole epilimnion (SPAdes) | ecosystem: Environmental > Aquatic > Freshwater > Lake > Epilimnion/Euphotic zone ...
TTGATTATCAAATCAATAGTTGATGATTCAACATCATTTGCAAGCAGCAGAATGCATACATTTACGCCTTTAGAAAATATTACAATCTATACCAAAAATGAACCAATTGAATTGTATGAGGTTTTTAAAAGTATTAAAAATAATATTTCTAAAAATCCACTTCCTAGCGTAAAAGCAAAAGGAGATGAATTGCGATCTTTTTTTGAAGTAGTTTTACCTGAATATGATGATGAAAAAGTATATACAAGTGATATCGTAAAAATTATAAAAATGTTTTCGGTATTAGATTCAAAAGGATTGATTTCTTTAGAAGATAAAGTTAATTCGGAAGCTCAATCTGAAACGACTAAAGAGAATAAAAAAGCAAAAGCAAAAGTTGAAAAAGATACAACCGAAACGAACGAGGTTGCACCAAAAAAAGCAAAAGCAACCAAGAAAAAGGACGCTTAATTAGCTAAATCTATTTTTAATGGATACGAGTGTCATTATTTTATGTGTTTTTATATATTTTTTGATACTTCTATCGATAAGTTATTTTACTTCTTTAAAAGCCAATTCAAATAGCTATTTTGATGGAAATAAAGAAAGTCCATGGTATGTAGTGGCTTTTGGAATGCTAGGCGATTCACTTAGTGGTGTTACGTTTATCTCTGTTCCTGGCGCCGTTTTATTGGCTCATTTCGGATATTTCCAATTGGTTCTTGGTTATTTTTTTGGATATTTAATTATATTATCGGTTTTACTTCCTTTATATTACAAGTTGGAATTAACGTCAATTTATAGTTATTTAAATTCCCGTTTTGGTCAGCAAGCACAATATGTTGGCGCTTTTTATTTTTTATTATCCAGGTTGTTAGGTTCGGCAGCAAGACTTTTTTTAGCAGCTACCGTTTTTCAAATTTTTATTTTTGATGCGCTTAATATTCCATTTTGGTTAACGGTTCTAACAATTATTTTCTTAATATGGATTTATACAGTAAAAGGAGGTATAAAGACTTTAGTTTGGACGGATATGTTCCAATCCTTGATGTTGATTTTTGGAGTTGTTTTTTCAATTATATCAATTGTAAATCAGCTTGATATTTCGTGGTATGATGTTCCTAAGATTTTATATCAAAGTCCTTTAAGTCAATTGTTTGAATGGGATTGGATGCACAAAAATAACTTTTTTAAACAATTTTTTGGAGGTGTTTTTATTGCCGTAGCAATGACCGGTTTGGATCAGAATATGATGCAAAAAAATCTAAGCGTTAAGACATTAAAGGATTCACAAAAAAATATTTTTTGGTTTAGTGTCGTAATGGTAATAACAAACCTTATTTTTTTATCATTAGGTGCATTATTGTTCTATTATTCCGATTTATTACAAATTGAATTACCTCTTAAAAACGACGGAACGGTTTTTACCGATCGTGTTTTTCCTACTTTAGCTTTAAATTACTTAGGTGTTGGCGCATCAATTTCATTTATAGTCGGTTTAGCTGCTGCTACTTTTAGTAGTGCAGATAGTGTTTTAACGACGCTTACGACTTCGTATTATGTCGATTTTTTAAAGCTGAATCCTGCAGAAGATAACAAAACGTTAAGAAGGTTGTTGCATTTATTATTTGCTTTAATATTATTGTTTTTGATTCTGATAATTAATTCATTGCAGCAAACTACGATAATTGACTTAGTATTAAAAATTGCAGGTTATACCTACGGACCACTTTTAGGTTTGTTTTTCTTTGGGATTTGGATAAAAAGAAACATTAAAGATTTTTGGATACCTATTATTGGAATAGCAGCGCCCATTTTAACTTGGATTATAGATGAAAATATTTCAATTATTTTTCAAAATTTTATATCCAATTCTAATTTTCAGCTAGGTAATTTAGTTTTATTGTTAAATGGAACAATTACTTTTTTGTTACTTTATTTGTTTAGTAATTCCAATAAAAAATAGTGCATTTCTTTGTTATCTTGTAAAGAATTGTTAAATTTAAATTTGGCTTAAACATTTTTATTAAATTTACATCTAAATTACAAAAGAGCGTTTAAAAAAAACACTGTATTTTTAACAATAAAATTTCGGATTATGAAAAATGTATTTATTTTATTTTTGATGTTATTTACTTCTTTTGTTTCTAATGCGCAGGATGATGTATATGATCCACCTCAAGCAAGCAGAGTTAGAGCTCAATCCAATGTTTCTTCTTCATTTAATCAAAGTCGAAACACCGGAACGTATGATTATAATGAAAATAATATAGATGCCTATGAAGAAGGATATGTTGATGGTATGTATTCCAATCGTTTAAGAAGGATGTATGCGCCTCAAACGCTTTCTTTTGGGATGGGTTTTGGGAATATGCACATGATGCCATATGCGTATAATAATATGGGTTTTGGATTTAATAATTTCTATGATCCTTGGGCATTTAATAGTTTTAATTCGTTTAACTCATGGCATCATCCGATGATGATGGGATTTGGTAATCCATATCAGATGGCTTTTGTAAATCCTTACATGGGTTGGAACTCTTGGGGACATAATCCTTATATGGGTTGGAATTCTGGATGGGGCTTTAATTCATGGGATAATTGGGGATGGCGAAATCCAAGACCAAATTACGGAAATAATTGGGGCGGAAATAGAAATCCTGCACCCGCACCAAGACCTAGAACGGATAATCCAAGAGGTTTTGGAAGATATGACGAAACGTATCGGCCTTCTCCAAGTAGACCCGTTTCGGAACCGTCTAAACCATTTTTTGGAAACCCAGGAAGAAATCGTGAGCAAAACACTAGATTTTCTTCTCCAGTTGAAAATAGAAATTCAAATTCAGGCTCTTCGCCAAGTAGACCAACTTTTGGAGGAAGTGGAAATAGCGGTTCAAATTCTGGCGGAAATGTTGGTGAAGGCTCTCGATCGGGAGGCGGTGCAAGAAATGGAAATAATGGCGGCAAAACAGGTCGTTTTTAATTATTTGATTTGGAATTAAAAAACAACTTTTAAAAATAAAATAAATGAAAAAAATATTTTCTATAATATTGGTGCTATCTTATTTATTTATGAATGCTCAGTATGACTACATAGGAACAGAAATAGGACTCAATAGATTAATGGGAACGGCACGTTTTGTAGGTACTGGAGGTGTTATGGGAAGTGTGGGTGCCGAAGTTTCTGCTTTAAGTACTAACCCTGCTGCAATAGGTATGTTTTCAAGATCCGAATTTAGTATTACGCCTAATATTCAAGTAAATAATACCGGAACAGATTATATATTGTTTGGAAATGGATCACGATTTGTATCTGAAACGGAAGATGTTAAACTTAAGTTTTCACTTAATAATTTAGCGTATGTCATTGCAAATCGAAAAGATAATGCGCCTTATATCAAAAATTCAAATTTTGCTATTGCTTTAAATCGTACTGCAGATTTTAATAGGAAGTTCTCTTTTTATGCGAGAAATAATATTTATTCCTATGCGGCTTCTAATGCGGATTATTTAACTTCTCAATATCGACTAGATGTAAATTCGTTTCCAAACAGTTCTAATGTCAATTCAAATGATTTTGATTATTATGGTGCGCGAGAAATGGGAGGACTTTATACCGAGTTGTTTGAAACGAAACCAGCGGACACAAGTGTTGTTTCATACGCAAGCAAATCTTTATTGCAGCAAGGTCAAAGAAATATCTGGGGCGGCATTAATGAACTTTCTTTTGCTTGGTCGGGAAGTTTTAAAGATCGAGTTTATTTTGGGGTATCTTTGGGAATTCCTTTCTTGAATTATACCATGGCTACTTCGTTCTCTGAAGAGCATCTTGGAGATATTAACACTTCGGGTTTACATCCAAACAATGGACGATTTATTAGCCATAGATTTAATGAACGCATTGATCATAGTGGGGTAGGAGTGAACTTAAAATTGGGTGGGCTTGCTAAAATTAATCATTTTTTGAGGGCAAGTGCTTTTATTCACACACCTACGTATTATGGTATTACAGAAAACTATTCAATAACCTATCGAACAGTATTTCAAACGGCAAATAACTCAGCAACTTATGAACGACCTGAATTTGAGTATAATGCACTTACCCCGGTAAAAATGGGGCTCGGATTATCTGCAGTTTCTAAATATGGATTTATTGGTGCGGAATATGAATATGGTACTATGAATACGCAACGTATATTTTTTAATGACATGCCATATAATGAAGGTATTATAAATGATGTATTTAAATTTGAACGAAGAGGAACTCATACCTTTAAATTAGGAGGAGAATTGGCTTATGAAATCTTTAGATTACGCGCAGGATTCAATTATAGAACAACTCCATACGTAGATGTTTCGCCATTAGATAACCTAGATGTTATAGTTGAAGGTGCGGATTTATCATCTAAAACATTTACTTTTGGTTTTGGTTTTAGAGGCAAAGCTTTATCAATTGATTTTGCCGCTATGACCACGCAACAAGAAGAATTTAACTCGTTTTATACAAAGAAAAATGAATATAATGTAGGTATAAAAAATAATATTCAAAGACAACATTATATGATGACATTAAATTATCGTTTTTAAATTGAGGCAAATTAAATTCAAAATACTATTTTTGTATTTGTTTTAACAAATAATTATGTTATCAAAAAAATGGAATGATTTTTTTAAAAATTTAAAGTATAAATATCGTTTGGTTATTTATAATGAATCCACATTTGAAACCGAAGGCAGTTATTTGTTATCTAAGTTGAATATTATTTTAGCCATTAGCTTGATTTTTTTAATTAGTGTAATTTTTTCCATTCTACTGATTACATACAGTCCTATCAAATATTATATCCCTGGTTATGGCGATGCGGGTATGCGAAAACAGCTAAGAAACATAATTAATCAAACTGATGAAATTCAAGATAAATTAGAAGAAAATGATTTATATTTCAAAAATATTCAACAAGTCCTAAAAGGAGATCTTCCTTCTAATAAGATTTTTGATCCAACAAAAAACTCTGAAGATAGTATTAAATAAATTAAAATTTTCTTCTTTTTTGCATAACTTGTTAGGAAAATCATTTATATTTGTGCATTAATTATTAAATAGGAAGTATGTTTGGAAAAAAAGAAGATGTTATGCAAAGTAGCATAGCTAATTTACAATCTTTAAATAGTATTGGTGTTGGAACTATTATTGATGGTAATATTAAAACGGATGGTGATTTTAGAATAGATGGAAAAGTAAATGGAAATATATTTACTTCAGGAAGATTGGTTTTAGGGGCATCTTCTCAAGTAGTTGGGGACATTAATTGTATTAATGGGAATATAGAAGGATTTGTAAGAGGAAATATACAAGTTAAAGAAATTCTAAAAATTTCAAAAAGTGCTAATGTTGATGGTAACATTACAACAAATAAGTTAATTGTTGAAGAAGGTGCTGTTATTCAAGCTAAAATCTCGATGAGTTCAAATAAGTCAGTAGTCAATCAACCGATTCATCCGACTCCAAGTAAATAAAATGAATTCAAATCCAAAAAGTAAATGGAATCGATTAGCCAAATATAGTGGTTTGGCATTTCAATTATTGAGCTATATTTTAGTAGGTTTTTTTGTTGGAAGATGGATTGATAATTATATGAAAAATCAAGAACCTTATGCGGTTTTGGGTTGTATTACTTTTTTTTTAATTGCAGGTTTGATAATGGTTATCAGAGATGTTACAAGTATTAAGTAGTTCGTCATTATTACGTTTTTTTGTATTTTCAATAATCAATATTTCATTTCTTTATTATTTTAGAAATGAAAATGCGTTATTTGAATCTTTGATTTTTTATTCTGTATTTACAATAGCTTTTATTTTTTATTTTATTGTTTATTACTTTTTTAAAAATAATAAAAACTTTATTTTTATTGCCATTTCTATCATGTTTTTTATCAAATCAATAGCCATTTTCTCCTTATTATTTTGGATAGATTATAAGAAATTACCATTTAATGAAAATTCAAAAGTTGGATTTTTAGGTCTCACTTTATTTGCATTTATATATCTTGAACTTTATTTTTTTAACAAGAAAAAAATATAAAATGAACCGTATTACAAAATTATTTAACATCGAAAAACCCATTATTCAAGCTGGAATGATTTGGTGTAGCGGTTGGGAATTGGCTTCGGCAGTGAGTAATGCTGGTGGTTTGGGCGTGATCGGTGCGGGAAGTATGTATCCCGAAGTGCTTCGAGAGCATTTAACCAAAATGAATCAAAATTGTCAAAAGCCTTATGCGGTTAATTTACCTCTTTTGTATCCCGATATTGATAAACATATTGAAACCATCATTGAATTTAAAGTCCCAATTGTAATCACTTCGGCAGGAAGTCCAAAAACATATACGTCCATTTTAAAATCTAAAGGAATTAAAGTCGTTCATGTTGTCAGTAGTTCTTTTTTTGCTCAAAAGTGCGAGTTAGCTGGAGTTGATGCTATCGTAGCTGAAGGTTTTGAAGCAGGAGGTCATAATGGAAGAGAGGAGACGACAACCATGTGTTTGATTCCACAAGTTGTCAATTCAGTATCTATACCCGTAATCGCTGCAGGAGGTATTGGTTGTGGAAAAACGATGCTTGCCGCTTTTGCTCTAGGAGCAGAAGCCGTTCAAATCGGTAGTCGATTTGTAGCGAGTGAAGAAAGTAGTGCGCATTTAGCTTTTAAGGAGCGTGTTGTAAATGCTAAAGAAGGCGATACAAAGTTAATGTTGAAAAATGTCACTCCCGTTCGATTACTAAAAAATGAATTTTATAATCAAGTAGAAGAAGCCGAACTTCGAGGAGCGGATATAGAAGAATTGAAACATATTTTAGGGCGAGGACGCGCCAAAAAAGGAATGTTTGAGGGTGATATGCAGGATGGTGAATTAGAAATAGGTCAAGTTTCTGCTTTAATCAACGAAATTCTTCCGGCGGCTACAATTCTTAACAATATTTGGAACGATTTTCTAAAACAAAAGGATGTTTTGAGTAAATTGTCAATTTAAGGAATGTCTTATATATTGTTTACTTTAAACAGTTTTATTCTATAATGAATAATGAAAAAATATTGATGAATTATTTGTTATTATAAAATAAAATTTATAAAATCAGTAGGGCTTAATATTTTAACGTTCTCTAAAGTTTTAATTTCTAACAAATCTTTATCTCCTGTTACTAAAAAATCCGCTTCGGCAGTTACAGCTAAATCCAATAAAAAATTGTCTTTTAAGTCGCGGCATAGAGTATATTTTTTTTCAATATTTTCTACAAAAATTGCAAAATCTCCTAAATAATTTAAAATTACTTCTAAGTCATCTAATGAAATAAACTTACGAAATTTATCTCTTTGAGTTACCTCAATAAATTCATTTAACAACTTCTCGGAATATATTATTTGTATTTTATCAGAAAATATCAACGTATCCCATTGATTATTGTTTTTAGATATTAAATAACTTATCCAGATGTTAGTATCTAAGATTATTTTAATTTTTTTCATCATTAAAATCCCTTTCTCTTATCATATCTACTTCTCTTTGAATTTCTTCTAAAGTAATTTTACTGTCACTTTTACTTCTAATTTTAGATAAAACAAATTTGAATTTTTCTTTTGAATTAGGTAGAATAGAAATTAATTTTAAAGATTCAAACTCTTTTAAAATGGATTCCATTTTAGGATTTAAAATATTTATTGTGAGCGTTTCCATTTCTTTTTTTTACAAAAATAATATTTTTTTTCTTGAAATGAATATATTTTTTGTTTAATTGTAGTATTGTCTATTGCAATTAAGTATGATAAAAAAGTAATTAGCTTATATAAAATTCATAAGTTTCAATTAACCCTCTCTGCCATTAAGATTCCATCTCGAATTGGAATGATTGTCGTAATAAAATCCGTATCTTCAAACAGCATTTTATTGGTTTCTAATATGGCTTGTGTATCTTGATTTGGATTTTCTTCAATAATTTTACCATGCCATAAAACATTATCAATGAGAATATAGCCGCCATTTCTCATCTTTGGTTTAAGAAGTCTTACATATTCAGGATAGTTTCGTTTATCCGCATCTATAAAAACTAAATCAAGACTTTCATTTGATATTTTGTCAAAATAATCAAATGCCTTTCCTTTTATTGGTTTAATTAATTCCGAAACTCCACATTTTTCAAAATACTTTTTGGTTAGATATTCAAGCTCTTCATTCGGATCAATAGTTACTAATTCACTATCTTTTTCCATACCCATCGCCATACAAATTGCAGAATATCCGGTAAATGTTCCGAGTTCTAAAACACGTTTTGGCTTCAATGATTTTACAAATAAATATAAAAAAGTACCTTGTTCTTTACCTGAAATCATATTGGGTAAAAGGACTTTTAAATATGTTTCTCGCTCTAAAGCTTCTAATTCGGGTGTTAAATGTCGCGAGTGACTTTCTATATATTTTTCAATATCTTTGTTAACAATTTCCATTTTAAATATATTGAATTTCTACTTCATAACCACTGTGTGTGCGAACATTAAATACATGTTCCTCATCAAATATTAAATATTGCCCTTTGATTCCAGTTAAAACACCTTGAATATGCGGTGCTTTATCTAATTTGATGGATTTCACCGATTTATTTAAAATTGTTGTTGGAAATTCTAATTCATAAACCGTGTCATCTTCAGAAATATAAGGCTTTAATTCTTCGGGTAAAAAAGAAAAGACTTCTTTTTTTGAAGTATATAAGTCCACATTTTCATCTTTGATATTTTTGAGCATCGTTCTCCAATTGGTTTTATCACTCAGATAATTTTTTAAATGGACTTCAATTTGACCAGCAAGTTGTCTATAAGGCGTATTGCATAGAATAATGGCTTCGTCAGCACCTTGGTCAATCCATCTTGTTGGGATTTGATCATTGCGCGTTACACCAACTTTTAATCCGCCGGAATTAGCTAAATAAACGATATGCGGTTGCATATGATTTCGGATTTCCCATTCGACATCTCTTCCATTTCCTATATGTGCCTCGCAAAGTTCGGGATTGATAATGCAAGGAGAATTTAACGCCGAACTCATCGAACAAACATAACAAAGACCTTGTCCATAAAATTTAGAAACACTTTTTTTGCAATCTAAGCAGATTCGTTTTTCTGTAAATTTTATTGATAATGCCGAACCAATCCATTCATTCAAATATGTAGCTTCTTCATTGATTTTTAAAAAATAATTAACTTTTTTGTCTTTTAAAGTTGCTGGAATTTTATCTAAAACTAAAGTAGAAATCATTTATAAAAATTTGATAAAGAATAAAATAGCCGAAAGGATTAAACAAAATAATGCGCCTTTAAATGCATATAATTTGTCAAAATAATTAAAAATTAAGCAAGATGGTAAAATGCATAAAATACTTAATTTTAAAACAGGAGAAAGGAATTCATTACTATAAGACCACAATAAACTCAATGAATAAAATCGAATTTGAAGCCAAAATCCTAATCCCATTGAAAGACCAGCAATTAAAAATCCGGTAATGACGTTATCTAACCAATCGTAACCGATATACTTTTTCCAATTTTCCATTAATTTTGATTTACTAATTCAATAAAAATTTTGTTTAACGAAGGTAAGTTCTCACGAATTGATCGAAATGAAACTTTAAAATCTGCCAATTCATGAAGCATTTCGGGATATGTTGAGGTTTCTTTAATTTTTAAAGTAGCAGATTCAGTTTGATGCTCTATTAAATCAAATGTTTTTCCTTGATTTAAATTGGTTAAATCATCACCTTCAATGAGGTATTCATTTTTTAGAAACATTTTCTTGGCACTTTTTACATCGCTATGCAAAAGCATTTTACCTTGATTTATTAATACAATTTGCTGACAAATTTCTTCAACTTGCTCCATTCGGTGCGTGCTAAATAGTATTGTAGCACCATTTTTTGCCAATTCGTAGATTTCATTTTTAATTAAATCTGCATTTAAGGGATCTAAACCTGTAAATGGTTCATCAAGAATAATCAAACTTGGATTATGAACAACAGTGCAAACAAATTGAAGTTTTTGTCCCATTCCTTTGCTTAGTTCTTCCAATTTTTTATGTTTCCAAGCCTGCATTCCGAGTCGATCCATCCAAAAGGTAACCCTTTTTTTTGCTTCGGAATACGTCATTCCTTTTAATTGCGCTAGATAAATGGCTTGTTCTTCAACTTTCATTTTTTTATACAAACCTCTTTCTTCGGGCATATAGCCAATTGTAGCACTGTTTGACAATAAGTCGGTTAGTTTCCCATCTATTTTTACAGTACCTTCATCTGAAGCAAAAATACCTGTAATGATTCGCAATAATGTTGTTTTTCCAGCACCATTTGGGCCTAATAATCCAAAAATACTTCCTTTTGGTATGTTAAAAGAAATATTATCAAGCACTTTTTTATCTTGATACGATTTTGAGATGTTTTGAATTTCTAGTCGATTCATATTTTAGTAGAATGAATTTTTTTAGCAATTTGATACGTGTAATTTTCAATAAAATAACTTCCATTTGAAGCGTCATCAACTAATGACAAATAAGATTCTTCATGTAATAAATGAAAAATATTTCGAGCCATCCTACGGTCAAAATTAATATTTTCCGTTTGAATTGGAGGAATGATAATTCCATCGGTAGCTGAAACAAAACCTGAAATCGCTTCGGTCGTATGCTGTATAAGCATATTTACTTTTTCTTGGTGAGGATTTTGAGAACTTGTTTTGGTAACTATTAAATAATTCAATG
>Ga0208595_1000822_pt1 | contig 10700 bp, 7 predicted proteins | sample LakMenEpi28Jun11_FD_150742 | JGI IMG/M metagenome (GOLD analysis project Ga0208595, IMG submission 150742) | Freshwater microbial communities from Lake Mendota, WI - 28JUN2011 deep hole epilimnion (SPAdes) | ecosystem: Environmental > Aquatic > Freshwater > Lake > Epilimnion/Euphotic zone ...
TTTCTGGTGCGATCTGCCTCGGCTGCCATTTCTTCGTAGCGAGCAAGACGAGCCTTCGACTTGGTCTGACGTGCTTTAGGGCTTGAGCGAACCCATTCGAGTTCGTCGCCAAGACGCTTGGCAAGTTTCGCGTCTTTCTTGCCGGCAACTTCCAAACGCTCGCGCTTTTTCTCGAGGTAGGTTGAGTAGTTTCCCTCGTAAGGGTAGGCGCGACCGCGGTCTAGTTCCAAGATCCATTCGGCAACGTTGTCGAGGAAGTAACGGTCGTGAGTTACGGCGAGAACGGCGCCAGGGTACTTGGCTAGGTGCTGCTCGAGCCAGAGCACCGATTCTGCGTCTAGGTGGTTAGTTGGTTCGTCGAGAAGTAGTAGGTCTGGCTTTTCAAGAAGAAGCTTGCATAGAGCTACGCGGCGACGCTCACCTCCGGAAAGGTGGGTAACTGCGGTGTCGCCTGGAGGGCAGCGAAGGGCGTCCATCGCCTGCTCAAGCTGGTTGTCTAGATCCCAGCCGTCGACGTGGTCAATCTGTTCCTGAAGCTTGCCCATTTCTTCGAGCAGGGTGTCGAAGTCGGCGTTTGGGTCTGACATGGCCTCCGAGATTTCGTTGAAGCGAGCCAGTTTGTCTTTGGTTGCCTTCACGGCAAGTTCAACGTTTCCCAGTACGGTAAGGGTTTCGTCTAGTGGTGGCTCCTGCATCAGCATGCCAACGGTGTGTTCTGGGCTGAGGCGCGCTTCACCGTTGCTAGGTGTGTCTAGGCCGGCCATGATCTTGAGAACGGTTGATTTACCGGCACCGTTAGGGCCAACAACGCCAATCTTTGCTCCAGGGTAGAAGGCTAGCGTTACGTCGTCAAGGATGACCTTGTCGCCGTGCGCTTTACGCGCCTTGATCATCTGGTAAATAAATTCAGCCATGAAAATGCCCTCTGCCGATAAAAGTTTGCTTTGGATAAGTTTATCCTGCGTAATCTTCGGCAGAGGGCATCGGCCAGGCACCTTCGAGGGGGAGGTCTGGTGCCTGGGGTCTATTTCGCTAGTGCGAGTTCTTTTTCTTCCGCTTCTTCGGTTTCGGGTCTGTCTTCCTCCGTAGGTTCAGGGAGGTCGGCGGTTTCTCGAACCAGAACGGTTCTGGTGAATGCCGAGTTACCCCAGCAGAGGTCGTGGCCAAGGGAATCGGCTTCGATTTCCACCGAGGTTCCGGCGCGCTCGCCGTTATCCCAGTCGCGAACGCGAAGTTTTCCGGTCACCAGAACGCGCTCACCTTTTGAAACGGAACCGGCGGTGTTGATGGCCAGCTGGCGGAATGCGGTAACGGTGAACCAGTTGGTCTCTCCGTCGACCCATTTGTTTAGGGTGCGGTCGAATTTGCGGTGAGAAGCCGCAATTCGAAATGAGGTGATTGGCAAACCATCTTGAGTAACGAGATGACGAGGAGTGGTGGCAACCAGGCCGGCCACGGTAACGAGTTCTGACATTTTTCCTTCCTTGAGGCAACCGTTGTTGATTTACCTGAAAGGAATTTTGGAATGAAAACTGTCTGAAAAACGAGCGAGTTTTAAGCTGTGGAAAACTACTTCGCGTATTGGCGGAACTTTTCGCGAACCTTGGCCATCTTTGGCGCTACCACTGCGGTGCAGTAGCCCTGACCTGGGTTTTTGGCGAAGAAGTCTTGGTGATATTCCTCGGCAGCCCAGAAGGTTACGGCCGGGCTGATTTTGGTGACGATCTCGCCGTCCCAGATGTCTTTCGCGCGCTCGAGAGCCGCTTCAAACTCGGCCTTCTCCCCCTCGCTGCGGAAGAACATGTCGGAACGATACTGGGTTCCGATGTCGTTGCCCTGGCGATTTAGCTGCCTCGGGTCGTGCAGGGTGAAGAAGATATCGAGAATGGTTTCGCTCGAGATTTCGTCCTCGTTAAAAAAGACTTCGGCAACTTCGGCGTGCTCGGTGGTTCCGGTGCAAACCGCTTCGTAGCTAGGGTTATCGATCTTTCCACCCATGTAGCCGCAAACTACGTCTGATACGCCCTTGAATTGCATATAGGCGCTGTCTAAGCACCAGAAACAGCCACCGGCCAAAACGAAACTCTTCATGTCTCTAGCCTAGAGTGAGAGCATGAGTTACGAAGCCAAAGAAGAACGTTACGAGAACATAAAGACGCGCCGAGTTGGAAACAGCGGGCTTATTTTGCCGGAAGTTTCACTTGGTCTCTGGCACAACTTCGGTTCCGTGGACGATTTCGCGAACCAGAAGGCCATCCTGCATCGAGCATTCGACCTGGGTATTTTTCACTTCGACCTGGCCAACAACTACGGGCCGATTCCCGGCAGCGCCGAGGAGAACTTCGGTCAGCACCTTCGCGATGGTTTGGTTAAATATCGCGACGAACTCATCATTTCGTCGAAGGCCGGTTACTACATGTGGCCGGGAGCGTTCGGCGAGTGGGGATCCCGAAAATACCTAACCGCTTCTCTGGATCAGAGTTTGAAACGGATGGGGCTTGAATATGTTGACATCTTTTACTCTCACCGATTCGACCCAAACACTCCGCTTGAGGAAACCATGGGGGCTTTAGCAAAAGCGGTTCACGATGGCAAGGCGCTCTATGTTGGAATTTCGAGTTACTCCCCTGCCGACACCGCGCGCGCTAAGGCAATCTTGGACGATTTAGGCGTGCCACTCACGATTCACCAGCCGCGCTATTCGATGTTTGATAGAACGCCAGAAAATGGTTTGTTTACCGAGCTTGAACGCATCAATGTTGGGGCCATCGTTTTTAGTCCGCTGGCTCAGGGGCTACTAACCGACCGGTACTTTGCGGGGATTCCAGATGGCTCGAGGGCATCTAAGGCGGTTTTCCTGAAGGAGAATCAAGTAACTGAAAAGTACTTGGAAACAGCTCTAGCGCTGAACGAAATTGCTAAACAGCGCGGCCAGAGCCTCTCTCAATTGGCTCTCAGTTGGGTTCTAAGACACGGCATTGTTTCATCTGCTCTCATTGGGGCTAGTTCGGTTAAACAGCTGGAGTCAAACTTGGCGGCTTTGGAAGCAGGGCCTCTAACCTCGGCTGAATTAGCTCTTATCGAACCGCTAGCAATTCACGGATTGGGTTAGCGCGTCACCATCGTTATGCCCTGAGGCACGGCGCGAACCCATTCACTCGGTGGAAGATCGACGCGTTTGTAGTCAGAGTCCGGTGTTTGCACGAGCATTGTGGTTGAACCGCCTCCGTCTAGCATGATGGCCTGCGTGGCACCCATCTCTTTTAGCCACTTCGCGAGCTGGTGAACGGTTGAACCTCCGAGGCGAAAGCGGTTGAATACGTCGGCAGAGTTTCGAACTCCCATTGTTGTGTTGGCAAACCAGACATCGCCGTTTTCATTCCAGCCCATGGCATTTCTAGGACGAATATCTTCGTGACTTGGAGTGCAGTAGGCGGTAATCACACTGTTGATCATGAGATTCTCTCGGTTTCCGAAAGCCGAGTAGAGGGGAAGGTCTTTCTTGATTTCGTAAGAATTGTTGATTTTCAATTTGGCGCCGATTTTGAGGTTCCGAACCATCTCCGCTGAACGTGGACCAACCTGTAAGACGAGTTGTTTGGATCCAACGTTAACCGATTGGCCGTCCTTGTAAATCTTCGTGACTACGCCATCTAGATCGGTTACAACCGTCGCCGCTAGGCGTGATGTGGTTGGGTAAAGCTTGCTCGTGAAGAGCACAACCCCGACCTTAATGTTTACTCCGCGGTGGTTTACAGCCCGAATCGGAAGGCTCTCACCATCGGGAAGAGTTACTGATCCAGCTGGTGAAATCTCGGTTCTCAAAAACTTGGTGGTCTTGGCCTTTACGGGCTTCACGTAGTCCACCGCATCGCCCACTTTCAAAGTGGAAAGTAAGTCTGCTCCAAGACCCTCGGCAACGAACACGTAATCGCCTGGCTTTGACGGTGGCTTAAAGTCTGTTGCCGGCTTACTAGAAGTTACGACGCCGTTTGAAGCAAGAACCACGTAGGAAACTTTAGGAAGCCCGAAAGTGTTCTTGATGTTGTTGTAGGCGCCGATTGAATTGGCTGCCAAATACTGCAGGTTGAGGCCCTGAGTGAAGATCTTCTTGCCATTTGCCACAATGTGAGATTTTCCTTGAACGCCGGTGTGCTCATTGGCCGGGTTTTCGACCACTCCGACAATTGGAGTTGGTTCGCCTGGCGAGTAAACAAGCTCTTCGCCTTGAATCATTGCGCTGAAAAGTAGATTTGTGCCACGAAGGTTGTAGAAATCGCCGTTAACGTAAGCGGAGGCGTTAATTCTCGCGGCGAGCTTCTTTTGGGTACTTACGTTGCCAATTTGAGCAAACGTTGGAGCGATTCGAACCTGAGCCAAGCTGGATTTCGAGTAAGAGAGGCGGGTTTTCCAAAGTTGCCCACCATTAGTCTTACCGGCAGCCCAATCGTACGTGCCGTAGACCCCTCCACCTACCAATGGGTTTTCTCTGTGCTTTGCAGCAGTGTCTAGAGAAGGAGTTTTGAGGCAGTTCCGTCGTTCTTCGGTGGGAATCAGTTTTGAGGAGTCAATCTCGTCAATTTCCAGGGGAAGAGGCACCGCGGATTCGTTGAGAACTGACTGGTCTGGAATCTTGGCACATGCCGAAAACGAAACTAGAGCAACTGCGACGAACGCAACAACTCTCAGTCGCTTTAGTTTTATGGGCATGACTTCAATTTTACCTGTGAAACCTGAGCATCATCTGGAAATCAGAGCGACACCGATCGGGATCCAGCGAATCCAAACTCCATCAGGTAGGTCAACGCGCTTGTAGGTTCCACCGAGTTTGGCTAGCATCGTGGTTGAACCACCGCCGTCAAGTGAAACGGCATTAGTGGCGCCCTGGTCTCTGAGCCAGTCTGCCATTTGGTGAACCGTTGAGCCGCCGAGACGATAACCTCCCTGTCCGCCGTCGGGCCAATCTCTGCCCATGGTGGTGGTTGCCACATAGACGTTTCCGTTGTCGTCCCAGCCAACTGCGGTTCTCGGGCGCACGGTATCGGAGTTACCTGAGCAAGGGGCTACAACTAAACCCTTGGAAATCAAAGTTGACCCGATTCCAAAGACGGTGTCGTAGGAATTTCCGCTGGTGGTTTTGAAACTTCGCTTGATTGAGACCTTAGCGCCAACGGTAAAACCCGCAATATCACTGCCGGCGCTGCCATAAAACTGCACCACGGTGCCTCCGCTTGGGATCGCAATGGAACTTCCGCGTGTCGACACTTTGGTGACTAAACCATTCGAGTCGATGACTGCAGTTGCAGCGCCCTTAGGGGGTGTTGCGTCATAGGAGTCGTCGAAAATTACAGCACCACTCGAGTAACCGGATGCCCAGAAATTCACTGCGGAGATTGTAGTGAGAGCTTTACCCGAAGAATTAGAGATAATTCCCGATGAGACTAGGCTGTCTCGAGTTAGAGCTGGCATTTTCCCAGTTGGCGCCTTGAACTTGAAGGTTGAACCTACCGTTACTTTACGAAGGCTCGTGGCTGCGCTTCCGGTTGCCGCAAACAGGTATCCCGAGGTTGGGCGAATCGATGTGCCGTTTGGATAGACGCGCTTGACCTTGCCGCTTGATACCAGAATTGCCGAAGCAGACGTTGGCAGGGTTGGCGAGGAATACGCCGAGCTGAAGGCAACTATGGTTGAGCCTGAAATTAGCGGTAGGTTAACGCCCGTGACCGTGAACTTTTTCGAGCCCCAGGTTGCGACCGACTTTCCTCGGATGCCAGTTTTGCTGGATGCGGTAACGGTACGAATACCTAAGATCCTTGACTTAGCCTGGGGCGAATAGGCCAAGGACGAACCGCGAGCTATCGCTGAGTATGGCATTCGGCTAGAGAAATCAAAAAAGTCACCGTTTACATGCACGATGGCGTTAACCCCTTGAGCAAGTGAAAGCTGGCTGCGATCGCGCAGAAAAGGAGCAGTTGTGGGTGTGAGCGTGGTGAAATTCAGGTTTGTTTTCGAAACGGTGAACCTTGATTCATAGGGCGAGGAGTTTCCCTGACCGGCTCGAAACGAAAAACGACTGAGAGTGCCGCCTGTTTCCAGAGAATCAGAAGTTTTCGTGGCTTTGGTTAGTGATCTTGTTACTTCACAGCTGGAAGCTAGGGCTGGTGAACTTACGCTTCCGAAAACAAAAACCAGTGACAACGTTGAGACTGTCGCAACAGCACGAAACATTGCTTTTGCTCTCATGAACCAATAGTAAGCAGGTTGCAGAGGTTAGTCTTGACGGGTGACTAAAGTTCTATCTTCCCTGCCGATTGGCGAAAAAGTTGGCATCGCCTTCTCTGGCGGCCTCGATACTTCCGTGGCCGTTGCCTGGATGCGCGAAAAAGGCGCTATACCTTACGCCTACACCGCAGACCTCGGGCAATACGACGAAACCGACATCGCCTCGATACCAGACCGTGCACTGATTTACGGAGCCGAAGCAGGCCGTTTAGTCGACTGCCGACAGTCTCTGGTTGAAGAGGGGCTCGCAGCCATCGCCTGCGGCGCTTTCCACATCCGAACCGGCGGCAAGGCATATTTCAACACCACACCGCTAGGCCGCGTGGTCACCGGAACACTCCTGGTTCGAGCAATGCGCGACGACAACGTTGAAATCTGGGGCGACGGCTCTACTTACAAGGGAAACGACATCGAGCGTTTCTACCGCTACGGGCTTTTAGCAAACCCAAACCTTCGCATTTACAAGCCTTGGCTTGATGCCGAATTTGTTTCCGAGCTCGGTGGGCGCCACGAAATGAGTGAGTGGCTGCAAGCACGAGACCTGCCTTACCGCGCATCAACCCAGAAGGCTTACTCAACCGACGCCAACATGCTTGGCGCAACCCACGAGGCCAAGAGCCTCGAGCTGCTCGACACCTCATACGAAATCGTTGAGCCGATCATGGGTGTTAAGTTCTGGGATTCAAACGTAAAGATAGACAGCGAAGATGTGACCATCACCTTCCGTCAGGGTCGCCCGGTTGCAATCAATGGAAAAGAGTTCAAAGACGCGGTCGAACTGATGATGGAGGCAAACACCATCGGAGGTCGTCACGGCATTGGTATGAGTGACCAGATCGAAAACCGGATCATTGAAGCCAAGAGTCGAGGCATTTACGAAGCACCTGGAATGGCGCTGATTTTCGCCGCTTACGAACGATTACTGAGTGCGATTCATAACGAAGACACCATTGCGAATTACCACGCGGAAGGTCGCCGAATGGGGCGCCTACTATACGAAGGCCGCTGGCTCGACCCGCAGACACTGATGCTCCGAGAGTCACTCACAAAGTGGGTTGCGTCGGCAGTGAACGGTTCGGTCTCCCTGAGACTTCGTCGCGGGGATGACTACACGATTCTTGACACCCGAGGAGAGGGTTTCAGCTATCACCCTGAAAAACTTTCGATGGAAAGAACCGAAGACTCCGCCTTCGGCCCGACCGACCGTATCGGTCAGCTCACCATGAGGAACCTAGACATTCAGGACACTCGCAACAAGCTCGATTTGTACCGCAAGCAAGGGCAAATCGAAGGTGGCCAGTTCGAACTGACCTAAGGGGTGTTGGTTATCTGAATCGCGTTTGAGATTCCGATTGCTCCCGAAGTTGATTTCACAATAGCGGCGATATTGATTTTCGCTCCGGAGGTGAACTTATCTCCCGAAAGAATCATCTTCCAGTCTGCTGAGTCGTCGACTCCCAAAACCTGCCACGCTCCCCCATTAACCTGCACCACGAAGGTGCAGGTGGAAGGGTCGTTCCAGTTGGAAATAGTGGCACGAGGTTTCCAGAGTGCGACTCCAGAGTCTTTAGTTACCGAAAGCGTTATCGGCCCGACGCTGCTCGCGGTTGGCAGAACGCTCTGAGCCTGAAGCACTACGGCCTGGCGATCGCCCACCCAAATGGTTACAAAGCCATCGGCATCAGACGTGACCGTTTGAGCCTGCCCCCAAACCTGAGTGAATACGGTATTCGGGCTGGATGTCTTTATTCGTAGCCCGCTTTTGGTTACCTGCGAGTTATTTAGTGCAACTAGATACTCTTTGCGGGTGGAGGAGTCAATTCGGCTGAATGCAACCACATTGTTCTCGGAGTAACGCTGAATCTGAGCCCCCGACTTCAAAGCTGGATGTTCGTTACGAACCGAATTGAGCCAAGAGATGCGTTCCTGAATCGGGTGATCGCGGCCGGTGAGATAGGTGCCGGTACCAATTGGGTTCGCGGCAATTCTGGCTTCTGAACGCCATGCCACTACACCGGTTGGGAACATGTCCTGCCGGGAAGCCTGATCGCCGCCGGTTCCGATTATGCCAACCTCGTCGCCGTAATAGACGTTCGGGATTCCGCGAGACAGATACATCAGGTCGTAGCCGAGAAGTGCATCTCCCCAAAGATCTCCCGCTGGAGAACCCGCCCATTTCAGCATTTGACCGAAACGACCCATGTCGTGATTTCCCAGGAATGTCGGCTGGTTGTAGGCATTGGACTTACCTGTTATGTACCAGTCGTCTGCCCCGAACACGTTAGTGATGTCGGATATGTTGTTTCCTGAAGCGAACTGGACAGCTGCGTTCTGAAAGGCGAAATCGAGTGTCGCTGGAATTCCCCGGTCTCGAACGAACCCGGTGAGTGATGCAGTGCTCGCATCGTAAACCTCTCCAAAAGCAAAGAGATCAGGATTGCTGGCCGCTGTAAGTTGCTGAACCCGAGGCCACCACTTGCCCAAGAAGGCGTCGTCAAGATGCTTGGCGGTATCGATTCGGAACCCGTCGATGCCGTAGTCGTTTACCCAATTTGCATAAACCTGCGCGAAGCCCTCAATCACAACATCTTTTTCAGTGGCAATGTCGTCTAGGCCAAAGAAGTCACCGTTTTGTGATTGCTCTTTGTTGTTCCAGTTCTGAACGTCACCGCGGTTGTGATAGTTGCTTAGATCGTTTAGGAATGACGGCTTGCGCAAGTTGGTGTCGCCGCTGGCAACCTGGGCAGTTCTCACCGCTCCGAAACTGTAGTTGTTTGAAGGGTAGTAATTCACATCACCGGTGTGATTCATTACGATGTCCAAAACCACTTTCATCCCCTGGGAATGAACGCAGCTGATGAAGCTGGTGAATTCGGCTTTGGTTCCTAAGTGCGGATCGATGTCGGTGAAATCGGTAATCCAGTAGCCGTGGTAAGCCGCGCTGCCGGTTTGCACGTAACGCTGCTTGAACGGCGGCGTAATCCAAACCGAGGTGAACCCCATATCCTTCAAGCGCTTGATGCCATTACCTGTGGTGCAGCCGTCGGTTAGGCCGGCAAAATCACCGCCGTGATAGTAGGCGGTGGAAGTTGGGTCGAAAGCGGTAACCTCACGGGAACCGGAAAGACCCATTCGGTCGTTTGCCGTGCTTCCGTTTTGATAGCGGTCGGTTAGCACAAAGTAAATGTTGTCTGCAGCCATCGCCGATCGAACGGAACTAGACGCGAGAGCGGCAGCCTGGGCACTGGTTGGCGCCGTTACCGCGATTGGATCTACCGGGATTGGAACCGAATCCATGGGCACAGGGATTGTGTACCGAAGGGTGTTGTCGGCGTTAACCGATCCGGCTTCGAACCAAACTTCACCATCGGTGGCTGCTAGGGTTACCAACTGATTGAGTGTCGACGGGTCTTTTAGATTCCCCTTGTGAATAATGATTGGAACGCTCTTGGCAGCGGCCGTTAGAGGTATCTCGAATTTGACACCCCAGGCATTTGGCGTTTGCGACACCGGAAGTATTGGGTTAGCCCAGGTCACCGTTGCGGTGGTTCCACCCTCTGGCCCTTCCCAAGCGTGCACTCCCCAGTCGGCGTAATCGCCATTGGCTCGGTGATAGTGAATTGTGACCTTGTCGTTTGCCCAGCTCTCAGAAGTGCGCACTCCGCTGAAGTAATCCCCCACCCACACCTTGGCGGAATTTCGAGGATTAACCGTGTAGGTCTTACCTGATTTGCCGCTTTTCAAAACTGTAAATTTGACCGACGTGGTGCTGGAACTAACCGGAACAGTTACGTAGCGCTTAGACCCTGACGACAAAAACTTATAGGTCTTTACGCTCTTACCAATAGTTACTTTGAGCGATCGATTGCTAAGCAGGGAACCCTTGGTTTTTAGATAGACCTTTAGTTTCAGGGTTGCAGCTGACTCGTAGAGGTAGGGCGTTCCCTTGGAATTCAGCCATAGTTCTCGAGTGGCTGCAGGATTTATCGCTACGGAGGAGTTGGTTAGTTTGGTGGCTCTAACCTTAATCGTCGTTGCACCCGCTGGAACGTCCACAACCCCGAACCAGCCATAGCTGTCTTGCCCGATTAGCCTGGAGACCGAAACATTCGACGCATTGGCTGCATCAATTAGGGTTACCTGTGCGTCGGCCGGCACCACCCCAGCAACTCCTGGAACGTGAACGACTATTTGATAGGTTTCTTCGGCGGAAAATGCCAGAGGAGCTCGAACAACCGAAACTAGGGCAAAGGCAAAAAGAACTAGCGAAAAACCAATTCTCCGAAGAGATCGCACAATGGTCATACTTTTATTCTATCGACCCAAAAGAAACTAGAGATTAACCTCAATCAAACCCGTGATTCGAGGGTCGTCTGGGAGAGTCGTAGGGCGAAAACGCTTTACCGAGCCGTCTGGTA
>Ga0208595_1000825_pt1 | contig 10670 bp, 7 predicted proteins | sample LakMenEpi28Jun11_FD_150742 | JGI IMG/M metagenome (GOLD analysis project Ga0208595, IMG submission 150742) | Freshwater microbial communities from Lake Mendota, WI - 28JUN2011 deep hole epilimnion (SPAdes) | ecosystem: Environmental > Aquatic > Freshwater > Lake > Epilimnion/Euphotic zone ...
AAATTGCCGAGTTCATCAATGAGCGATAGGCATAAGGGTTCTCGGCCATCTCAGAGAAGTTTCCTAGCCCCCAATTAGGCCATTTAATTCGGAAGGTTGGATCCGAATCAAAGGGCGCTAGGACCAACCACATCAAAGGGATCGCGAAGAAACTTACCGCTAGCAGCACAAAGGCAAAGGTAGAAATCTTTTCAACTTTTGTGCGCTCATCGATACGACGCTTATCTTGAAGTTGGATTTCCTTACCGAAGAGTTTCATTACTTTTTACCCTTCCGAGACATGCGCAGAACTATCAACGAGATAACTAAGTTCAAGAAAAGCATGATCGCTGCGATCGCTGATCCATAACCAAAATCTAGATAACGAAGTGCGCTGTCATAGATAAAGATGGGCAGAATCTGGGTCTCGCCTCCTGGGCCACCACCTGTGAGCAAATAAGGCCCAAAGTCATTGAAGGTCCAAAGGGTGATCAAAAGTAGGTTTGTAAGAATGTATGAGCGCGCAGAAGGAAGAACGATATTTCGCAGTTGCTGCATCTTTGAAGCTCCTGCAACGCGAGCAACCTCAATATGTGATTTTGGAATCGATGCGATTGCGGCGCTAAAGAGCAGCATTGAAAAGGCGGTGCCACGCCAGATATTAAAGATAATGATCGAGAGCATTGGATAATCAAGTAACCAGTCGATGTTTACACCCAAGATTGCATTGAGCGTGCCCTCTTCTTTATTAAAGAAGGCAAACCATAAGAATGCAACGACTGAACCGGGAACGATCCAAGCAAAGATAACTATTAACTCAACGATGTTACGAATTCTTGGAGAAAGTTCATTTAATACCCAAGCAAGAATGAAGCCAAGTAACGCTTGGCCGAAGATGGCAGAGCCCAACACATAAATGATTGTTAACTTGAGTGAACTCAAAAATTGTGGGTCGTTTAGCGCCTTAGTAAAGTTATCAATGCCAACGAAACTGGGATTTAGCGCTTCAATACCTACGAGTTTGTAATCAGTTAAACCTAGGTAGAGCGTCCAGAAAGCCGGAATAAGGAGAAAGATTCCAATAAAGATGAGCGACGGAGAGAGGAAGGCGGTCGCAGCGCCTTTACCAAGAACGGAGTTCCCGGGCCTTGCGGCCCGGGAACCCTTCATCGTCTTAGATTTCATGCAGCCTTAGTTGCTGGCTACGTTTGCTGCTCCAACAAGATCCTTCAATGCGGTCTCATAAGCTGCTGCAGTTTCTGCAACTGACTTACCTTGAACGATTGAGGTTGTTGCCTTCTGTAGCAATACAGAAACAGCGTTGTAGTTAACACTTGCTGGACGGAAGAAGGTATTTGGAATTGCATTCTCAAATACGAACTTCAAGCAAGGGTCTGACTTGAGGACAGCTGAGTTCACATCTTGACGTTGTGAAATACGAACTGCTCCACCGATAGCCATGAATGAAGAAACAGGCTCTTTAGCGTTGATGAACTGTAGAAGCTCCCAAGCAGTTGTCTTGTTGGCTGAATTTGGATTAAGTGCGTATCCGCTTCCGCCTGACATGCTCATAAAGCTTTGGCCATTAACGCCTGACTTTGCTGTTTGTGCAGGAATCTTTGCAAATCCCACGTTTGTGTTGCGATCTGCCATCTTGAAGTTACCTGATACTGGGTTGATAACACCTCTCCAGAGGTAGTCACCTTCGATGATCATTGCAAGCTTTCCTTCAGCGAAAGCCTTAAATGATTCGTTGCGACCATTTTCTCCAGCAAGGAGCTGCCAGTCAGAGTTTCCGACCTTGTCCTTGTTGTACACAGAATCGTAGAAGCCAAGCATGTCGCGAACAGCCTTTGTATTTCCTGTCCACTTCTTGGTCTTTGTGTCATAGATCAAGCTACCGGCTCCACCTAGAAGATTGAGGAAGCCCTGCATAGCAGTTGCTTCGCCCATTCCATCTCCAGCATTTAGCTGTAGAGGTGTAACTGTTGGTGTCTTGGCCTTAATAGTCTTTGCAGCAGAAAGTAGATCTGCCCATGAAGTTGGCTGCCAGTTTGCTGGAAGTCCAGCATCTGCAAATAACTTCTTGTTGAAGTAGATGATACGTCCGTCAGTTCCTTGTGGAACTCCGTACTTCTTTCCGCCGTAGCTCATTACGCCTTGGACAGATGCTGGAATTTGCTTCCAACCTTCCCATGCGTTAACTGCCTTAGCTCCAACAACTGATTCAAGAGGCTTGATGTATCCGGCTTCAGCAAATTCCGCCACCCAGAAACCATCAAGTGCCATTACATCTGGACCACGCTTTGAAGCAAGGTCGAGAGCTAGCTGAGTCTTAAATTGATTGTCATCGATACCTGCTGGTGTGAAGGAAACGTTTATTTGTTTTCCTTTTTCAGCATTTGAAAGTTCGAATTGTGGAATTACATAGTTTTGAATCCATGTTGCGGTCTGGTTGTTCTTTCCACCAAGGATTGCGTTTGCGCTAATTGAAACGTTGTAAACCTTTGTATCTGTCCAGATCTTCTTTCCTGATACTGATTTACATTCGACATTGATCTTTCCGACCTTTGCCTTAGCGCCAACCTTTACACATGTGCCGCCAACGCTTCCGGTTGCAGCAGATGCAGATGGAACAACAGATACAAGGAGTGCGCCAGCAAGGCTTGCCCCCAGTACTGCCTTAAATGTGCGACTTGATGTTCGCACCGAGAGTGTGTTTCGCATATCTATTTCAGCTTTCTACTAGGGATAGAAATGGAACTGCTAGCGGGCCTCTCAACGCCTATACCCGGGAAATGTGGTAACGATGACAGGTTTGCTTAGGGCTGAGTTTACGCATGGGAAGGTGGGGTAGGTCAATGGATTAGCGTAACAATTTGGTGAAGTCGGAGAAAACTCTTGGGGCGCTGGGCGAGAACTGAGGGTGAGTTTTACTCTTTGCCCGACTTTTCCAGATCTCGGGTCGCATAGAGACTTGTCAGCGCTGTTATAGCCAAGGCGGAGACAATTACAGTCAGGCTCACCTCGAGCGAGATATCAGGAACCTTGACGCCATTTTCATGTAACGCGTGCAAGATCATCTTTACACCAATGAAGGCCAAGATAAATGAAAGTCCGCGTCCCAGGTGGACCAGACGATCCATTGCACCTTGCAGCAAGAAGTAGAGCTGGCGAAGCCCCATTAAGGCGAAGATATTTGCAGTAATTACAACGTATGTACTTGTGGTTAGCCCAAGGATCGCTGGAATTGAATCAAGTGCAAAGACGAGATCGGTAACGCCCAAGGCGATCAGCGCGATGGCGAATGTGCTGAGACCGCGATTGCGAAGGAAGGCAATTAACTTACCTTCATCTTCTTCAACTTCTTCTTTCTCATTAATTAATTTCCAAGCTGTGAAGATTAAGAAAGCACCAAATACGTAGAACGCAGAGGTAAAGCGCGTTACAAGTGCGACTCCAGCAAAGATCAAAATTACACGAAGAACTATGGCGATAAGAATTCCGAAGAGAAGTACCAACTGCTGGGATTCTTTCTTCACCTTTAGCGTTGAAATCAAAATGATAAATACAAAGATGTTGTCGACTGAAAGTGCGTATTCAGTAAGCCAACCTGCAAAGAATTCGGTCCTTAGTTGATCTGATGTCCAACGAGGCATTAGCAAACCAAAAGTTATAGCCGCTGATACATAAAACAGCGTCCAACCTAGCGCCTCTTTCGTGCTGGTCTCTTTGTTGCGATGAGCAATAGCCAGGGCTAAATCAAAGATAATTACGGCGGCAAGACCACCAATAGTTAATAGCCACTCGGTTGAACTGATCATGGGCGGAAGTGTCCTGTCTCGTTAAGGCTACGCAGGGCGCGCAGTCCATCTGATGGCCAAATAGATATTGAAGTTATGGAACAAGGTGCAGCATCTATATGAAAGACCGCTTCGGTGGGTGCCCCGGTGGCAATCTGTGCCGCTAATTTAATGACTCCGTTGTGAGTTACTACGACGACGCGCTGACCAGGATAAACGGCTGCAACCTTTTCAAGCGCTTCTTCAACGCGAATACCTGCCTGATCGTAAGACTCTCCACCAGCAGGGGCGTAGGAAGATGAATTTAGCCAGGCTTGATAATCATCAGGGAACTTCTCTTTTACCTCATCGAATGAGAGGCCATCCCAATCACCAAATGAAAGTTCGTACCAAATCTCATCAAAGTTGATTTCAAGACCTGTGGCATCAGCAATTGCTTGTGCGGTCTGAGTAGTTCGCATAAGTGGTGAAGCAATCAAAATCTCTGGCTTTAACTTAGCGATCTCCTTAGCCACAGCCGCTGCTTGCGATAAACCCTTTTCAGTTAACTCTGGATTAAGCGGGCCAGTCCCAGAAAACTTACGCATCGGCGTTAGAACAGTCTCACCATGGCGAATTAAATAAAGCATCGTTGGAACTTCATCGCTGCGCAGACGCTCTGATAAGTAATTCTCTTGCCTCTGTGGCTCGGGCTTGTGAACCGATCCTCCATCTAGGGCTTTATTTGCTAAACGGTCAGCATGAGAATTTTCATCACGTGGGATCCATGAATACTTAACCAGCGATGGATCATGAGCAGCTCGACATTGCTTAGCTAAATCCCGCATATCGGCATGCTTTATCTGCCAACGTCCTGACATCTGCTCAACAACTAACTTTGAATCCATCGCAACTTCTACCGTTGCCGCTGGATCTAGTTTATTTATATGGCTTAAACCTGCAAGTAGGCCGCTGTATTCGGCGACGTTATTGGTTGCAATTCCGATTACATCAAATAGTTCAGCAACGATCTTGCCGTTTTCGGTTACAACTGCGCCATATCCTGCTGGACCTGGATTTCCTCGAGAACCGCCATCAGCGGTTAATTTGAAACTGCGCGCCATTTATAGGCCTCGCACCAATATGCACCGGCATTCTTCACAACGTACAAGTTCATCTTCGGCAAGACCTGCGATGCGCTGAAGTTCAATGGTATTTATCGTTAAGTGGCAACCTTTGCATTGATTGCCAACCAATGCGGCAGCGCCGGTTCCGTTATTGCTGGCACGAATCTTCTCGTAGAGCGCGATTAGTTCGGGGTTAACACTGGCAACAGTCTTTGTTCGGTCATCTGCTGCTGCTTTTAAGTCTGCGAAGATAATGGTTAGCGCATTTTCTTTAGATATTTCTAGATTGGCGATCTCTGCTGCGTGAGCGCTTTCTTCAGCGGTTAGTTCTGCAATACGCTCTTTAATGCCATCAACGCGCATCATAATTTCTAGCTCTATTTCTTCCAGTTCAGCTCTGCGGGCTGCCAGTGAAACTAATTCGTGTTGCAACTGCTCTAACTCTTTGGCCGCGCCAGTTCCTGAACCAAGTCGGGTTTCATCGCGAGTAATTCGAGAAACTACTTGCTCGACATCAGTTTCGGCGCGGTTTAATTCGCGCTTCACATCGTTAAGTTCAGTTTCAGCGGCGATTCTTAGATCACGAGCATTATTCTGCTTGATTGTTAGCAAATTAATCGCAGCGATCTCGGGCAAGCCAGCTGCCTTGGCATTTAGTGAGGTAGTCGCGAAATCAAAGTTTTGAATATCCAGTATTGAGCGCTGATCGCTGACGCTTGCCTTCACAACTCGCTCCTTTTAACCGCACTTCTTCGTCGCGCTTCGGATATTGAATTCTATAGGCAACCTTACTTGATAAGGGCCAGTAGTTCTATTCTCTGCCATCAGAGAAGTTGCCTGTTTCGGTAAGCGTTCATTATTAATCATAAAGGTCTTGAATTCAGATGAAACTCTTTCTACTCTTTCCCTGTGCCTAAGAAATATAAGTACGCACTATCTTTAATAATGGTATTCGCGATTATGCCGTTATCACCTTTGAGCGCCGCGGTTAAAGCGGGCGCACCATGTAAAAAAAATGGTGCTAAATCGGTAGCTGCTGGGAAAACCTATACGTGCATAAAGTCGGGCAAAAAGCTGATTTGGAATAAGGGTGTTGCTCTAAAACCTTTCTCCGATACCTCAAAGCCTCCTGCCTCTCCAACTTCGACCCCAAGCCCGAATTCGAGTAGTTCATCGGAACAATTCTTTGGATCACGAGAGCAAGCGGCGGCATATGAAAACATGAAGAAGGCGATGGTTCCACAACCAGTACCACAGTTATTCCGCTTTCATTATTCGCCAAGTGCCTTGAAGAGTTTTAAAGATCGTCTAGAAATTGAATTAACTGAATCGATGAAATATTGGCACAGTGTTTACACCAATACAGAACTTTTCAACGTTTTTTATGGAACTGAAGTCGATCTCGATTGGTTAATCGCAGCCTGGACTCCTTACGGATTTGATAAAAATAAGGGGTTTGCAGAAGATTTTCGCGGTCGAATTCAGCGAGAGGGTAACCAACTAAATGCCGGGGCGGTTCCATCTCAATCTGATAGCAGTCATTTATCGATACTCCGTCACTCTTCACTTGCGAGTCGTGATGATTCATTTTTACCGCACGAAAATGTTCATATAGTCCAACAATATTTAACCAAAAATCAAACTCAAAAAATGCCTTGCTGGTTGCGTGAAGGAAGTGCAAATCTTTTTGGAAACTTCATCGTTGCCGAAAAGTATGGTGCTGGTGCGTACAACTCCGCAAAGAGAGTCGATATGAATAACTATCTGAGGGGGAAGAGCGGAGTTGAACTCCGAGCTTTTAATGAAAATGAATGGTTTACCCATTTAAAGAACTTAGAAGGTAATTTCCAAGGAGGGTGTGATTACCTTTACCGCTTTGCTTATGGAAGCGGGCTTCTAATGTCTGAGTTGTTAATGTCAGACCACGGCTTCAGCAAAATGATGGATTTTTGGCGCGCCTTCGCTCTTGATAAAGATTGGCGCCTTTCCTTCAATGATATCTATGGTGTCGACAGTGATACCTGGTATAGAGAAAAAGCGATTCCTTACTTGCTTCGTGAATATAGCCGCGTCGGCAAATAACTTAAGTGGGCGCTGAGGGTTTCGAACCCCCGACATTCTCGGTGTAAACGAGACGCTCTACCACTGAGCTAAGCACCCTATTGCTGCGAGGCAAATACTACCTCAACTACAGAGCAGCGATTGCGGCCTTGTAATCCCCGTTATTACGCGCATCGCCGAGGCCATTTACGACTGACCAGCGAACAACGCCGGCCTTGTCGATTACAAATGTGCCGCGCATTGCGCAACCAACATCTTCGTTGAAGATTCCGTAAGCCTTGGCAGCTGCGCCATGTGGCCAGAAATCTGCAAGCACTGGGAACTTATATCCTTCTTGTTCTGCAAATACTTTTTGGGTAAATGGAGAATCACATGAGATCGCAATTACCTGAACATCATCATTTTGGAATGCCGCAAGGTCATCACGAATTGCGCAGAGTTCGCCAGTGCATGTTCCGGTAAATGCAAATGGAATAAAGAGAACGACGACGTTCTTATCTCCTTTAAATGATGAGAGTGAAACTTTGGCGCCGTGCTGATCTTTTAAATCAAAGTCAGGTGCAACCGATCCAACAGAAATTCCAGTAAGTGTTTGGCTCATGCCGCCAAACTTATCGCTTGCCCGCCTTGCGCGCCACTAGACGAGTTGCGGTCCAATCGCTTGCGACCGCAAGCGTTGATGTTTGGCTCATGCCAGCAATCGGTGCGGCATCTTGAATATCACTCGGTTCGACATGTCCATCGCGACCAACCTTTGGAGTTAAAACCCAAATCGGTCCGGTCTCACTTAAATAGGTCAGCGCGTCCATTAACTCATCTACGAGATCACCATCTCCATCTCGCCACCAGAGAATTACTGCATCAACAACTTCAGTAGCGGTGCCTTCAAGAAATGTTGTTCCGACTGTGGCGGCGATCTCTTTGCGAAGCGCGTCATCGCAATCAGTGTCGTAGCCGACTTCAAGGACGATCTCTCCTTGAGCAAATCCCATCCCCTTTGCCACGGGATAAGTCCACCGAATTGCGAGCGCTTTGACAAGGGCTTAGCGGCTCGATTTTGCTCTACTACCGCGTAAGCGCGAGAATACCTCCATGAGCGAGAACTTCGGCGTCCCAGATCAGATCATCGACCAGCTAGTGGATATCGATCCCAGTGAGACCGCCGAATGGCAGGCCTCCTTCGATGCCGCGCTAAATGGCGCTGGCCCGGTCCGCGCTCGTTACCTAATCTTGAAGTTGCTCCAGCGCGCACATGAAAAAAATATTGGCGTTGCAGCACTTCGCAATACCGATTACATCAACACCATTACTCCCGAAAACGAACCAGCATTTCCTGGCGATGAGGCAATTGAGCGTCGCATCCGCGCTTACATCCGCTGGAACGCGGCGATGTTGGTGCACCGTGCACAGCGCCCGGGCATCGGAGTCGGCGGACATATCTCTACTTACGCATCATCTGCAGCACTTTACGAAGTTGGTTTCAACCACTTCTTCCGCGGACAAGATCACCCAGGCGGCGGAGATCAAATCTTCTTCCAGGGACATGCATCTCCCGGAATGTATGCCCGCGCATTTATGGAAGGTCGTTTAAACGAGCACCAACTAGATGGTTTCCGTCAGGAACTTTCACATCAAGGTGGCGGACTTTCTTCTTATCCGCACCCACGACTTATGCCAGAGTTCTGGCAGTTCCCAACTGTTTCGATGGGTATCGGTCCGATCAATGCAATTTACCAAGCGCGCTTTAACCGTTACCTACATAACCGCGGAATTAAAGATACGAGCCAGCAAAGCGTTTGGGCATTCCTCGGCGATGGTGAAGTCGATGAAGTCGATACCTTGGGCGCAATTGGTCTGGCATCTCGCGAAAATCTAGATAACTTAACTTTCGTTGTTAACTGTAACTTGCAGCGCCTTGATGGCCCAGTTCGCGGTAACGGCAAAATTATTCAAGAGCTCGAATCCATCTTCGGTGGAGCCGGCTGGAATGTTATCAAGGTTGTATGGGGTCGCGAATGGGATCCACTACTTGCGCAAGATCGCGAAGGCGCACTTGTAAATATTATGAACACCACTCTCGATGGTGACTACCAAACATTTAAGGGCGAAAGCGGCGCTTACGTTCGCGAGAAGTTCTTTGGTCGCGATCCACGCACTGCAGCAATGGTTGCAAACTGGTCAGATGATCAGATCTGGAACTTAAAGCGCGGTGGACATGATTACCGCAAACTTTATGCCGCTTACGCTGCCGCATCACAACCAAATGGTCGCCCAACAGTTATCTTGGCGAAGACTGTTAAGGGTTGGACACTTGGTTCGCACTTCGAAGCGCGTAACTCAACGCACCAGATGAAGAAGATGTCACTTGAAGATATCGTCGAATTCCGCGATCGCTTGGGTATTCCAATTGCAGATGAGAAGTTAGATAAGTACACACCTCCTTATTACAAGCCAGCTGCAGATTCAGCAGAAGCTAAATACCTCGAAGAACGTCGCGCCGCACTTGGTGGATCAATTCCACGTCGTCGCAGCGTTTCTCGCCCGCTGGCACAACCTGCAGACGAAGCATACGAATCTGCTAAGCGCGGTTCTGGTCAGCAAGAAGTTGCGACAACAATGGCATTTGTCCGCATGTTAAAAGATCTCGTTAAGGATCCCGGTCTTGGTGCGCGTTTAGTGCCGATCATTCCTGATGAAGCTCGTACCTTCGGTATGGATTCTTTGTTCCCAACGCTAAAGATTTACTCACCACACGGTCAGCAATACACCGCGGTCGATCGCGAGCTAATGCTTTCCTATAAGGAATCAACTGCTGGTGTAATCCTTCACGAAGGTATTAACGAAGCCGGCTCCGTTGCCTCATTTACTGCAGTTGGATCTTCATATTCAACGCACGATGAGCCAATGATTCCGATCTACATCTTCTACTCAATGTTTGGTTTCCAGCGCACTGGAGATGCATTCTGGGCTGCTGCCGATCAATTGGTTCGTGGATTCGTAGTCGGTGCAACCGCAGGGCGCACAACTCTTAACGGTGAAGGTCTGCAACATGAAGATGGCCACTCACCACTTCTGGCATCAACAAATCCTGCAGTTGTTGCATACGACCCAGCATTTGCATACGAGCTTGGCCACATTGTTAAAGATGGTCTACGTCGTATGTATGGCGAAAATAGCGAGAACATTTACTACTACTTAACTGTTTACAACGAGCCATACGTCCAACCAGCGGAACCTGAAAATCTAGATACCGAAGGTTTGCTCAAGGGAATTTACCTATTCCAGCAAGGTCCAAAGCAGCGTAAGAAAGTTGCGCAGATCTTGGCCTCTGGTGTTGGTATGAACTGGGCGCTAAAGGCGGCGAAACTTCTTGAATCTGATTGGGGAGTTTCTGCATCCGTTTGGTCAGTTACCTCATGGAACGAACTCCGCCGCGATGGTTTAGCGGTAGATCGCCACAACTTCTTAAATCCATCTGATCAGCGCACCGCATACGTTGCCAAGAAACTTGCCAACGCTGAAGGTCCGGTGATCGCGGTTAGCGATTACATGCGCGCAGTACAAGATCAGATCGCACCATGGGTTAGCCAAGACTTTGTTTCACTTGGTACAGATGGTTTTGGTCTATCCGATACTCGCGGCGCACTACGTCGCCACTTCAAGGTTGATGCCGAATCAATCGTTATCGCAACACTTGCAGCTCTTGCAAAGAGCGGCGATG
>Ga0208595_1000828_pt1 | contig 10652 bp, 8 predicted proteins | sample LakMenEpi28Jun11_FD_150742 | JGI IMG/M metagenome (GOLD analysis project Ga0208595, IMG submission 150742) | Freshwater microbial communities from Lake Mendota, WI - 28JUN2011 deep hole epilimnion (SPAdes) | ecosystem: Environmental > Aquatic > Freshwater > Lake > Epilimnion/Euphotic zone ...
AGGCATACTTTCCTTTAAACTTAAACTTGTGGCTACCGTCATCCCCGAATTTTTACAACCAAAATTTTTAAATAAAAAAACAAATGATATTCAAAAATATCGGGGATCTCTTAATGTTTTATAATTCTATAATTTCATTTGTTAAATCAACCCAATCTTTATTGAATTTTTCAACAAGTTGAATTTTCCATGCTCTATTCCATTTTTTCAGCTGTTTTTCTCTTAGAATAGCTTCCTCAATACTTGTAAAAGATTCATAATAAACTAATTTGTTACAATTGTATTTAGAAGTAAATGAAGAAGGATATACTTTTTCTTTATGTTCGATTATTCTAAAATATAATTGGCTTGTAACTCCAATATACAAAACTGAATTTACCTTATTTGTCATTATGTAAATATAACCTCCTCTTTCCATTACACAAAAATAATCATTTATTAAGACCACGGATAAATTTTTCAAAGATGACCAGCAATTCAAGAAAAATTTTCCGAGGTGACGTTGTCGAAACCAATCTCGTTACCGAATCGCAGGCTTTCGGGACTTTCAGCATCCTCGAAAATTTTCAGCAACAAACTATTTTTTAATTATTGTAATTTAGTTTGAAAAATTAGATGTGAGATATTAGATAATAGATTGGAGATTTGAGATAATAGATGTGAGAAAAGGGATTAGGGGGTTGAAGTGATTAGTAATTAGTAACCAGTGATTAGAACCGAGTAATCCCTAACACCCTCTATTATCTCAAATCTAAAGTCTTTAATCTATAATCTATTCTCTAATTACTAATCACAAATTACTTTTAACTTTTAACTAAAACCTATTGCCTAATCCCTAAAACCTTCTTTAACAATAAATTCATAAAAAATAAAAATTTCGATTACTTTTGCTATTCATTAAATTATAAAAATAATGAAACCTCTTTTATATATAACGATTTTAATTTCTATTGGCACTTTAAAAGCCCAAAATTTTAAATTAATGTCCTCAAAAGTTACGAATATAACATTTAAAAACGTAATTGAAGAGTCGGAGAACTATAATATTTTAAAATATGAATATATGTTTAATGGCGGAGGTGTTGCTATGGGCGATATTAACAACGACGGACTTTTGGACATTTATTTTACAGGCAACATGACATCAAATCAATTATACTTAAATAAAGGTAATTTAAATTTTGAAAACATTAGCGCAAAAGCAAATATTGATTTAGGGAGAGGCATTAATACGGGAGTCAGTATGGCGGATATCAATAATGATGGCTGGCTGGATATTTATATTTGTAAATCCGTTTCTACGAATCCTAAGTTAAGAACACACAATCTATATATCAATAATAAGGACTTAACATTTACAGAACGAGCGGCTGAATATGGCCTAGCCGATCAGTCCTATAGTACACAAGCGTATTTTAAAGATATGGATTTGGATGGAGATATCGATATGATATTGGTTAATCATCCTGAAAAAATGGGAGAAGCAAAAAAAGTTGTTTTGACCTATGACAAAAATAGACAACTTAAAGTTCTTGAAGATACGACTTATACCTATCAAAGTCTGCGATATTATGAACAAACAAATGGCAAGTTTTATGATAAAACCAAAGAAGCAGGATTACTAACGCATACTTTTGGGCTTAGTGCGGTGATTCAAGACTTTAATAAAGATGGTTTTCCAGATATTCTTCTGTGTAATGATTATATAAAACCGGATATTTTATTTATAAATCAAAAAAACAAAACTTATAAACAAGCAACGGATTCCTATTTCAAACATATGAGCTACAATTCTATGGGTAGTGATTATGAAGACTTAAACAATGACTTGCACCCCGATTTATTGGTATTAGACATGCTTCCCGAAGACAATTTTAGACGAAAGCAATTCAGTATGCAAACGAGCTATGACGAACATGACAAACGTTTGAAATACGGACTGAAATCACAATTTGTAAAAAATGTACTCCAAAAAAATAATCAAGGGAAAGGTTTTTCGGATCTTTCTTATTCCGCTCAAATGGCATTTAGCGATTGGAGCTGGGCGCCACTGATTGCCGATTTTGACAATGATGGCTTAAAAGACATCTACATTACAAATGGTTATTTTAGAGACCTCACCGATTTGGATGTAATCAATTACAAAAGAGATTCATTAATTAAAATTAAGAAAAATGCCACGTTGATGGAACAAATAAATTATTTTCCAAATACGTTAATACTGAATCAATATTATAAAAACAAAGGTAATTTTGATTTTGAACTTAAACCAAATGCCATGCAGCCGGCTATAGCTTCTGCGAGCAATGGAGCCGCATATGGTGACTTGGATAACGATGGCGATTTGGATATTGTGGTCAATAATATCAACCAATTGGCATTTGTCTTAAAAAACACTGCTACGGAAACGATTCAGAACAACTTTATTCGTTTTGACTTAAACTCCGAGTTTGGAGATAATGGATTTGGCACGAAAATCATCATTGAAACCGAAGACAAACAAAAACAATCCATTGATTATTATCCTATTAAAGGCTATATCTCATCTCATGAACATTCCATACATTTTGGAATTGGAAAAAATAAGACTGTAAAAGCAATTGTTATTTGGCCCAATGGAAAAACGGAAATAATAAATGGATTGGCAGCAAATAACACTTATAAAATCGATCAGAAAAACGCAAAAAACGAACCTTATAATTGGAATGTCCGCTCCCAAAGTTATTTAAATGATATTACTGAAAATACAAAAGTATCGCATTTTAGTAAAGAAAATGTCTATATCGATTACAAACAAGAACCCCTCATTCCCATGAAATATTCACATCAAGGCCCGAGCTTGTCGGTTGGAGATATTGACGGAGACGGAAAAGAAGATTTTGTGGTGGGTGGCGCACAAGGCGAAAGCACTGCTTTTTATTTTCAACAATCCAATGGCACTTTTGTAGAAAAAACGCCCGATGTATTTAAAAAAGAAATAGCATTTGAAGACTTGGCTTTATGCCTTATCGATATTGACCAAGACCAAGATTTAGACTTACTTATCGGGACTGGAGGGAATGAAAACCCCAATCAAATACAAAAATATCCTGTAAGATTATATATCAACGAAGGTAATCATCGTTGGAGTCGCGCTGCAAACTTCCCTAATATCTATACCAGTACAAAGAGTATTTCGGAAGAAGATATCGACAAAGATGGTCGAGTTGATTTTTTTATAGGCGGACAAATCGTACCCGGTCATTTTGGTTTGAATCCAAAAAGTTATTTGATTTACAACAAAGAAAATGGTTTTGTAATAGACAGTAGTAATAAAAATTTGTTTGAACACGGAATGATTCAAAAAGCGATTTGGAATGACTTGGATGGCGATGGATGGCATGATCTTATAGTAACAGGCCATTGGATGGAAACGCAATATTATAAAAATAATCAAGGCACATTAGCTACAACGCCAATTAAAATAAGTGCATCGGGCTGGTGGAATCATCTTGAAATATTTGAAATAAACAAAAATGAAAAATGGATGATTCTTGGTAATCTGGGAACAAATTCTAGATATGTTTGTAGTCCAGAGCGGCCTTTGAGACTTGTCGTAAATGATTATGATAAAAATGGAAGTACGGATGCCGTTTTACATCATTATCAAGGCGACACCAGCTATCCTTTTCCCATCCGAGATATATTATTAAATCAAATGGTGTTTTTAAAAAAACGATTTAATCGCTATTATAAATATGCCAAAGCGACCTCCAATGATATTTTTACAAATGAAGAATTAATCGGAAGTAAAACGCATAAAATCGAAACCTTGTATTCTCAAATTATCAAATGGAAAGATGGCAAAATCGTTTCCATTCAAAACCTTCCAAATGATGCCCAATTTTTTCCAATTCATGGATCTTCATTTACAGATATAGACCAAGATGGCGATCCTGATATACTTCTTACGGGAAACAACTATGAAATGGATATCGAAACAGGACAAATGGATGCCGGAATTGGATTGGTTCTAATAAATGATCAAGATAAATGGGCGCCTCATTACGATGAAGGGTTTTATACCTCGGGTGACGTTAAAAATATGGCTCCTATCACGATTAATGGTAAAAAATCTTTTATTTTAGGAAAAAATAAAGGTTTTATTCAAATAATATCCGTAAAATAACGATTCTTAATCTTAAATTAAAAATTAATGAAGACCAAAGTTAAAATGCTATTTATTTTAATCTTATTTAATTACAGTTTGGCTCAAGCGCAGTCGCCAAGAATTACAAATTGCAATATCGATGCAATAAACATCATCATGGAAGATATTTTTTCGCCGCCAGTAGCCAGCCGAATTCATGTTTATAGCAATATTGCGGCATATGAAGTCCTATGTAAAGCACCTAACAGTCCGCTGAAAAGTTTATATGGACAAATCAAACATATTCCATCGATTTCCAATCCAAAAGATAGCATTCATTTTGAGTGTGCGGCAAATTTTGCTTTTATAAAAATTTTAAAAAAGCTTGTTTTTACAGAATATCTCGCAGATTCATTAATGCTTCAAGAGCGAAAGTACTGGACCGAAACCCTTAATAATGCTCAAATCATATCCACCTCCGAAGCCTATGCAGAGCAAGTGAAAAATGAATTGATGCCATGGATTCAAAAAGATGGATATATCTATACCCGTACCTTGGAACGCTTTAAACTCAGCGATTCGCTCGGCGCTTGGCAACCCACGCCACCCGAATATCACAATGGTCTGGAACCCAATTGGATGTATATCAGAAAATTAACCTACGACAGCCTTGAATTTGAGCCTTATACACCTAATTATCCTTACAGCGAAAAAAAGACCTCCCCTTTTTACAAAGAAGCAATGAAAGTATATAAATGCTTTGCCAAAGATAGCCAAAAAAGAGCCGAAACCGCTTGGTATTGGGACTGTAACCCCGCGACTACAATAAGTTCGGGGCATTTGAGCTATGTCGTAAAAAAACCAACGCCAGGAGGACATTGGTTGAAAATCACGACACAGACGGTGCACAATCAAAAAATGAATTATATTGATGCCACAGAATTATACACCATAGTCAGTATTGCGATGTTTGAAGGATTTATACAATGCTGGGCGAGCAAGTATTTGAGTAATTCGATAAGACCTGAAACGTATATTCAACGGAATATCGACAAAAACTGGAATCCTCTTATCGAAACACCTCCATTTCCAGAATATACAAGCGGCCATAGTGTGGTTTCGGCGGCGATTTCTTCTATATTGACCCACTATATCAAACAGCCGTATTCGTTTTATGACTCTTCTCAAATGTTTTTGGATATGAAACCTCGATTTTTTAAATCCTTTTTGGATGCCTCTCAAGAAGCTTCTATGAGTCGATTTTATGGAGGCATTCACTTTATGCCCGCACTTGACGTCGGACGAAAGATGGGATTTCAAATTTCAAAACGTATTTTGAATCGAATAAAGACAAGGAGGAGAAATTAGATGGGAGATGTTAGATTATAGATATTAGATTGGAGTGAATTGTGATTAGATGAAAAGGAGTTAGGGATTAGGATTAGGGGTTAGTCTTTGTATTGCCTCCTGCTTTAGCTGGAGGAAGAAAGAAGATTAGATATTAGATTGGAGTGATTAGTGATTTGTGATTAGATGAAAGGAGTTAGGGATTAGCCTTTAAATCGCCTTACAAAAAAAAATATTTACAATAATATAATTTTACTTTAATTAAAATTGGTTCATCTTTGTAATAAATAATATAAAGTTATGAATTACAAGAACATATTATGTCCAGTAGATTTTACTGAAGACATGGAAAGTATCATTGAAATAGCAATTTCTCAATGTATTCCAAACGGAAAAATTACGTTTTTCAACTATCTAGAAACTATAGATTATGAAAAAGAGAGTATCAATTTTGAAAAAGATACCGAATTTATAACTAGTAGAAAAGAAGAAATGGAGGCTTTAGTTTTACAATACAAAAGTAAAAATCCAAATATTACTTTTAAATATGAAATGACTTTAGATAATAATATTTCTGAAGGAATTAAACATGTATCCGTTTTACATAATATTGATTTAATTGTGATGGCAACGCACGGCAGAAGTGGAATTAAAAAATTATTCATGGGAAGTGTCGCCGAAGAGGTTATAGAAGCCGTAAATTGTCCTGTTTTAATTAAGAAGATCTAATTTTTTAAAGGGATTAGATTGGAGTGATTAGGGATTAGTGCTAAGAGATTATAGATAATAGATATTAAATATTAGATTGGAGTGATTAGTAACGAGTAACCAGTGATTAGAATTTGTCTAATTACTAATCACGAAAGCTTCAATTGTATTGTATGATCCTTTTTTTATTTGCGCTCTTGACGTTGCAATATCGTCGTAATATTCTTCTAAATTAAAAGAATTCGGTTTTATTCCTAGCAACTTTAACATACGCTTTAACGTATCTAAAGTTTTTTTATCTTCTATTTCTGCGTTAAGAATATACATTTCTTTAATTTTTATACAAAGATACAAAAAAAATAAATTTACGCCAATTGATTTTTTTAGTAATTAGATTATTTTTGAGTAATTAGTAACCAGTAACTAGTGATTAGATTTTTTTTCAAATTACTAATCACTAATCACTAATTACTTAGTTTTCAAATTACTAATTACAAATCACTAATTACTTTTATCTCCAATCTAACATCTCACATCTCCAATCTATTCCCCTATCACCTCCAAATATTTCTCCGCGTTGGCTTGGAGGGAGTAGTTTTTGACGATGTGTGCGCGGGCGGCGGTACCCATTTGCTGGCGAAGTGCTGGGTTTTCGATGAGTTGAGAAAGGGCGGCGAGCCATTCGGCTTGGTAGCCATTAACCAAAAAGCCATTTTCTTTATCTATAACGACACGTTCGATGGCTTGACCAATTTTTTGAGCAACGGTAGGAATTCCCATGCCCATATATTGTATCGCTTTAAGACCGCTTTTTCCGTGTACCCATTCTTCATCAGGAAGTGGATATAAACCAATATCAAATTTTTGAATGGTTTCTATTTCTATTGCCGCACGCCAAGGTATGCAAGTTACATCCACGCCTTCAATTTCAAAGGAATCGGTGCCCATAACAAGAAGTTTGAAGGTATATTTTTTGGATAATGCTTGCAACATCGGAGCAATGAGCTTTAAATACTTAGCAGTGCTGTGGCTTCCGCTCCAACCTAAAATTATAGTGTGGTCATTTTTGTAGGTATTAACGACTTGATACGCATCCGTATCAATAGTTGAAGAAATGTCGGTCGTATTGGGATTTAGTTTTCGTACAAAGTTATCTAAATACGGAGTACACGTAATGACATGCGCTGCATGTTTCATTAAAAAAATTGGTTTTTGGCGACCTTTTAACTTTGAAATCCATGAATTTGCTTCACTAGAATTGCCCAAAAATACTAAATCATCAATGTCAAAAACAATTTTCTTTGAAAATATACGATATAAAAATTCAAAAAAAGGAGGACCGAAAGGAGTAACCCATAAAAAAATATAAACGACATCATATTTCCAAAGCTTGAATAACAAGAAAAATCGATGTATATATCCAATTATTGTCCAAAATATTTTTTCAAAAATATATCCTTTTTTAGGATTGATATCCCAAAAACGTTTGGACTGAAACGGAAAAATTTCGACTTCAAAGCCATTTGAACGCCAGTTATTAAAATATTGTTCATATTTTAATCGCTGTCCTGGTGCGACGCCTTCGGGATGCGGACAAATGATAGCTATTTTTTTATTTTTCTCCAACGGCATGCCAGTACGGTTCATTTTCTGAAATAATAATATTTTTTAAACCACAATTTTCCATCATTTTTGTAATTTCAGCTCTCGAAAATCGCTGTTCTAATGGTGTTCCAAAACGGTCTAAGGCATCATTTCGGACAATAAAAAAAGAATGTGATTTGTAATAAGACAATGGAATTTGATTGGAAAGTTTGGGGAAACCTAATTTTTCAATTATTTTGGATAAATAAATTAAAGGTAAATAAACAACTATTGCAATGAGATCACAAACCAATCGTTTTAATGATGCAGGTAATTTTGAAATAACCAAACGCAACACATGAGATAGGAAAAATATACTTTTGAATAAAACACCTCGTTGTTCAAAATTATAATATAAATAAACCAAAAATTTACCTTGTGGTTTTAGTTTTTCTACACAACGCTGCATCGCCAACTGTGTATCAGGAATGTGATGCAAAACACCCAATGAAAAAACGAAATCAAAACTACTATTTTCAAATGGAATATTATCAACCCCCGCTTTTGAAATTCTTGTATTTGGAGTGTATTGTAGCAATTTTGCACTAGCAAAAACAGCTTTGCTTGGGTCAATGGCATCTACAAATCCTGCAAATTGTGAAACATATTTTGTCCAGCGGCCACTGCCACATCCTACATCCAACGCATGCTTATCTTTGAGCCATTCTTTATCGATAATATCAAAATATTGGTCTCCAGCGGTTTGAATTTCCGTATCGGTAAAAGTATTAAAGTGCTCCCATTCCTCTCCAAAAGCGTTTACCGTTTCTTCATCAATATTGGTTTGCGTATCTTCAAAAATATAAACTTCCTTTTGATTTGAAACGATACATTCTTTAGGCTTTTTATTAAATGTTATCATTTTGAAAATTAAAATATTGCAAATATATGAAATGAAAGAGATTTTAAAATATATTACTTTTATATTCTTGAAAATTTTTCTTTAATTTTTAAAAAAGGCATTTCAAAAAAACGATAACTTAACTTTGAAATAATAACACTTAATAAAAAAGCACAAAGCGTTTGTAAAATTAAAACACTAAATAAGGAATCTTTAATTTGAAGTTTTTTGAATAATTGCAATGTAATTAAAATGCCTAAAAAATGAAGACAGTATAACCCATAGGTGATTTTACCAAGTTTTGTAATTTGTTTAAAATTTGAAAATTTAAAAAACGAATGTTTAGAATAACATTGCTCAAGAATTATAAATAAAAATATAAATGCAATACCTATCCGTTCAAAAATATTAAACATAAAATTGAAATTCTTGATTTCCATCCTGAAGAAATAAATCAAGAAAAAAGTTATGTAAACCAAAATAATCGCCTTGTTATTAATATTAATAATAAATTGCTTAAAGCGCTCCAAATGAATGATTAAAAATGCCCCTAGCCCGCCAACTGCCATATCTCCAATACAAGATAAACTGTGATATTCATGAAAAAGATATTCAGGATTTAAAAATCTAAAAATTAATGAAACCACAATAATCGAAATAAATAAATAATATGACTTTTTAGCTGGAATAAATGATAAAAGAATAGGCCAAAAGAAATAAAATTGTTCTTCTATGGCTACACTCCATAATACGCCTAGTATGGAAGCATCGGGAAGTCCTTGGGTTATAAAGTCGAAATTATTGAGAAATGTCATGTAATAAAATAAATTTGCGGTCTCGTTTGGAACGGCACCCGACATTTTTTTTATCATTGGAAACATGAAAAATCCAAAAAATACACAAAAGTAAAATAAAGGCCAAATACGAAAAATTCGACGGAGCCAAAATTTTGGAATATCAATTTTATTATGTTTTTGATGCTCTTTAAAAAGTAAAAATGTAATTAAAAATCCACTTAATACAAAAAAACAATTAACCCCTAAATTGCCATTTTTTGACAATACTTGTTTAAAAAAAATAAATAACTCTGTATTGAGAATAGAAGAGTCCAATGTGAAAAAACTGTGATGAAGAAAAACCAAAAAAAAGCAAACAAAACGTAAGCCATCTAAATTTGGAAAGTAAAACTTATTGGATTCCATTTTTTAATACTTTTTGATACACCTCTAAATAATGTTCCACCCCTTTTTTTAATTCAAAATAGTCTATCGCGCCAGCGCGTAGCGTTTCGGGATTAAAATGTTGAGGTTGAAACGTTTCGGCTATATTTTGATATGAGGCGGCATCAAAGGACGCTACTAGTGCGCCGGATTGGTAATTTAAAACAATCTGATCCGTATCGCCGACGCCTGCATTACAAACAATTGGAATACCCAGCGACATAATTTCGCCTTGTTTGGTAGGGCTACTACTCATTTTGGAATAGGTAGGGCGGATAAAAAATAACGAGGCTTGCGAAGCAACCACCGACAAAGGCACTTCGGCGCGGGTAGCACCTCGGATAATCACCGAATCCGAAATTTGACGCACTTCGGCAGCTTTTCCTATCCGATCGTGTTCGTCGTGGGTGATAAAAAGTATTTTGGAATTGGGATGCTTGGCTTGCCAAACCTTAAAAAAATCCAACATTTCATCGAGCATATACCAAGTACCTATCGAACCGAGGTAACTCCACAAAAAGGTATCGGGCGCGATGCCCAATTGGTTTCGAAAAGCTTGAATATCGGCTTCATGATATTTAGAACGATCAAAATGCTGGGTATCTACACAGCAAGGAATCACTTGTATTTTATCTTCAGAAATCGGCAATTGCCACGACATCATTTCTTCCTTTCCACGATGTGTGAGGCAAATAATATGCGCCGACTCTGCAATAAAGGCTTTTTCTTTTTGTTTAAAGAAATTATAAATACGGTCGTATAA
>Ga0208595_1000831_pt1 | contig 10618 bp, 9 predicted proteins | sample LakMenEpi28Jun11_FD_150742 | JGI IMG/M metagenome (GOLD analysis project Ga0208595, IMG submission 150742) | Freshwater microbial communities from Lake Mendota, WI - 28JUN2011 deep hole epilimnion (SPAdes) | ecosystem: Environmental > Aquatic > Freshwater > Lake > Epilimnion/Euphotic zone ...
GTAAGAATCGTTCTTCTTCACAATCGCAGCTGGAATTTCACCTGCCGCAATCTTGCAGAATAAACAATCCATCTTTACCACCTACCTAACTTCGTTTGCACCGCTGACAAAGCTGCAAATCCTGCGTGAGCCGAACGTAAAACAGTATCTCCCAATCTCACCACTTTACTGCCATTATTTTGAAAAGATAATAACTCCTGCTCACTAATTCCACCCTCTGGGCCAATCACTAGATAAACACTTGATTGTGAATTTGGGATGGTGAGCTCTGAGAATTTTGTGGATGCTTCTTCATGAAAAACTATTCCATATCCCCCACTCCCAATAGTTTTAACTAACTCAGCTGTACTCATTACCTGCATTAGATTGGGTAGTTTGGTTTGTCGAGCTTGTTTGCATGACTGTTTAATCCCAACTTGCCACTTTTCCTCTGAATCTGATTGCCATTTACTGATTGATCGCTCTGATTGCCAAGGAATAATTCGATCAACCCCTGCCTCTACTGCCAACTCCAACATCTCTTTATTTCTATCAGATTTTGTAATTGCCTGTACAAGCACCAGTTCAGGTTTTGCTGTCTGAATTTCGCCACGTTCTGTGATGGATATATAAAGCTCTTTCTTTGCAATTTCAACTATTGGGCCAGAGACCCAGTTGCCTACTCCATCTGAGATTTTGATGACCTCGCCAGTGTTTAGCCTCAGCACTTTGATTGCGTGATGAGCTTCTTCATTTTCTAGTACCTGCCTCTGGCCAGTACTAATCTGATCTGAAAAGAATAGTGTGAGCACTAACGGAAAGCATTTCTTACTTTGCTAAAAAAGCCTTCATCATTCTTGCGGTGAATTTGAACTTTGCTGCCATCTTCATTTCTTGCATCTGCAAATTTTCGCATTAATTCAATCTGTTCTTTACTTAATTTTCCTGGAATAACAACTTCAATATGAACAATTAGATCACCTCTACCGCTGCCTCGCAGTTTAGTTACGCCAAGTCCCTTAAGAATTACCGTAGCGCCACTTTGAGTTCCCTCTTTAATCTCCACCTTTTGCTCACCATCTAATGTTTCAATGGTCACCACACTGCCTAGTGCTGCAGAGGTCATGGGAACTGCGATTGAAATATGCAAATTGTTTTCTTCTCGAACTAAGTACTCATGTGGCATTTCAACAATCTCAACATAAAGATCACCGGCATTGCCCCCGCCAGGTCCAACCTCACCCTGCCCACTTAATTGAATTCGATTTCCAGTTTCAACTCCAGCTGGAATCTTTATCGGAATTGTTTTCCTAGATCTAACCCGGCCATCTCCTGCACACTCTGTACAAGGATCTGAAATTACTGATCCAAAACCCTGGCAACTTCCACATGGCCTACTAGTCATTACCTGACCTAAAACTGATCTAGCAACCTGCTGTGTTTCACCACGACCCTTACAAATATCACAAGTTCTAGGTCGTGAGTTATTTGCGCAACCGCTTCCACCACACTTTGTGCAAACCACTGCAGTATCAACATTTAAATCACGTTCACAACCAAATGTTGCTTCTTGAAGATTAATCTCAACTCGAATTAACGCATCTTGACCAGGTCTAGTTCGTGGTCGAGGTCCGCGTTGGGTACCGCCACCAAAAAAAGCATCCATGATGTCGCCGAAACCAAAGCCAGCATTAGAGAATCCACCACCAAAACCACTTCCACCAATATCGTAATTTTGTCGCTTATCTGGATCACTTAAAACTTCATAGGCAGCGGTTATCTCTTTAAACTTATCTGCCATCTTTGGATCAGGATTAACATCTGGATGATAACTCCGGGCTAGTTTTCGATAAGCCTTTTTGATCTCATCAAAACTGGCATCACGATCTACCCCTAAAGTTTCATAAAGATCTGCCATTTTTTACTTGCTCTCCGTTAAGAATCTGCCAACATAATTAGCTACCGCATTTACGGCTGAGATTGATGAGGCGTAATCCATTCTGGTTGGGCCCAAGATTCCTAGTGCACCGATATCTGCATACCCAACCTTGACCAAGCTGGTATTTTGCAAACTCTTCTCACTCTGCTCATCACCAATTTGCACCTTTACCAATGAATCTGTTCCGGAAAGTAAGCGGAGCAGCACTACTTGTTCCTCTAGCGCCTCCAAAATTGGGTGAATACTGTTGGATAAATCTTGATTAGCCCTAGCAAGGTTTGATCTTCCAGCTAGCACCACCTTCTCTTCCGGTTGTTCAATCGCCATTTCAATTAAGGTAGTAATAATTACAACGATATTTGACCTGTCATGGCCGCGGTAATTGGTAGCTAAACTCTCCAATTTACTGCCAACATTAGATAGGGATTGCGTAGTAATTAAAGTATTAACTTTCTTGTGAAGGTCTGAGAGTGAGCCTTCAGTAATTTCAAAGGCCAACTCAACCATTCGTTGCTCTACTCGACCATTATCGGTGATTAATACAATCATGATTCGATTTGGATTTAGCAGCACTAATTCAATATGGCGAACATTTGCTTTAACCAATGATGGGTACTGCACCACTGCTACCTGCTTTGTTACCTGTGCCAATAATCTGACAGTTCTAGAAATTACATCATCTAAATCAGTTGCGCCATCTAGAAAGTTTTCAATTGCTTTACGTTCTGCTGAAGATAACGGTTTAACCTGAGCTAGTTGATCAACAAATACCCGATACCCCTTGTTGGTTGGAATTCTGCCAGCACTAGTATGTGGTTGAGTTATTAACCCAGCATCCTCTAGCATCGCCATTTCATTTCGAATCGTGGCAGGTGAAACCCCTAAGCCTGAACGAGCAGCTAGTGTTTTAGAACCAACTGGCTCCTCGGTGGCGACGTACTCATCCACAATTGCTTTTAAGATTTCAAGTTGCCGTCCAGGCATTGCATTACTCATAAGCCAACGCTACTACAACAGTATTTGTCTTAGGATTTGGTCGGCAATTAGCCGGCCCTCTAAGGTCAAAGTAGCTCTGCCTTGATTCCAATTTAAAAGGTCTAAATGACCACTTTCCACATAATCAGATAATTCAGATATCTGATCTTGATTCAAACTTTCTTTCTCAACACCACTTGGTAATCTTAAGGAGAGCATCAATTTCTCACTAGCAATTTGTATCTCCTCTAACACTTCAGAATCAGCAATTGGAGATAGATTGGATTGAATTTTCTCCTTATATAAATTTGGATGTTTTACATTCCAAAATCGTTTGCCATTTAGATGTGAGTGGGCACCAGGGCCAGCACCCCACCAATTCTCTCCCAACCAGTAAGCCAAATTATGTTTACTCAGTGAATCTGGTTTTGCCCAATTACTCAATTCATACCATTGAAAACCTGCAGCCGTAAACGCTTTGTCAGCTAACAAATACTTCTCCGCTGCTAAGTCATCATCTACTGGAGCAACCTCACCACGTTTTATCTGCGCAGCTAACTTTGTTCCCTCCTCGATTATCAAGGCATAAGCTGAAATGTGAGTGATTGGAAGAGCTAGTGCGGCGTCAATAGATTTTTGCCAGTCATCTAATGTCTCACCTGGTGTGCCATAAATAAGGTCTACTGAGATCTCTGAGAAACCAACCTCTTTCGCCCAGGTTGTCACTTGAAGAAGATTTTCTGGATTATGGGTTCTATCTAAAGTTGCTAACACATGAGGTACTGCAGATTGCATTCCAAAAGAAACTCGATTCACCCCAACTTGTCGAAAGGCTGCCAGATTTTCTTTGCTAACTGTGTCTGGATTACACTCCATAGTTATCTCAGCATCTGAATTCAAATCAAACTCTTGCCTAATTTGAGTAATCACTCGACCGATATCAAATGGCTCCATTAAAGATGGTGTACCTCCACCAAAAAAGATTGATGGAACCGAAGCACTTCCAACCTGCGCCTTTGCTTGCTTTATCTCTAGTAATAAAAGATCAATGTAAGAGTTTGAGACCTCACTTAATCCAGTCGCTATTTTTAGCTCACTTGGAGTGTAGGTATTAAAGTCACAGTAACCACACCTCTTAACGCAATATGGAATGTGGATATAAAAGGCAAGATTCACTTACTTCTTCTTTTCACTCACTTTATCTGAATCAGTTGTCAGAGCTGCAATAAATGCCTCCTGTGGAACCTCTACTCGTCCAACCATCTTCATTCGCTTCTTACCTTCTTTTTGCTTTTCCAACAGCTTACGTTTTCGAGTGATATCTCCGCCGTAGCACTTTGCTAATACATCTTTTCGAATAGCTCTGATGTTTTCTCGGGCAATTATCTTGGCACCTATGGCAGCTTGAATTGGAACTTCAAACTGTTGACGTGGGATCAACTCCTTCAACTTTTCAGTCATCTTTACGCCATAGGTATAAGCCTTGTCTCTGTGAACGATCTGACTGAAGGCATCAACTTTCTCCCCTTGCAACAAAATATCAACTTTGACTAGATCACCGGGCTCTTCTCCAATAGGTTCGTAATCAAGTGAGGCATAACCACGAGTTCTTGATTTAAGTTGATCAAAGAAATCAAAAACAATCTCTGCTAGTGGCAAGGTGTATCGAATTTCAATTCGATCCTCCGAAAGATAATCCATGCCCTTTTGGACGCCTCGGCGTTGCTGGCAAAGCTCCATAATGGTGCCGATAAATTCACTTGGTGCCAAAATTGTTGCCTTTACAATTGGTTCCTGAACTTCAAATATTTTTCCATCAGGATACTCAGATGGATTAGTTACAACTAAATTCTTGCCATCTTCTAACGTAACGTTATAAACCACGCTCGGTGCAGTTGAAATAAGGGTAAGACCTGCTTCACGCTCTAATCTCTCTCGCACAATCTCCATATGCAGCAGCCCTAAGAAGCCACAGCGAAAACCAAAACCTAAGGCTGCAGAGGACTCTGGTTCAAAAACTAATGCTGCATCATTTAGTTGTAACTTATCTAAAGCCTCACGCAACATTGGATATTCAGCACCGTCTAATGGAAATAGCCCGGAGAAAACCATTGGCTTTGGATCTTTATAACCAGCAAGAGCCACCGTAGCTGGATTGTTGTAAGTGGTAACTGTGTCACCAACGCGAGATTGTCGAACATCTTTAACGCCAGTAATTAAGTAACCAACCTCGCCTACACCCAATCCCTTACTTGCAATTGGTTCAGGTGAGATAACCCCCACCTCTAACATCTCATGTCTTACCCCTGTTGAGTACATTTGAATTTGATCACGGGGTGATAGATGCCCATCAATGACTCTGACATAGGTAACAACTCCACGGTATGAGTCATAAACTGAATCAAAAATAAGCGCTCTAGTTGGCGCCTTAGGATCACCAACAGGTGGTGGTAATTGTTTAACAATCTGATCCAATAAAACTTCAACACCCTCACCGGTTTTACCAGAAACTCTTAGGCAATCCTCTGGCTTACAGCCGATTAAATTAGCCAACTCCACGGCGAATTTCTCCGGTTGTGCTGCCGGTAAATCAATTTTATTTAGTACGGGAATGATTGTTAAGTTGTTCTCCATAGCCAAATAGAGATTTGCCAACGTCTGCGCTTCAATTCCCTGCGCACAATCCACCAACAAAATTGCACCCTCACAGGCAGCTAAAGATCGAGAAACTTCATAGGTGAAATCAACATGGCCCGGAGTGTCGATCATATTTAATATGTAATCCTGCCCATCAAGTCCTGATCGCCAAGGCAACCTGACCGCTTGGCTTTTGATGGTGATACCGCGCTCTCGTTCAATATCCATTCGATCTAGATACTGTGCTCGCATATTTCTATCTTCTACTACGCCAGTAATCCCCAACATTCGATCAGCCAGGGTTGATTTACCATGATCAATATGAGCAATAATGCAGAAGTTCCTAATTTGTGCTGGGTTTGTGGCAGCAGGTTGCGGCGCTTTTGCAGAGGAGATGGCAGGCATTTATGCCTTCGCAGTTTCTAGAAAATTAACGAACGCCAGCTTTATTAGCCAATTTGGCCATAGCTGACTTTTTATTAGCTGCATTGTTGGCATGAATTACACCTTTAGAAACAGCCATATCTAATGTACGAGAAGCATCCTTAAATTCTGTTTTGATTTTTGCAGCATCGCCCGTAGTAATTGCATCGCGGAATTTTCGGATCGCAGTTCGCAGAGCTGATCGATAAGCCTTGTTGCGATCTTGCGCCTTGTTGTTAGTGCGAATTCGCTTGATCTGGGACTTGATATTTGCCACTAGAAATTACCTTTTCTCGTTGATTGACTTAAATTTCATTTAATGAAGAGCGAAAGGATATCAGCGCAGACCCATTAGGCTCAAACTGAGCCTAATTATCGAGATCCTCTAGCAGCACAGATGGTCATAATCGCCCGCTCTAGGGCATAAATGGGATCTGCTGCTGCGCCTTTGATATCGGAATCTGCTGCTGCAATAGCGATCACCGCTTTTGCCATTGAATTATCACTCCAGCCCACTAATTGCCTTCGGGCCTTATCAATTTGCCATGGCGCAATTGCCAAACTCTGAGCTAATTCAAAGGACTTAACAGATCTTGATGCACCCGAAACTTTAGCTAATGTTCTAAATGAAGAGGCTAGGGCGCTGACAATGAGAACTGGATCAGTTCCAGTTAATAAAGCATTTCTTAAATTTATCAGCGCAATTGGTGTATTACCTTCAAGAGCAGCATCTGCTACATCAAAACCAGTACTTTCTACCCTTCCGGCTTGGTAAGCCACAACATCTGCTTCATCAATTGTCTTTTGCAGCACAACATCAGATGCCAGTTGCGAGCAGGCGGCGCTCAATTCACGAAGATCACTGCCTAAGGAATCAAGTAATGCCTGCACCGCTTCGGTAGTAATTTTCCGATTTAGCCGCTTAAATTCTGATCGCACAAAATCAGATTTTTCACTCTCTTTTTTAATTGCATCAGCTGGAATAATCTCTGCTCCTGCTTTTTTAACTTTATCAACTAGAGCTTTTCCTTTTACGCCACCTTTATGCCAGAGCAATAATGTGAGATTTTCATCTTGACTTTCCAGATAGGTGCTTATCTCTTCACTGCAATCACTATCTAAATCTTGAATCTCTTTTATAACCACAACTCTTTGATCACCAAATAAGGATGGTGCCAAGTTATCGGTGATGACACCTATTTCCACTTCAGAGGCCAAAAGAGTTATCACCTGAGATTGTGATTTGGTGGCCAGGATTTGCGCAATTGCACGGTCAGCAAGCAAGCTCTCACTGCCTTGGATTAAAACTAACCCCACCTTATTTGCCACCATTCTTTGCCGGTTACCCTGATCTTATTAGGTGAAGCAAGTGAAATCCCACCTGATTGATCTGTGCGTAAAACCTGAATTCCCCGGCGATATAGCTCAGCAATGAATTGTTGATCTGGGTGTCCATAGGAGTTCTGCTGGCCAACACTAATTACTGCAACCTTTGGCTTTAGCTTATCTAGCATCGGTAGATACTGATATGCAGAGCCATGATGAGAAACTTTAAGCAGATCAACCTGAGATAAGTAGCCAGAGTTGGTGATTAACTCCTGGGCCGCTGGCTCAATATCACCGCCTGCAAAAACTGAGATTAATTCATTTTTAATTATCAGCGAAATGCTTGCGTTATTCACCACCGAGCCATCGCCAGGCAAGGTTGGCATCTGTCCTAGAACTAACTGCGGCCAAACCACCAAAATCTTGGTGGAAAACTGGGGCAAAAAATACTGCTCACCTTGTTGAACTACCTTCACATTTAATCCAGTAAGTTGCTGCATAGCTAATTGATATGAACCCTCTGGCTTAGCTAAGTTTGAAATCCAAACCTGGCCAATCTTTCTTTTATTTACTACTGCTGGTAAACCACCAACATGATCTGAGTGAAAGTGAGTCAAAACCAAAAGTGGAATGGATCTAATACCAAGTTTACTTAAGCAGCTATCAATGCTTTCTGGCTCTGGCCCAACATCAACCACAATTGCACTACCGCTGCCTAGGTTAAATACCAGGCCATCGCCTTGGCCAACATCGCAGTTTGCTACCTGCCAATTTCGCCCAGGCCAGCCGAAATAGGTCCAACTCAATTGAAGGACTACCGAAGAGATAACCAAATAAATTAGTAACCGTTTACCTTTCCAAAATCCATAAGCCAAGATTGCGAAGAGAAACATAAAGGTAATGCTGCGATTAAAGGCCACTACTGGAGTTGCTGACATGGCATTGCTAATAAAGACGATCCAATGAGCAAATGGCGTGGCAATCCCAATTAGTAGTGAGGATAGAAGTGGAATTACTGGCGCCAAAATAGCTGCTAGAAAGCCCAATACAGTGATGGGAGCAATAACGGGGGCAACTAAAATATTAGCTGGCACTGTAACTAATGAGAGCTGATTTGAGAGCAAAACAATAACTGGTAGACAAAAGATAGTTGCGCTAACTGGGATTGAAATAGCTTGAACAATCCAAGTATTTTTAATCTGCCCACTGAGCCGGCTTTCAATTTTCGGTGAGAGTAACAAAATACCTGCAGTAGCAAGAACTGAAAGGGCAAAGCCTGGATCGGTAGATTGAATGGGATCTACCAGTATCAGTACCGCAATTGCTGCCGCTAATGAAGGTATACCAACGGAGCGATCACCAAAGTACTTTGCAAGCAAAATAACCGCACTCATTAAAGCAGCCCTAAGCACTGAGGGTGTTGGCCGCACAAGAAAAATAAATAAGAACAAAATGAGTCCAACTATTAATAAACGATTTTTAAGTTTTTTGATCACAAACTGTAGAAACCAAAATAGAAAGGTGGCGACCAGTGCAAAATTTGCTCCACTAACAGCGGTTAAATGTGACAACCCAACCCGGCGCATTTGTTGGGTAAATTCTTGAGTTTGTAGGGAGGTGTCACCTAAAACTAATCCAGGTATTAAAGCTCCGGCCTGATTATCAGGTGTTAAATTTCTAAATTTATCTCTAATTATTGAGGTAACTTTAAATAGATTTCGAACCTGACCGATTTTGGTAATCTGCCCATTAACGATTCCAAGGGCTGCTACTTTGCGCTCTTTACTCTTGATCAACCGCATTTTCATCGAAATCCGCTGATCAATCTCAATACTCTCAGATGCCTCAAAACGAATTCGTATTGGTAGATCCACTCTGGTTCCATCTAGATAAAGGAGTTTAAAGAGAGCACTATTTTGATCAGGCTTTCGGAATGAACCGATTACTTGACCCGTTTTCAAGATCGGATCACTTAAGACAACCCCTTCGGCAACAACTTGAGAATCTATTTTGCTAAGGAGAAGTTGATTACTTAAGGCTGCCTGACGAAAACTAACTAGGGCGATCCCCACCAAAGCTGAAACAATTAAGATTGTTATCACTTGTCTTCTAGCTAAAACTGCCAGAAAAAGTAAGGCTATGAATAAAACTGTTTTAACCTGGGGCCAAAAACTAATCAGCGCTGCACTGCTCCACAGACTTACACTGATTAGTAAGAGGCGATAATCTACAAAATGCGCAGTAGAGGTTTGATCTCTTCGAATTTTGAACCACCTAACCCAGATAGTTTCTTCAACTCATCTAAGGCGTTAATACGGCCAACCTTGATCCGATAATCAATAATCCGTTGCGCAGTAACTGGCCCAATTCCAGGCAGGGTATCTAGCTGTGCCAAGGTGGCACGGTTTATATCTAATGGATTATCTGGTGATATTTTCTTAACTATTGATCTACCAGAGATGCTTTTGCTTCCCCCTACCAATATTTGCTCGCCATCAACCAAGACACGAGCCAGATTTATATCACTGATATCGACTCCTCTGAGTTGATTTCCAGCGGCTTTAATCGCATCTATAACTCTGGAGCCTTGTGGAAGCTGGTAGACACCTGGGTTTGTAACTTTGCCAGCAACATTTATTATCAGTTGTGTAGTGATGGTTTCAACTGGGGCTGGGATTTCTATCAGTGCCTGACTTACTTGCTCTGTGGGCCTTGAATTAAAGTAGTAGAAGCTACCTAATCCAATCATGACTGCAAAAATAATGGATAAAGCGCGTTTTTGATCAGGAGTTATGTTTAATTCGTTCATTCGCCTATTTAATATAAAAATTGAGAATAATTTATCGAAGGTTATTTTTTTGTGGAAAACTGGCAGTATTTACTGCATAAAGTAAAATTATAAATACATAAAGGCTTAAAGTAATTCTATTTTTCTTGCTAAGGCTCCTCCAACCATTGCATGTAATTTTGTGCCCTCTGGTAAATACTCCTCTGAAATTATCTCTCCTTGCTCATGGACTGCACTAACAAGATCGCCTCTACTAAATGGAATTATGGCCTTTATTTCAACTTTAGGCTTTGGTAGTGCTGCTTCAACAGCCCTTATGAGATTTTCTATGCCATAACCTGTACGAGCAGAGATTGCATATGCATTTGATTCTTTTCGTAAAATCTCCATCAGGACTTCTGGCGAGGCAACATCAGCTTTATTAACCGCAATTATTTCCATAATCTCACCACCCCCGATTTCATTTATTACCTCTCGAACAGCTCGCAATTGTTCAAATGGGTCTGGATGAGAACCATCAACAACATGGACAATTAAATCGGCTTCTGAAA
>Ga0208595_1000837_pt1 | contig 10558 bp, 8 predicted proteins | sample LakMenEpi28Jun11_FD_150742 | JGI IMG/M metagenome (GOLD analysis project Ga0208595, IMG submission 150742) | Freshwater microbial communities from Lake Mendota, WI - 28JUN2011 deep hole epilimnion (SPAdes) | ecosystem: Environmental > Aquatic > Freshwater > Lake > Epilimnion/Euphotic zone ...
GATTACCGCCTACACCTATAAGTCTTTGGTCGGGGAGAGCATTGTTGAGCCAGACAAGTCACTCTCGCTAGTTGAGAATTTCTTGCGCATGACCTTTGGCCACAAGGGCGAAGAGTGGTCTGCAAACCCAGTCTTGACCAAGGCGCTAGATACGTTGTTACTCCTGCACGCAGACCACGAGCAGAACTGCAGCACCTCAACCGTGAGACTTGTCGGTTCTTCTCACGCAAACTTGTTTGCTTCGATCTCCTCAGGCATCAATGCTTTGTCGGGGCCGCTGCACGGTGGTGCAAACGAAGCCGTCTTGGACATGCTCACCTTTATTCACGAGTCCGGTGACTCGGTTCAGAAGTATGTTGAGAGAGTAAAGAACAAAGAGGACGGCATTCGCCTAATGGGCTTTGGCCACCGCGTTTACAAGTCTTTCGACCCTCGCGCGAAAATCATCAAAGCGACAGCCGATCAGGTGCTCGCAGGGCTCGGCGTCAGCGACCCGCTACTGGACATCGCCAAGGAGCTAGAAGAAGCGGCTTTGGCCGACGATTACTTCGCCGAGCGCAAGCTTTACCCGAATGTGGACTTCTACACCGGCGTTATCTACAAGGCGATGGGCTTCCCGACCCGGATGTTCACTGTTTTGTTTGCGCTAGGTCGTCTGCCAGGGTGGGTTGCCCACTGGCGCGAGATGAACCACGACGCAGCGACCAAGATCGGCCGCCCGCAGCAGCTTTACATCGGTGAGGGTGAGCGCAGCCTCTAGCTCGCTTTTAGCCAATAGACCACGGTGTCGCCGTAGTCTTTGGTGTCTTCAAGTTCGAAACCCGAGGGCCAAATCGGGGCGTCAGTTCTACTAGATCTCTCAACGATCACAACCGCATCTTTGGCGAGTTTGAGACCGCTCAGGTTCTCCACGACTTCTTCGTTGCTGATGTCGTACGGCGGGTCGATGAACACCAGGTCGTACTCGTCAACATTCGTTGCAAGGAATGACGCAACGGCCTTGTTCACCACCTTGGTTTCGGTCTCGACGTCTTCTTTTTCCAGCGACTTCTGAATCAGGCGCGCATTAGCAACGCAAACAGCAGCGGCCTTGCCGTCACGCTCGACCATGCAGGCAGCCCCTGCTCCACGGCTTACGGCTTCAAGCGCAAGAGCACCCGTGCCCGCGTAGAGGTCAAGAACTAGAACACCATCGATTAGATCCCGAGCCTCTAGCCTCGAGAAAATGCTTTCGCGAATCCGGTCGCTTGTTGGGCGGGTTGCCTTGGCTGGGGAGTTTAGCTTTATTGAGCCGGCTAGGCCACCGATGATTCGAGTCATGCTTAGCATTGAACCATGCTTTTGCCTCAGACACCGTTAGACCGCGTTCTGGGCGACCGCACGGCCAAATCCTTTGCCAAAAATCTTGGGCTGAAAACAATTGCCGACCTCTTGCTGCACTTTCCTAGGCGCTATGCCTCTCGCGGCGAACTAACCAAGATTTCTGAACTACCGGTTGGCGAAGCCGTGAGCGTAGTGGCCGAGATCTTGGACGTTCGCGAAAGGCGAATGACCGGACGCAAAGGCAGCATTCTTGAGGTTCGCATCACCGACGGCAACGGCACTATGTCACTAACGTTCTTCAATCAGGCCTGGCGTCAAAAAGACCTGGTGCCGGGCTCTCGCGGTCTGTTTGCCGGCAAAACAGGTATCTATCAGGGCAAGATCCAACTCGCTCACCCCGACTACGAGCTATTCCCCGAAGACATCAGTGGTGAAGCGGCAAAGGCTTGGGCTGATCTACCGATTCCGATCTATCCGGCTAGCTCATCGGCAACAACGTGGACGATCGCCCGCGCGGTCGGTGTGATTCTCGACACCCTGGAGCCAGTGCCCGAAGACGAACCACTCGAGGCAGGTCTACTGAGCGTCGATCAGGCACTCCGCTGGGTGCATCAGCCCGCAAATCACGACCAGTGGCGTGCCGCTCGAGACACTCTCAAGTTTCACGAGGCATTCGAACTGCAGGCGACCTTGGTCAAGCGCAAGTTAGAGAACGAGCACACCAAAACCAGCTCGCGAGTTCCCGTTGCCGGTGGCTTGCTAGACAGGTTTGACGCGAGACTTCCGTTCACCCTCACCAACGGGCAGGTGGAGGTCGGCAACCAACTGCTCTCGGATCTAGCTAACGAACACCCGATGAATCGGTTGCTTCAGGGTGAAGTTGGTTCTGGCAAGACCCTGGTTGCTCTGCGCGCAATGCTTGCCGTTGCCGACAGTGGCGGGCAAGCTGCTTTGATTGCCCCAACCGAGGTGCTCGCCTCGCAGCACCTCGCCTCGATGCAAAAAACTTTGGGGGAGGATCTGGCAAAAGAGGTTGGTCTAACTCTCCTCACCGGGCAGCAGCCCACGGCTGAGCGCAAGAAAGCCCTGTTGCAAATCGTTTCGGGTAAAGCCCGCATCGTGGTTGGCACGCACGCGCTGATTGCAGAAAAGGTGTCGTTTCTCGACCTGGCTCTGGTCGTTGTGGATGAGCAGCACAGGTTCGGAGTTGAACAGCGTGAAGCCTTGCGACTCAAGGGCGTGACGCCGCCGCATGTTCTAACCATGACCGCGACACCGATTCCTCGCACCCTCGCAGTTACCGTTTTCGGTGACCTTGATGTTTCCACCCTGACCGAGCTACCAGCCGGCCGAAAAGAGATCAGCAGTCACGTGGTGCAACTCGAACAACCAGCGTTGGTCGCCAGAGTTTGGCAGCGCGTTGCCGAGGAGGTCAAAGCCGGTCGCCAGGTTTTCGTCGTTTGCCCGCGAATCGATGAAGCTGATGTTCCCGAGGACATCGAACCGGACGAAGTTAAGAAACCACTCGCCGCGGCGGTCGCGGTTGCCGAGTCACTAGCGCAGAACCCAACGCTTGCCGGTGTTCAGATTGGCCTACTTCACGGCCGAATGAGTTCTGAGGAAAAAGCCGATGTGATGGCTCGCTTTACCGCAAAAGAAGTCGACGTCCTGGTTTCAACCACAGTCATCGAGGTCGGTGTTGACGTACCCAACGCAACGGTGATGGTGGTGCTCGATGCCGAACGTTTCGGAATCTCTCAACTGCATCAACTCAGAGGGCGTGTGGGGCGCGGTGGGCTGCCAGGGCTATGCCTCCTGCTCACGTCAGCAGAAGAGGCCACTCTCGCGTTAGAGCGCGTTCAGGCCGTCGCTTCGACCACCGATGGCTTCAAGCTCAGCGAGATTGACCTCGAACTGCGGCGTGAAGGCGATGTGCTCGGCGCGAGCCAATCTGGCGGTCGGTCGTCCCTGCGTCTACTGCGTGTGATTCAAGACTCAGACCTGATTCAGCACGCGAGAAAACTGGCCGAACAGGTCCTCGCTGATGACCCGACGCTCGAAAAGCATCCCGTCCTAGCCGAATCGCTGCTGCGCATCGATCAAGCCGCTCAAGCCAACCTCGCCAAGGCATAGCCCGCTCGGGTAACCTAGAACCATGTCAAAACTTGCCGTCTACCCGGGGTCATTCGACCCGTTCACCCTCGGGCACCTAGACGTCGCTCGTCGCGCCGCTGCTCTGTTTGACCACGTTTACATCGTTGTGGTTCACAATCCAGCCAAGCAAGCTGCCTTCGACCTCGGTGACCGAGCCGCAATTCTTATGGAAACTTTGGACCACGAGGATTTGAGCAACGTCAGTGTTCACCAGCTCCCAAGCGGATTGCTCAGTGAATACTGCATGTCGGTCGGCGCCAACGTGATCGTAAAGGGTCTGCGCAACGGGTCCGATGTTGCTAGCGAATTGCCACAGGCCTTCGTCAACCGGGATCTCGGAAAGATCGAGACCGTTTTTCTGCCTTCAGACCCCGCACTTAGCTTCATCTCGAGCACCTTGGTTCGCCAGGTTGCCGAACTCGGCGGCGATATCTCGCGCTACGTGCCCGAGTCCATCGCAAAGATTTACGGACGCAAGTGGAGCAATGGCTAAAGAATTTGAAGTATCCGTGCGTGACCTAATGCACAAGCCCGGCAACATGCGCCGAGTCGACTTTGCCGTCGCGCTGCCAGAAGAACTCAGCAACTCGATCCTGACTGTTCCAGCGGGCACCGACTTCGAGCTCGAACTGCGCCTCGAGTCGGTTCACGAAGGCATTTTGGCGACCGGCGGAGGCGACACTTTCGCAATCGGAGAGTGCAGCAGGTGTCTCGACCCGATCGAGGTTGACGTCAAGGTGGATTTTGTCGAACTTTTCGCCTATTCTTTAAGCAACGAGGATGACTTTGTCGTTGAAGACGAGAAAATCGATTTAGAACAAGTCATTCGAGATGAGGTTGTTCCGAATCTTCCCTCCCAGCCACTTTGCGAAGAAGACTGCTTAGGTCTTTGTGTTGAGTGCGGCGAGAAGTTGAGTGACAACCCGAATCATGAGCACGAAAGCCCGGTTGATCCGCGCTGGAAGGCTCTAGAAAACTTTGAGAAAGAGTAGAAATGCCAGTACCTAAGAGACGCCTCTCCCGCAGCCGCACCCACTCGCGCCGCTCGCAGTGGAAGGCCGCCGAGGTCACCCTAGTCAAGACCGTGGTAAACGGTAAGACCGTCTACAGCATGCCGCACCGCGCCAAGCTAGTCGAGGACTCGAACGGCAACGCTCAGTTCCTCGAGTACAAGGGCCGCAAGGTCGCAGACGCTTAAGTCTTAGGTCAATCCTTGAACCTGGATGACCTAGACCGCCTACTCGGTGTAACCATCGACCGCGGTCTACTGACCCAGGCTCTAACCCACAGCTCCTTCTCGTACGAGAACGACAACCAACCCAATGGCGAACGTCTAGAGTTTCTAGGCGATTCGGTGTTGGGTTTTGTTGTTACCGCGCATCTATTCGAAGCCAATCCGCATCGCGATGAAGCGGAGTTGACCCGCATGCGTCTGGGCGTAGTGTCAACCGAAGCGCTTGACTCTGTCGCTCGCGAACTTGGAATTCAAGAGTTTCTGAGGCTTGGCCGCGGCCAGCAGATCCCTGCCGGCAAGTCCAAAGTCTTGGCAGACGCTGTCGAAGCGATCATCGGCGCGGTCTACATCGACCAGGGCATTGACCAAGCCACTGCGCTAATCGAGCGACTGATTCTTCCGCTACTCGACACCGAAACCGACCTCGCACTCAACGACGCGAAGTCGCTTCTGCATGCCAAGGCATCGGCAAAACGCCTCCCGGAGCCGGAATACGAGACCACCTTTGAGGGTCCGACCAACGATCGCACTTTCTTCTCAACCGTTCGAGTTGGGCAAAAAGAAGCCAGCGGCACGGCCCGCTCTCGCAAAGAGGCAGAGAAGCTAGCCGCTGCCGAACTGCTAGCTCAACTGGGCTGATGCCTGAGTTACCAGAAGTCGAGACGGTTCGCGCCGGGCTCGCGGCCAGCGTGATCGGTGCCAAAGTTACCAATGTCGTGGTTCACGATGCTCGTTCCCTCAAAAGGCACCAGGGTTCACCTCGAGACTTCGTAGAGACACTCACTGGCAAGACCATCGATTCGGTGGTTCGCCGTGGCAAGTTCCTCTGGTTGCCGCTTCAAGGCAGCGACCTATGCCTTATCGGGCACCTTGGCATGAGCGGTCAGATGCTGCTGAGAACGCCAGGTTTCGAGGCTGACAAGCTTAACCGAGTCACCATCGAACTTGAAACAAAAGATGGCCCGCTAGAGTTTCGCTTCGTCGATCAGCGAATCTTTGGTTCGCTCGCACTCGACCCGATGGTAGTCACGGCAGACGGGGGAGCGGGCGGCTTCGGCTCACCGATTCGGGTGATTCCGACTCAGGCAGCGCACATCGCTCGTGACCCGTTGGATCCTGAATTCGATTCGGCTCGCGTCCTGGCTCTCTTCAAAAAGAAGAACTCGGGAATCAAGCGAGTGTTGCTCGACCAGGGCGTGCTCAGCGGAATCGGCAACATCTATGCAGATGAGGCACTCTGGCGGGCAAAACTTCACTACGACCAGCCGGCATCTGCGATTTCGACCGTGAAGGCTAAAGAGTTGCTCGCTCATGTGGCCGAGATTCTCGCCAAGGCTGTTGAGGCTGGCGGAACCTCGTTCGACGAGCAGTACAAGAACGTCAATGGTGAGTCGGGCTATTTCGAGGTATCGCTCAATGCCTACGGGATGACCGGTCGACCCTGCCCGCGCTGCGGCACTCTCATCAAGCGCGAGAACTGGATGAATAGAGGGTCGCACTTCTGCCCGAAGTGTCAAAAGCGCACCGCCAAATAAGGTATTTTTGCTTTGACCCAAAACCATTTTCAGGACGTGACGATTTGTATCTAAAAAGCCTTACCCTCAAGGGCTTCAAGTCGTTCGCCCAACCCACGACTTTTCACTTCGAACCTGGCGTAACCGCGGTTGTCGGGCCTAACGGTTCGGGTAAATCCAACGTCGTCGACGCTCTCGCCTGGGTGATGGGTGAGCAGGGGGCTAAGACCCTCCGCGGCGGCAAGATGGAAGACGTAATCTTCGCCGGCACCTCGACCAAGGGCCCACTCGGACGTGCCGAGGTGCTGCTAACCATCGACAACACCGACGGCGCACTACCGATCGATTACACCGAAGTGACGATCAGTCGAACCCTGTTCCGCAACGGCGGCAGCGAATACGCGATTAATGGCGAGCCATGCCGACTACTCGACGTTCAAGAACTCCTGAGCGACTCCGGCCTCGGCCGCGAGATGCACGTGATCGTAGGCCAGGGCCAGCTAGACAACGTTTTGAAGGCAACCCCGGAAGAGCGCCGCGGATTCATCGAAGAGGCCGCCGGAATCCTGAAGCACCGCCGACGCAAAGAGAAGACTCAGCGCAAGCTTGAGGCGATGCAGGCCAACCTGACTCGACTAAACGACCTTGCCGGTGAGGTTAGGCGCCAACTAAAGCCTCTTGGTCAGCAGGCCGAGGTTGCCCGTGAAGCTCAGGGGATCGCGTCAACGGTTCGCGACGCCAAGGCTCGTATTCTTGCCGACGACATCGCAGGGCTGCACACCGCGCTCGAGGAGACCGCCAAGAGCGAAGCCGATCGTCGTGCAGAGCGCAACATTCTTCAAGAACTACTTAGCGAAAACACTTCCAGACTTCAGGGCCTCGAGGCTGCCCAGGTATCTGGCGAGCTGGATGCCGCTAAGTCGCTTTCATTCGAGTTTGACTCTGTCTCCGAACGTCTGCGCTCGCTCCTCTCGATGGCAAATCAGCGAGTTGCCCTACTGGCTTCGCGCGCAGAGGCCAGTGGCGCTTCGATTGACCCAGCGCAGATTGACGCCGATGCAGATGCTGCCGAGGCAAGCGCCATCGAATTGGCTGCAGCGGTCGAAACCCTCAAAAAGGCGTTGCACGAGGCTGAGGCTGGCCGAAACGAAGCTAGGGACGTCCTAGAAGCCTTCGATAACCAACTTGCCGAGCAAAGCGCACTAATCTCGCAATTCGATCTTGAGAAGTCGCGCCTGGCCAACGAAGCTGCGGTGTCGGAGTCCAAACTCGGCAGCCTGCGAGAAGAAGTCGTGCGTCACCAGCAGGCACTGACCGAGGCGAAAGAGCGTCTCGAGCAGCGTAAGGGCGAATATGCCGAATTAGAGGCTAGTTTGCAGTCAACTGGCAGCAAGAGCGATTCGACCCTTGAGGGGCGCTACGAGGCCGCCCAGAAGGCTGTTAGCGATGCTTCAAGCGAGATTGAACTACTTCGCGACGAAATTCACGAGGCTGAGCGTGAGCGTGACTCTCTTTCGGCAAAGCGTTCGGCGCTAAACCTCACTCTTGAGCAAAAAGATGGCGCAAGCGCGCTAAATGCTGCCGGTCTCCGAGGAATCCGCGGACTCGTTGCAAGTCACATGAAGATTGCCGAGGGTTACGAAGCCGCTATCGCCGCCGCACTCGGCCCGCTAGCCGATGCTCTGGTCGCCGAAACCCGCGATCAGGGGCTCTCGGCTATCGAACACCTCAAGTCTTCTGATGGCGGTCGAGTTGAACTGATAATCGCCGACGTTGATGCCAAGGGTTCCACCAAGGCCATTAACGTGAACGGGGCCAAGGCCGCTACCGAGGTTGTTGACGCGCCAGCGGGAATCCTCGCACTGCTCAAAGACGTCGTAATCGTGGATGACATCGCTACCGCCAAGAAAGTTTTCGCAGCCGGAATCACTGTCATCACTCTCGATGGCGACGTAATCACCGAGACTTTGATCCGAGGCGGCAGCCAATCCAAGCCGTCCAAGGTTCAACTGGTAGCAGAGCGTGATTCGGCTGAGAAGCGACTAGCCAAGGTCACCGGTGCGATTGAATCATCTCGCGCCGCGCTTGCCCAGGCCAGAGCAACCGAAGAGGCCGCCAAGGCTTCGGCCAAAGAAGCGCTCGCCGCCCTAAACGAGCACGACGCCGCGCTTGCGTCGAATGCCGAAAAACTGGGACGCCTTCGCGTCTCAGTAGAGGCTTCTGCCGGCGAAGTAGACCGACTTGCCCAGGTCGCCGGAACCGCTGCTGAGGGAATCGCTGAAGCCGAGGGTGCGCTGCAACGCTCAATTGCCGCTCACGATGAATTCGCCTCGCAAGAGCGCCCAGCCGTAGATTCCTCGAGCCGGCAGACCCTGCAAGATAATTTGGAACAAGAGCGCCAGCGTGAGCTCGAAGTGCGAGTTGACCTCGGTGCGGCCGTCGAGCGTCTGCGAGTCGAAAACGAACGCGCGACGACTCTGAGATCTCAGGTTGCCGAGGCCAAAGCTGCAATTGACCGCGCAAAGGCGGCAGCCGCAACCCAGGCTAAGCAGCTCGCTTCTGCTGAGCGAGTGCTCGAGGTTTTGCCGACAGTCATGGACGCCGTGGCGACCGCCTCGGCTCAGGCGAAGGTACGACTCAACGAACTCGAATCTGAGCGAGCCGGTCAGTTTGGCGATCTGGTTAGACTCCGCGGCGAAACTGCTGAAATTCAGATGAAGCTCGCCAGTCTGACCCAGAGCGTGCACGACATCGAAATGGCGAATCACGAAAAGCGTCTGACTTTGGCCAATCTGGTCGCTCGCGCCAACGACGAACTAGGTCTCGACCAGCAAGTTCTTCTCGCCGAGTACGGCCCAGACCAACTTGTCGAAGGCGACAAGCCTTATGACCGAGACGAACAGGTCAGACGCCTAAAGGACGCCGAGCGCCTGCTCGACCGACTTGGCCGCGTGAACCCACTCGCACTTGAAGAGTTCGCAGCTCTCGAACAGCGTCACAAGTTCTTGACCGAACAGCTTGCCGACCTAACCCAGACCCGCAAAGACCTGATGCAGATCATCGAAGATCTCGACGAGAAGATGAAGAACATCTTTGCCGAGGCGTTTGAAGACACCAAGAAGGCGTTCGAGAAGGTTTTCCCAGTGCTGTTCCCCGGGGGCGCTGGTTCGATCTTCTTGACCGACCCAGAAAATATGCTCACCACTGGCATCGAGGTAAACGTTCGCCCTGCCGGTAAGCGCATCGAGCGCTTGAGTCTGCTCTCCGGTGGTGAGCGATCACTCGCCGCAGTTGCTCTCCTAATCGCAATCTTCAAGGCGCGCCCTTCGCCCTTCTACGTCATGGACGAAGTCGAGGCCGCTCTCGACGACGCAAACCTTGGCCGCCTGCTGCAGATCTTCCAGGATCTCCGCACCGACTCGCAGCTCATCATCATCACGCACCAGAAGCGCACCATGGAGATCGCAGATGCGCTCTACGGCGTATCGATGCGCCAAGACGGCGTATCGGCCGTCGTCGGTCAGCGCCTTGAAGAGAAGGTCTAGCGATGGCCTTTCTGTTTTGGAAGAAAAAGAAGAAGGACGACGAGCCTGCTCAAGAAGTCGTTGTTGAAGAAGTTGCCGTCGAAGAAGCATCAGTTGAAGTTGCTCCCGAGCCAATCGTCGAAGTCGTTGAGGCAAAACCAGAACCGAAGCCCGAGCCGAAGCCTGAACCGAAGCCTGCCAAGGCCGAACTGGTTCAAGAGGTTGTCTTGCCGAAGCGCAAGTTCGCCGAGGGAATCAAAAGCCTATTTAGTCGGATCAAGTTTGATGTCGAGAACCTAGACGAGCTCGAAGATGTTCTGATTCAAGCCGATTTTGGTGTGGACGCAGCCGAGAAGATCGTTGCCTCGGTGAAAGATCGGGCCAAGAAAGCCGGCGCGAAGAGCGAGGCCGAGCTAAAGGCGATCCTCGCCGACATCATCACCGAAGAGTTGAACCGTGAAGACGCCGAACTAAACCTCGATAGCGGACAGCTGCCTTACGTCGTTCTTGTGGTTGGCGTAAACGGTGTGGGTAAGACCACCACTATCGGAAAGCTCTCGAAGTATCTCGCCGAGGCAGGGTCCAAGGTTGTCATTGCCGCAGCCGATACCTTCCGCGCCGCCGCGGTTGATCAAATCGCCACCTGGGCCGACCGCAGTGGTGCACAGCTCATTCGACCCAAGACCGAGGGTCAAGACCCGGCATCGGTCGCTTTCGAAGGCGTTGAATACGCGATTTCCTCTGAAGCCGACGTCCTAATCATCGATACGGCTGGTCGCCTGCAGAACAAAGTTGACCTGATGAACGAG
>Ga0208595_1000838_pt1 | contig 10551 bp, 7 predicted proteins | sample LakMenEpi28Jun11_FD_150742 | JGI IMG/M metagenome (GOLD analysis project Ga0208595, IMG submission 150742) | Freshwater microbial communities from Lake Mendota, WI - 28JUN2011 deep hole epilimnion (SPAdes) | ecosystem: Environmental > Aquatic > Freshwater > Lake > Epilimnion/Euphotic zone ...
TTTTCTCCAGCAACTTCTGCCTTGCCTAAAATAGCTACACCACCATTTTTCATCACTGTACAAACATCCGCAAAGTCAACAATGATATGACCACGACTATTGATCACGTCTGTGATACATTTTGCTGCGGTAGCCAACACATTATCTGCTTTAGTAAATGCTTCCTTCATTTTCAAATTACCGTATTGAACACGTAATTTGTCATTTGAAATCACCAATAAAGTATCTACATATGGTTTCAATTCATTGATTCCTTCTTCTGCTTGCTTTTGACGACGTGGCCCTTCAAAACCAAATGGGGTCGTTACAATACCTACCGTCAAAATACCTAAATCCTTACAGATTTTTGCAATGATTGGGGCACCACCTGTTCCAGTTCCGCCACCCATTCCAACTGTAATGAATGCCATTTTGGTATTCACTTCTAAAATTCTTTTGATCTCTTCTAAAGACTCTTCGGTCGCCATTTTTCCCACAGAAGGATCCGCACCAGCACCCAAACCTTGGGTCAAATGTGGGCCTAATTGAATTTTATTTGGCACTAAACTTTGTTCGATTGCCTTAGAATCTGTGTTACATATGATAAAATCTACCCCTTCAATGTCTTGTTGGAACATGAAGTTAACGGCATTGCTTCCTCCGCCGCCAACACCAAGCACTTTGATGATGGATGATTTTTGCTTAGGTAAGTCAAATTGAATCATTCGGAATTGTTTTTATAGTTAGGTTAGTTAGTCGTAATTAGATCTAAATTACTTGATTTCAATCGATTATGTTCTATAAGTTATAAACGATATGTGGGTAATTTTTATGCTAAAGGTTTGTCTTCTTCTTCGTTAAAAATTTCGATTAAGTTGTTCTTGAAACGATCCCAGAACTTACTTTTTCTTTTTTCAATTTGCTCCTCCGAAACCGTTGTTGCCACTGGTTGCGGATTTGGTTTTTGATATGTGTTTGATTGATTAGAAACTGGTGCATTTACAGTTAACGCTTTAGGCACTTCTACCTTCTTGTAAGTCTCTGTAAATACTTTATAGTTTTGCTCATAATCATTGTACCCTTTTAAAATCAAACCAATACATGTAGAATACATTGGCTTCTTTAATTCGTCAATATGATTAGGTGCTAAATGCTCATTTGGTAATCCAATTCTCGCATTCAAACCAGTAATATATTCTGTTAATTGAATTAAGTGCTTTAATTGAGAACCGCCACCAGTCAAGATCACACCGCCATTCAACATACGGCTATCTAATCCAACTTGTTTTAAATGGTAGGTAACAAAATCAAGGATTTCACTCATTCTAGCTTGTATAATTGCAGCTAAATTCTTTACACTAATTTCTTTTGCAGGCATCCCTTTTAATCCTGGGATAGTCACATAAGCATTTGCTTTTGCTTCATCAGATAATGCACTTCCAAACTGCACTTTCATCGCCTCTGCTTGACTTTTTAAAACACCCAATCCCATTCTAATATCATTGGTGATATTTTCACCACCAAATGGAATAACAGCTGTATGTTTTAAAATACCTTCATAGAATACCGCAAGGTCACTTGTACCTCCACCGATATCTAAAATTGCAACACCCGCTTCCATATCAATATCGCTCATTACGGCACTAGCAGAAGCCAATGGCTGAAGTACTAAATCTTTTGTAATTAAACCACTACGCTCAACCGAACGATTGATATTGCGAATCGCATTTCTGTCCCCAGTGATGATATGGAAATTGGCGCCAACTTTAACACCATTTACCCCAACTGGATCCTTAATATTTTGGTTATTATCTACATGAAACTCTTGAGGAATCACATCAATGATTTGATCACCAGCTGGAATGAAAGTCTTTCTTTGGTTGTTGATCAATTGCTCAATTTCCCAAGCTTGAATCTCATTTTCAGCATCCTGTCTTACTTGATCCCCTCTTGTTTGTAAACTCTTGATATGGTGACCAGCAATTCCCACATACACTTCGTGGATTTCTAAATCTGGATTACTTAAATGGCAGTTTTGTAAAGCTTGTTGGATGGCTTTAATGGTTTGATCAATATTCAATACTTGACCATGTTGTACACCATTGCTATTTGCACGACCAAATCCAAGGATTTCTAATTTCCCAAATTCATTCTTTCTTCCGGCAATCGCAGCAATTTTTGTTGTTCCAATGTCAAGACCCACAATGATGGGAGAATCGTTCTGACTCATTTTTATAGGTTTTAGTTGTTAGTTGTTCTTAGTTGGAGACTTCGACTTTTTAGGCATTATGGCCTTAGCAGTCTTATTCTTTTTATTTAACGAATTATTTTTAGGTTTATTGTTCAATTTAGGCTTGGACTTGCTCCCTTTTACTTGAACTTTTTTCTTTGCGATAGCCTTTGGTGCATTGGGCTTCTCTATTTTAGCAGGAACAGCTTTCACAGAATTTGGGGATGGGGCAACAGGCACAATCTTGACTGAATCAGTTTTGGCTATGGTATCCAAACTAGCCACTGGAGCTTGCATCATTAAAGTAGAGTCTCCTGCCAGCAATTTAAAATCCCCTGTAAACTGTATTGGCTGTAAGCCTTTTTTTAAGGCCACCACTTGATGATTGAACCTACAATCAATATACTGATAGGCATTCACACCTGACACAAGCCAGACTTTTTTATAAAAAGTAAATAATCTGTTCAATTTATCTTCGAGCTGATCTACTGTTCCCAATAAAACTAGATGGTCTCCAAGGGTAGGCACCATTTGAAAAGTTCCATTCGGTTCTATATTCACTTGCGCTACTTGGGCCATAAAAAAACTATCTTTTTGGATGGTCTTTGCAAAAAATAAAACATCTTTTAACAGTACACTATCCGGCCTAGATAATTTAGGCTGATCCGTTGGAAATCCAGTAAACACTGGCAGATTCAATACTGTCAATTGTTTCAATGGCAATCTTGAACCTTCAATGTCGATATAAAATGAAGTCCCACTAGCAGTAAACACCCTGGCAATTGGAATTCTTTGTTCAATTTTTACTTCTAAGACTAATTTATTATTGATAAAAAATTCTGCATTTTTTACCCATTCTGTTTTTTCAATAAATTTTTCTAGCTGCGTTAAATTTATTTTTTCAATAGGCATGCCTGCTTTTACGCCTTGATCATTTAAAATAGATCGGATTGCAATTTCATCCATAAACAAAGCTTGTGCACTCTCTCCAACTAATTCAACTTGTATATCTGTTAATTGTTTCTCACTTTTAGCCTTCCATGAAACTACAAAAAGCACTATCAGTGCAGCAGCAGCGATACTCCACAAGATATTAATTACTATTTTTTGCCAGTTTTTCATGTACTAATTTGTAAGGATATCTTTAACTTGATTGATACACACGTCAATATCTCCCGCTCCAGCCATCACGATTAATTTATCTTCAGTTGTAGCAGCCCATGCCATAAGTTGTTCTTTTGACATGACTTGCTTTTTCTCAATCGTCATTGCAGATAATAACATATCACTAGTCACACCAGGTATTGGTAATTCTCTTGCAGGATAAATTGGCAATAAAATAACTTCATCTGCTTGATCCAATGTAGCAGAAAAACCTGCTGCTTGATCCTGTGTTCTACTATACAAATGTGGTTGAAAAACTAAAACCATTTTTTGGTTTGGAAAGATGCTTTTTACACCACTAATCAACGCGCTCAATTCTTCTGGGTGGTGTGCGTAGTCGTCTATCAATACCTTGTTCGCCGTTTTCACTTTATATTCAAAGCGACGTTTTACACCTTTAAAGTCTGCAACTGCAGCAATGATTTTTTCATCTTCTATACCTAGACACAATGCAATGGCAATAGCAGCAATCGCATTTTCAACATTATGTAATCCACCCATATTTAAGACTACATTTTTAAGTACCCCATTTGGATGTACTAGATCAAATACATATGATCCATCTACCACTTTTAATGCACTTGTATGATAGCCGGCTTCTGCATGATTGTACCCATAAGTTGAAATTGTTTTATTACTTGAACTTGTTTCAACCGTCGTGCCAAATTTCTGAATCAATGTGCCGCCTGGCTTAATCTTATCGGCATATTGTCCAAAAGCTTTTAATACTTCTTCTGCTGTACCATAGATATCTAAATGGTCTGGGTCCACTGCCGTGATGACAGCAATATTCGGTGATAATTTCAAAAAGCTTCTATCATATTCATCTGCTTCTACCACCACTACATTTTTTTCGTGACTCCAGAAATTGGTATCATAATTAGAAGCAATGCCACCCAAAAATGCATTACAACCATAACCAGTATGTCTCAAAATGTGTGCAGTCATCGAAGTGGTAGTTGTTTTACCATGTGTGCCAGCAATGCCTATAGTAAATGCGTTTTCTGTAACCCATTGCAATACATCACTTCTCTTTACCACTAGATATCCATTGTCTGTATAATAATTTAATTCTTTATGTTCTGTTGGTATGGCAGGCGTATAAACAATGACTGTAGCGGCTTTATCTATTTGATTCAAATCATCTTCAAAATGAATTGCAATACCTTCTTCAATTAAACTATCCGTCAATGCAGTTGGTGTTTTGTCATAACCAGATACAAATACTCCCTGCGTATTAAAATACCTAGCCAAGGCACTCATTCCAATACCGCCAATGCCAATAAAATAAATACGTTTCAAGTTAGTTAGAGGATTCATATCTTATGCGCTATTTTGAGTCAATTTCATGAATAATTTCTGCTGCAATCACCTGATCTGCATTTTCCCAAGCGAATGATTTTATTTTAGACTGCATTTCGCTTAACACCGTTTTGTTTGCTATCAATTTTTCAATCATTGGGAATAATTCATTGACCACATTTTTATCTGCAATCATTTGAGCTGCTTTTTCTTTTACCAATACTTCTGCGTTAAATGTTTGATGGTCTTCGGCCGCATGTGGGTAGGGTACAAAAATGCAGGCTTTCCCAGTCATCGCTATTTCAGCAACTGCCATAGCGCCTGAACGACTCACTACCATGTCTGCTGCGGCATAAGCTGCACTCATATCATTGATAAAACTGTCTACAAATACATTGCCAAATGGATTAGCAGATGCTTGATACATTGCTGCATTGGGCTTTCCCGTCTGCCAAATTAATTGAATGCCCATTTTTTCAAATGCTGACAAACTTTGTTGGATAGCTTGGTTAATGGATGCTGCCCCCAAACTTCCTCCAATAATCAATAAAGTAAAATGATTGGGCAATAAACCAAATTGCAATAATGCAACTTCTTTATCAATTGCGCCCTTAGCGATATTTTGTCTTACTGGATTCCCTGTGATCTGGATTTTTTGAAAAGGAAAAAATTGCTCCATCCCTTTTGTACCAGTAAATATTTTTGTTGCTCGTTCGCCCAACCATTGATTGGCTTTTCCAGCAAATGCATTTGCTTCATGAATAAAACTTGGAATACCTTTTGCTTGCGCATATTTTAAAACCGGGAAACTCGAATACCCACCTACTCCAAAAACTGCATTCGGTTTAAATTGATTAAAGATGGTTCTAACTTGAATAAAGCTTTTAATCAACTTAAATGGCAAAGTCAAATTTTTGAAAATATTCTGTCTATTGAAACCTGCAATGGTTAATCCTACAATTTGGTATCCAGCTTGTGGCACTTTCTCCATTTCCATTTTCCCCTGCGCACCTACAAATAAAATAGTAGCATCAGGCTGTAACCTTTGTATAGCTTGTGCTACAGCAATGGCAGGAAAGATGTGTCCACCTGTCCCACCGCCAGCGATGATGATACGCAAAGGAGTATGTGCTTGATTAGGCATTTACTGGTTCAATATTTTCATTAGGAATTTCTATCTCTGTTTCAACTGGTGCTTTACCCTCCATTTGCTCCACATTTCTTGCGACGCTTAAAATCAATCCTATAGAGCAACAAGTAAATATAAATGAGCTTCCACCCATACTCAATAACGGCAAAGTCACCCCTGTTACAGGAACAATCGCCACATTCACAGCCATATTTGCCACAGCTTGAATGATTAATGTAAAGCTTAATCCTAGTGCTAAAAATGCACCAAATGCATAAGGACACTTTCTAAATATTCGGATACACCTAAATAAAAAAACTAAATAAATAAAAATAATAAAAGCGCCTCCTAACAATCCATACTCTTCTATAATCACTGCGTAAATAAAATCATTATAAGCTTGGGGCAAGAAATTTCTTTGTTGGCTATTCCCTGGACCTAATCCTACAAAGATGCCGCCATTTGCAATCGCAATTTTTGCTTGTTGTACTTGATACGGTACTTCATTGTCTTTAGCATACATAAAATCCTGTACACGTTTTACCCAGGTTCCAAATCGACCCCAATTTTTTAATGATTCAGCAATAACTGGTTTGCCTGAATCAATTGTGCCTTCATTGGCTTTATGTGTAGCCATTGCCACACTAATAATGATTACGATTGGTATCATTGCTACACCAATCGTCAATAAAATATGTTTAAAACTCACTCTACCAATAAACAATAAAAGTAAAGAGGTTGCACCAGTCAATAATGCATTGGATAAATTTGCCGGCATGATTAAACCACAAATAATAAATACTGGAATAATCACAGGTAAAAAACCTTTCTTAAAATCCTTAATCACTTCTTGCTTCTTACTTAGCACCCTAGATAGGTACATAAATAAAGCTAATTTAGCCACATCACTACTTTGGATGGTTAAATTAATAATAGGTAATTTAATCCACCTACTGCCTTCGTTAATTTTAGCTCCAAAAAATAAAGTATATATTAGCAAGGGCACTGATAATATAAATAAAATAGTGGCCACACGAGAAAAAACGGTGTAATTCACTCTATGTAAACCAAACACCACTAATAAACCAATTAATGTAAATATAATTTGCTTAAATAAATAGAAACTAGTATTACCACGATACATTTTATATGCCAATGAACCTGTTGCACTATATACTACCAATATAGAGATCAGTGATAATAAAATAACTAAACCCCAGATATATTTATCCCCTCTTGTTCGCTGGTCTAAATGCTCTCTCATCCCTCCAATAGAAGGCATTTGAGAAAATAACTTATCTGTGGTTTCTTTAAACATGATTATAATTCTTTTACGCTTTCTTTAAATTGATGTCCTCTGTCTTCGTAGTTTTTAAATAAATCAAAACTTGCGCAAGCTGGACTCAATAAAACCACATCTCCTTTCTCGGCTAATTTAAAAGAAGCATTGACTGCTTTTTTTGCAGAATCAACTTCAATTATTTGTGCTACTTTATCCTTAAAGTATTCAATTAATTTAGCGTTATCTGTTCCCATACATACAATGGCTTTTACTTTATCTTTTACTAGATCTGCCACTAATGCATAGTCATTGCCTTTGTCTACTCCACCTAAAATTAAAATAGTAGGCTTTTGCATGCTCTCTAAAGCATACCAAGTACTGTTGACATTTGTCGCTTTGCTGTCATTGATAAAATCAACGCCTTTTACGGTAGCAACAAATTCCATTCTATGTTCTAGACTATGGAAATTGCTTACGGCTTCGCGAATTTTTTCTTTTCTAATGCCCAAAGTGGATGCAGCAATGCTGGCAGCCATAGTGTTATAAGCATTATGCTTACCTTTCAAGGCAAAATCATAAATACTCATTGTCACTCTTTCTTCTTGGATTTTTAACATCATTTGTTCGTTTTTGATGTAGCCTCCTTTTTTTAATTCTTGTTTCATAGAAAATGGTAGTAGGTTAGTATGTGTAGTTAGTAATTCTAGATGTTTAACAACGACTTCGTCGTCTATGCAATAAATAAAGCAGTCTTGCTCTGTTTGATTTTCAATAATCCTAAACTTGCTTTTAATATAATTTTCAAATTGATAATTGTACCTGTCTAAATGATCTTCGGTGATATTTAAAAGAATAGCGATGTCTGGTCTGAAACTATGAATGTCATCTAATTGAAAAGAGCTTACCTCAATCACATATAGTGCTTTTGGATCTTGTGCAATTTGTCTTGCAAAAGAGAATCCAATATTGCCAACTATGGCTGCATCTTGCCCTGCTACTTTACAGATATGGTATAATAAGGATGTAGTTGTTGTTTTACCATTACTTCCAGTAATTGCAATAATCTTACTTGCCCCTTTATATCTATATCCAAATTCAATTTCACTAATCACTGGTATACCCTTTGCTCGTATTTGCTTCACCAATTCACTCTTTTCTGGTATACCGGGACTTTTCATCACTTCGTCTGCTTCTAATATTCTTTCTACATCATGTGTACCAGATTCAAATGGAATATGATTCGCTTCTAGTTCTGATTGATAAATTGGCTTAATAGCACTTGCATCAGATACAAATACATTGTATCCTTTTTGCTTTGCTAGCAAGGCAGCACCCACGCCACTCTCTCCTGCTCCTAATATGATAATCTTTTTAGACAACTTATCTTGTTTTTAACGTTAGGATAGAAGTGATGACTAATAAAATGGTGATGATCCAAAAGCGAACAGCAATTTTACTTTCGTGAAATCCTTTCTTTTGATAATGGTGATGTAAAGGACTCATTAAAAACACACGACGTCCTTCTCCGTATTTTTTCTTAGTGTACTTAAAATAACCCACTTGAATAATCACACTTAAGTTTTCAATCAAAAACACACCACAGAAAATTGGAATCAATAATTCCTTACGGACAATTATAGCTAGTGAGGCAATGATACCACCTAAAGCCAAACTTCCTGTATCACCCATGAAAACCTGAGCTGGATAAGCATTGTACCATAAAAATCCAATACAAGCCCCCACAAATGCACCTACAAATATGGACAACTCTCCCAAATTAGGAATGTACATTACGTTCAAGTAATCTGCAAAAACATAGTTTCCGCTTACGTATACAAAAACACCCAAAGCTGCTCCTATAATGGCGCTTACGCCTGCAGCTAAACCATCTAAACCGTCTGTGATATTTGCACCATTGGATACTGCAGTGATAATAAATGTGACTACTAAAATATAGACGATCCATGTATATTTTTCTGCACCTGGACCCATCCAGCTTATTAATTTACTATAATTGAACTCATGATTTTTGACAAATGGAATAGTGGTGATAGGCGTTTTTACTTTTACAAAACGACGCTCTTCGCCATTGATCGTTCTTACAACCACATCGGCACCCTTTGCAATTTTTTCGCCCTTTGCTAAACTCGCTGACACATTGGTCGAAATAATTTCACGCTCTACTGTAACTGAATTACTAAAGTACAATGTCACGCCAATGATAATACCTAATCCAACTTGACCAATCACTTTAGAAATGCCTGCCAATCCATCACTGTTCTTCTTTTTGTAAGACTCTCCCTTTTCTTGTGCATCTTTTCTTGCACGAATTTTAAAGTAATCATCTAGGAATCCAATTAGACCAAGCCATACTGTACAAAGTATCATCAATCGGATATAAACCTTATCTAAGTTGGCAAATAATAGAGTTGGTATCAATACACTCATTAAAATGATGATACCGCCCATGGTTGGTGTTCCCTTTTTTTGCTGCTCTCCTGCTAATCCAAGTTCTCTAACGCTTTCTCCAATTTGTTTTTTCTGCAAAAACAAAATCATTTTTTTACCATAAACAGTCGCTATGAACAAAGACAATAAAATCGCCATTGCTATTCTAAAAGTCAAAAACTGAAATATACCAATACCAGGTATATCAAAAGACTTATCTAACCATGAAAATAATTGATATAGCATAGGGAGTTATTTAGCAAATGAGTTGAAAATGTTTTGTAAAATTGCCTTATCATCAAAGTCCTGTTTAACCCCTTTGATATCTTGGTATTTTTCGTGGCCCTTTCCTGCAATCAAAATAATATCTCCAGGTTTTGAAAAATTCACCGCTGCTTTGATTGCCTCATAGCGGTCTACAATATTGACATACTTTCTTTTTGCAGCACTGCTTAATCCTAGCTCCATATCCTTGATAATCTGATTGGGATCTTCTGAACGAGGATTATCACTTGTAAAAATGACTTTATCACTTAAGTCACAAGCTACCTGTGCCATGATTGGTCTTTTTGTTTTATCTCTATCACCACCACAACCCACCACTGTTATAACTGTTTCTCCTCCCTTTTTTAATTTTGCAATTGTTTCTAATACATTTTGTAATGCATCTGGCGTATGCGCATAATCCACAATTCCAATTGAATTTTCGCTACTAATAATGTAATCAAATCGGCCTTCTGCACCAGTTAAAGCACTTAACACAGTCAATACTTTTTCTGAATCTTCCCCTAATTGAATAGCGATACCATAAACAGCTAAAAAATTATATGCATTAAATGTGCCTATCAATCTGCAATGCACTTCTACTTCATTCACATTCAACACCAATCCAGTCAATTGATTTTCTAAAATTTTTCCTTTATAAGTAGCTGGTGCATGCAATGCATAACTAAACTGTTTTGCTTTGGTATTGGCCAACATCACTGCGCCATTTGGATCGTCTAAATTGGTAATTGC
>Ga0208595_1000839_pt1 | contig 10540 bp, 10 predicted proteins | sample LakMenEpi28Jun11_FD_150742 | JGI IMG/M metagenome (GOLD analysis project Ga0208595, IMG submission 150742) | Freshwater microbial communities from Lake Mendota, WI - 28JUN2011 deep hole epilimnion (SPAdes) | ecosystem: Environmental > Aquatic > Freshwater > Lake > Epilimnion/Euphotic zone ...
ATGGCGGCGGCGATGTCCGGATGGTTGGCCGCGCCCAGCGTATCACCAATGTCGTGGAGCAAAGCCATCACGACATAATCCTCATCCCGGCCATCACGATGCGCGCGCGTCGCGGTTTGTAAAGAATGCGTCAGCCGGTCGACCGCGAACCCACCGAAATCCCCATCAAGCAATTTGAGATGGTCCAAAATCCGGCGACCGCCATCTTGCGAAAACGGGATATTGTGCCGCATGATGATCTGCCAATCCTCTTGCGTGCTCTGCGACATATCATGAAAATGCGCGCGGTCTTCTTGGCTGTCCATTTTGCTATCCTCTCACCTTTGACGTCTAACATCGTTGACAGACGAAACAAGGGCTTCATGCGCGCGCGAAATGCGGCTAGACTGACTATATGGCGGTATTAGAGCTTACAGATAAACCCTTTTTCTCGGACAAGAACCGCGCTTTTTGGAACTTGCACTCCGCTGGTTGGGCCGGCGCAGTCATTCTGCGCGCTGCGTCGGGTATTGCGCAGGGGCAGCCCGTCAGCTTCCTGGTGCCCATCCTGATTTCTGCGGTGACGGGCTATTCGATCACGCTGCTTCTTTCGGTGATATACCGGTTCTTGATTGGGCAGCGGCCGTTTATCACATGGAGTCTGACCTTCGTGTCCGTCTCACTCGCGACTCTTGGCTATGCCTATTTGGACGTGTGGGTGCTTCAAACCATTCGTGATGGAGTTGATGAAACGCCTTTTGCCCAGTTATGGCTGGCGGCGATTTACATTAACTCGGTGCTGCTGGCGGCATGGTCCGCATTATACTACGCGATCAATTATTTTGTGCGCGCGGAAGAACAAGCCGACCAGATGATGCGGTTGGAGGCGCAGGCGACTAGCGCGCAGCTTACGATGCTGCGTTATCAACTGAACCCCCATTTCCTGTTCAATACATTGAATAGCATTTCGACCTTAGTGCTGTTGAAACAGACGGATCAAGCCAACGCCATGCTGTCGCGGCTGTCGTCATTTTTGCGGTTTACGTTGATCAACGAGGCTGCGGCGAAAGTGCCGCTGACTCAGGAAATTGAGACGCTAAAGCTGTATCTCGATATTGAAAAAATGCGGTTTGAAGAACGCTTGCGGACATATTTCATCATCGAACCTGCGGTTGAGAATGCATTGGTCCCTTCGCTGTTGCTGCAACCACTTGTGGAAAATGCCATCAAATATGCCGTGACGCCGAAGGAAGAGGGCGCTGATATTTCTGTGACCGCTCAACTCGTCGGCCAAAGGGTGCGGATCACCGTTTCGGACACTGGCTTGGGCTTGCAGTCGGGGCAACAAGATAACAGCCTATCCACAGGCGTCGGCATGGCGAACACGCGTGAGCGTCTTTTGCAAGCTTATGGTGAGGACCAACGCTTTGAACATTATGTCAAAGCCGGGGGAGGGTTTGAGGTTTTGTTGGAACTCCCTTATCAAAGCAGGATTACAGCAGGGGAAGACAATCAAGCGGGGGCGCAACGGCAAGGAAAAATATCCGCATGAGCATTCGTACAATATTGGTCGACGATGAAAAGCTGGCCATTCAGGGTCTCGAATTACGGCTTCAACCTTTTGATGATATCGAAATTGTGGCCACTTGCCACAATGGTCGCGAGGCCATTCGCAAGATCAAGACGTTAAAGCCGGACTTGGTCTTCCTCGATATTCAAATGCCGGGATTTGACGGCTTTTCGGTTGTGCAAGGCGTGATGGACATCGACCCGCCCTTGTTCGTGTTTGTGACCGCATATTCCGAACATGCCATTAAGGCGTTTGAGGCGCAGGCCATCGATTATTTGATGAAACCGGTGGAACCCGAACGGCTGGCCGATACCATGGACCGCGTGCGCGGCAGGCTGTCCGACAAGCGGACATCGGAAGAGCTTGACAGACTGCGGACGGTTATCAACGAAGTCGCGCCAAATGCGGCGGACAATTTGGGGTCATTGGATGACGATGTGGCATCCACCCGCTTTGAAAAGCTCATCAATATCAAGGATCGCGGCCAGATTTTCCGCGTCGATGTCGCGAGCATTGAACGGATCGATGCGGCCGGCGATTATATGTGCATTTACACTGCCGACAACTCACTGATCCTGCGCGAGACTATGAAGGATTTGGAAAAACGGTTGGACCCGCGCACCTTCCAACGTGTGCACCGTTCCACGATCGTCAATTTGGATCAGGTCCGTCAGGTTAAGCCGCATACCAATGGCGAATGCTTTTTGGTGCTGGAATCGGGCGCTCAGGTGAAGGTCAGCCGGTCCTATCGCGATGTCGTCGCCCGGTTCGTCCATTAAGGAAATAGGCATGAAGCAATCCGATCCGCCAACCCGCATGAAGGCCAGCGATTAACGCGCCGTTGCTGATCCATTATGCTGAGGTGGATGAACGGATCAACGCCGTTCCGCAAAGAAATTTTTGAGCAAAATGGCGCATTCGTCTGCGGCGATGCCGGCATACACCTCCGGCCTGTGGTGCAGCGTCGCTTGTTCAAACAAACGGGGGCCATGGGCAACCGCGCCGCCCTTGGGATCGTCAGCGCCATAATAGAGCCGCGCGATGCGGGCATGGGCAATCGCGCCTGCACACATCGCGCAGGGTTCCAGCGTCACCCATAATTCGCATCCAGTGAGGCGGTCGTTGCCGAGATAGGCTGCCGCCGCGCGGATTGCGATGATTTCGGCGTGCGCGGTGGGGTCATGGCTTTCCAACGGGCGGTTCGACCCGCGCCCGATAATGACCCCGTCCTTGACGATGATTGCGCCAACGGGCACTTCGCCTTGCGCAGCCGCAGCGCGGGCAAGATTGAGCGCTTCATGCATCATTTCGCGGGCTTTGGTCAGGGACATGAGATTTTGCTAGCGCAGATTCCCGCTTTTGGCCACACATCGGCTTGACCTTTTCGGTGTGGAAGGTTAGGGGCAGCGACTTTCGCGGGTCAGTGATTCCGCATACACTCATTTTATACAGGACATATATCATGGCGCGCATCTGCGAACTCACCGGTAAGGGCCGTCTGGTCGGCAACAATGTGAGCCACGCCAACAACAAGACGAAGCGTACATTCCTGCCAAATCTGCAGAATGTGACGTTGTTGTCGGACGCATTGGAGCAAGGCTACAAGTTCCGCGTGTCGACCCACGGTCTGCGTTCGGTTGAGCATGTTGGTGGTCTCGACAATTGGTTGTTGAAGACTTCGGATGAGAAGCTTTCGACCAATGCGCGCAAAGTGAAAAAAGAAATCGCCAAGAAGCATAAAGCTGCGGCGTGAAGCTTTAGGCTGCTGACGCGGCCTTTTGCAAAAGCGAATCATAAGCCGGGGGCAGTCTATGCCTCCGGCTTTTTGCTGTCTGGTTGATCGGGCAGACGGAACTTCATCAATATCGTCCGCTGGAACAGGGTGAAATTATTGTCCGAGATCAACCAGAGGAACATGCTGTTCCCATCGCTGGTGACGGCAATCCCTTCCATATTGTCGACGAGTAATGGGGCCGCAAGCGACGCAATGACGTCCGCCGAAAGCACGCGGTCGCGACCTATGCTATCGGGGTTGAGCAGCGACACCTTCGCAGTGAAGCCTTGCATAAACCCGATGGCGCGGTTGAGAATGGCAATTCGCCCGTCGGGTAATTGCACCGCATCGGTCACGCGGTAGCCGGCGGGCGGACGGAATGTGAACGGCGTTGTGGTGGTCGTGCTTTCAATTGGGTCGCTAGAAAATATCCATGCGCTGTGCATGTCATCGTCAAGGCTCTCGGCGATGATGATAAACCGACCATCTTGCAGGCGGACGATGCTCTCCGCGCCTTTATTGCGGGGCAATTTTTGCAATATTGCGGGCCGTATCATGCCCGTTTGTTGGGCAAAGGATTTTGAATAGCGCCGGATCGCGTGATTGCTCTCAAAACTGACCCAATACTGGCCGCTATCGGGATCATAAGCCAGTCCCTCACTATCGCGGTCTTTGTAATGCACCTTCGGACCGTGCACATTTGGCAGCGGCGCAATGAAAGAACCATTTATCCGTCCATCCTCGGTCAATCTGAAGCCAATCACAGTCCCTGCATCGCCAATCCCGACAAAACGGCTATTTCCCAAAGAAACAAGTCCGGAAATCCCGCCAAAATCCTCGTTGCGGCTGCGTAATTCCCATGCCGCGATAAATTCCAGAGCGCCCACCTGCCGTTGGGTGGCGTTATCGGGATTGAGGGCCAGTCGTCGCACAATAATGTCTTGGCTGTCGCTCGGATAAATAGTGCGAACGCCGCCAACGGTGAGCACCGCCAAGATGATACCAAGCGCGAGACGTTTTATCTTTGCCGTCATGACACTCCCAACCGTTCATTGTTTTGCGCCTAAAGATGAATGAACGATAACAATCGCATTCAGCTTCGGTGCAATAGCGGCTGTCCATAAGGCAATTGTTAGCAAAACAAATCACCGATTTGCTGCACGCGGGCCGAACCTGAAAAAACATGGAGTATCGAAAATGAGAAATTTGAACAAAAGCATCGGTGCACTGGTCCTTACAGCAACGGCACTGACCGGATTTTCGGCAGCGCCAGCCATGGCGCGCGAACAATATGAGTATAATGACGGCTATTACAGCCGTGATGATCGTCAGGGCAGCTATGACCGCCGAGACTATCGCCGTGGTGACCGTTATGACCGTAACAATAATTATCGCAATAACGCGCGTTGCGACAAGGGCACAGGCGGCACGATAATCGGTGCGGTTGCAGGTGGCCTGCTTGGTAATGAAGTCGCACGTCGCGGTAACAAGACCGAAGGCAGCATCATCGGCGCAGCAGTCGGTGCCTTGGCGGGGCGTGCCATCGACAAGTCGGACAGCAACTGCCGTCGCTATCGCTAAAAAAGCTTAGGGTCAGGACCTGACGCGTGCGGCCAGTCTTCTCCCGAAGGCTGGCCTTTTCGTTACAACTGAAACTTGTCTGCTTTCGCTTTATCCGGCAAAGCACGTGCATGAATGCATCGCTAGAAACCGCTCGCTTGTCCATCCGGCCTTATCACCGCAAGTCAGAGACTGAAGTGTTGGCACCTCTCGTGGTGACGGCGACGGTCGATGCGGCCATGCGGGACCAAATCGTGCGCAGTGCGCGCAGCCTGCTGGACGATTTGCGGGCCGTGCAGGCCGATGGCTGGGTAAACTCGTTTCTGCAACAATACCGCCTTGGCACGGAAGAGGGCACGGCGCTCTTGTCGCTGGCCGAAGCGTTCTTGCGGGTTCCAGACCCGCAGACGGCGGACATGTTGATTGCGGACAAGCTGACAGACGCCGATTGGAGTGATCACACAGGGCAATCGTCCAGCATGCTGGTCAATAGTGCCACTTGGGGTTTAGTGCTGGGTAAGGCCGTCTTGGGCGACAGCACGAGCACATTGAAGCGCCTGATTGCAAAGGCAGGCGAACCCTTTGTGCGTCAGGCAGTGGGCGCAGCGATGCGCTTGATGGGGCAAGTATTTGTCATGGGCCGTGACATTGACGAAGCCATGAAACGCATGGAGTCTAAGGATAATCGCGGCTTTACCGCGAGTTTCGACATGCTTGGCGAAGCGGCGCGGACCACATCGGATGCCGAACGTTATTTCCAATCCTATGCCGCCGCGGTCGCTGCGGTCGGCCGCAACCCCGCACGCGGCCATAGCGTTTCGGTCAAATTATCCGCGCTCCACCCGCGCTATGAAACCGCGCAAAGCGCAAAATGCGTGCCGGAACTTGCCGAGATGGTGCGCGAACTGGCGCGTTCTGCGTCCGCGCTGGGTGTCCAACTCACCGTCGATGCCGAAGAGGCGGCGCGGCTGGAGATGAGCCTCGACATCATTGAAACGGTCGCGCGCGATCCGGCCTTATCCGGCTGGGACGGATTTGGCATGGCGGTGCAAGCTTATTCCAAGCGGGCCCGTCCCGTCCTCGCCTGGGCCGACGCGTTGGGCCGGGACACGTCGCGCATCCTACAAGTGCGCCTTGTGAAGGGCGCGTATTGGGACAGCGAAATCAAACATGCGCAGGAACGCGGCCTGAGCGACTTTCCCTTGTTCACGCGGAAAGCCGCGACCGATGTGTCCTATCTTGCCTGCGCGAAGGACATGCTCGCCGCGCGCAATATCCGTCCGGCGTTTGCGACGCACAATGCCTTGACGGTCGCAACCATCCTCCAATGGACGGGCAAACAGCGCGATTTTGAATTCCAGCGGCTCCACGGCATGGGGGAGGGGCTGTTTGACCGCCTTGTGCGTGAGGACGGCTATAACTGCCGCACATATGCGCCGGTCGGCGGACATCGCGACTTGCTGGCCTATCTGGTCCGCCGCTTGTTGGAAAATGGCGCGAACAGCAGTTTCGTCCACCAATTGGCAGATCAATCGATCAGCGAAGACGAATTATTGGCGGACCCGGTGGAAAAAATCATGGCCGTTGGCGGCACACGCCACCCCGCGATTGCCGCGCCTGCCGACCTTTTTCAGCCGGAGCGCCTGAACAGCAACGGCCTTGATCTGGATGACGCGGTTATATTGAAAGAAACCGCTGCCGAAATCGCAATGCCATTAAAGCTGGACGATGACGTGCGCATTAATCCAACCGACGCCGTGACGGCGGCGCTTGCGGCCTATCCTGAATGGTCCGGCACACCCGTCGAAGCGCGCGCCGATTGCCTTGATCGTCTGGCAGACTTATTGGAGGAAAACCGCAGCCGGTTGATGGCCATTGCGGTGCAAGAGGCCCGCAAAACAATTCCCGACGCGCTTTCCGAAGTCCGCGAGGCGATTGATTTTTGTCGTTATTACGCCGCACGCGCACGCACCGACTTGGTCCCTGTTGAATTGCCCGGGCCAACGGGTGAACGCAACGTCCTGCGCCATGAAGGCCGGGGCGTGTGGATCGCGATTGCCCCGTGGAATTTTCCGCTGGCGATTTTCTTGGGCCAGGTTGCTGCCGCCTTGGTTGCTGGCAACACGGTGGTCGCAAAACCAGCGCCGCAGACTCCCGACATCGGCAGGTTCGCAGTGGCACTGGCGCATAAGGCTGGCGTGCCCAAGGGCGCGTTGCAGATCGTGACGGGCGCAGGCGATGTGGGCGCGGCGCTTACGGCGGACACACGTATCGCTGGTGTAGTGTTTACCGGCTCGGCCCCGACCGCCAAGGCGATTGCGCGCAATTTGCTCGCCGATGACGACCGGCCCTTGGTCCCTTTGATCGCCGAAACGGGCGGTTTGAACGCAATGATTGTCGATTCCACCGCTTTGTCCGAACAGGTTGTGCGCGATGTCATCGTATCGGGCTTCCAATCCGCTGGCCAACGCTGTTCGGCGCTGCGGCTGTTGCTGTTGCAAGAAGATATTGCCGAACACACGCTCGAAATGCTGCGCGGCGCGATGGATACGCTGAATATGGGCGATCCTGCCGACCCAGCCACGGATATTGGGCCAGTGATTGATCAGGCGGCCTATGATTCATTGATGGCCTATCGTGCCAGCGTGAAAGACCGGATCATCCATGAAATAATTGTTCCAAAAGATGGCCTGTTCGTGCCGCCGACGGTCATCCGGCTGGACGACATAAACGACCTGAACCGAGAATTTTTCGGCCCATTGGTGCATGTAGCGACTTGGAAAGCGGGCACATTGGAAGCGACCATTGCCAAGATCAATGCAAAGGGCTTTGGCCTAACAATGGGGCTACACAGCCGGATTGCAGGCAGCGGCATATTGGTCGAACAATTGGCGCGCGTCGGTAACTTGTATATCAATCGATCCATGATTGGCGCGGTGGTCGGCAGCCAACCTTTTGGTGGCGAAGGCCTATCCGGCACCGGACCCAAGGCGGGCGGGCCACATTATCTCTATCGCTTTTGCGCAGAACGCACGACGAGCACCGACACCACCAGTGCAGGCGGCAATGCGTCGTTGCTGTCATTGGATGACGGTTAAACAAGGCGCTTGCTTGAACATCGCTGTTGGTGGCAAAGGGGGCTTATGTCCGAAACACAAAACAGTCAGCCCCGCCTTGCCGGTGGCATCTTCATCGCCTTTGGGCTATTAATCGGGGCCATAATTGGCGTCGCTATGGACCAAGCCTCTGCCGGGACAGTCATCGGCATGGCAATCGGCACCGTTATTGCGGTGGTGATCTGGATCATGGATCGCAAGCGTCGTTAAGGGAGCAGGTAAAATGTGGAAGCATGTGCGCAACATCATTTTGATCGTCATTGTTCTGGCGCTTGCGGGCATTTGGTACATTACCCGGCCCGATGTTGCCAAACTTCCGCTGGATGCCGTTACCGGCACTTCGCCCCAAATTACTGCGCCGCGCCCGCAGACTTTCCCGACCATAAAGGTGGCGGAGGTTGACCGCTGGCAAGCTGGTGAGGCACCGATTGCCGCGCCGGGCCTTATCGTCGAACGCTTTGCCGAAGGCTTGGACCATCCGCGCAACCTATATATGCTGCCCAATGGCGATATCTTGGTCGCCGAGACAAATTCGCCACCCCGCGAAGCTGGCGGCATTGAAGGTTTTGTGATGAAATGGCTGATGGGCAAGGCGGGTGCTGGTGTCCCCTCTGCCAACCGCATCATCTTGTTGCGGGACGCCGATGGCGATGGCAAGGCTGAACTGAAAACGCCGTTCCTGACGGGGCTGAATTCGCCGTTCGGCATGGTCCTGATTGGTGAGAAGCTATATGTTGCCAACACCGATGGCTTGGTCGTTTTTCCCTATAAGCAAGGCGACACAAAAATTACGGCTAAGGGTAAGGAGCTGACAAAGTTCAACGCCCTTGCGCCAAACAATCATTGGACGCGCAACCTTGCAGCGTCCCCCGATGGCAAAAAAATCTATATCGCGGTGGGGTCGAACAGCAATATTGGCGAGAATGGCATCGAAACCGAAAATGGCCGTGCTATGGTGTTGGAATATGACATCGCGAAGGACAAGAAAATTCCGTTTGCGATTGGTATGCGTAACCCCGTTGGTCTTGATTGGGACAAATCGGGCCGCTTGTGGAGCGTGGTAAACGAACGCGACATGCTGGGCTCCGATATGGTGCCTGATTATCTGGCGCTCGTCGAATTTGGTGCCGATTATGGTTGGCCGCAACATTATTGGGGCGGTTTTACCGATGCCCGCGTGTCGCCGCCAAAGCCGGCAAAGCGCGAATATGAAAGGCGTCCGGATTATGCCCTTGGCGCGCATACAGCGCCGCTTGGGTTGGCTTTTGGCTATAATGGCAAGCTTGGTGCGGGCCTGACCGAAGGGGCATTTATTGCCCGCCATGGTTCGTGGAACCGCAAGCCCGTATCGGGCTATGACGTGATCTTCGTTCCCTTTGCCAAGGGCGAACCCTCTGGCAAGCCAATCAATGTCCTAACAGGCTTTTTGGACAAGGATGGCAATGCGCAAGGCCGCCCGACGATGCTTGCGATGGCAAAGGATGGGTCCTTGTTGGTCAGCGATGACGTTGGCAATATCATCTGGCGCGTGCGGGCAAAGAATTAGATTTTACGCCCCGCGCGGCCCGCCAGTTCGACGGTATAATGCCACGCGATCCGGCCTGAACGACCGCCGCGTCCTTGGGCAAAACTCAACGCGTCGGATTCGTCCCAGTCCAGATCAAAATGGCTGGCGTAGCTGCTGACCATCTGCAGATAGGCATCTTGGTCGGGATATTGAAAGCCCAGTTTTAGGCCAAAACGGTCGGCCAAGGCCAGGCTGTCATCCATGGAATCGCGCGCGTTCATGGCGTCTGCTTGGTCAGTGCTGTCGCGCTCAACGATGTTTCGGCGGTTGGATGTGACGCACAGCCGGACATTGTTTGGACGCGCCTCAACGCCGCCCTCCAGCAATGACCGCAATAGCCGCGCATTTTGGTCGTGCGGTTCGAACGAGATGTCGTCGACGAACAACAGATAACGCCGTCCCGATGCGCCAAGCTCTTCAAACAAGGCTGGCAGGCTCGTCAAATGACTTGACGATGCTTCGACCAAGGCGATGAAGAAGCCATCTTCCTGCAGTGCAGCCACCACCGATTTGACCAAGGCGGATTTGCCCATGCCGCGTGCGCCCCACAGCAGGACATCATGCGCCGCCGCGCCAGAGGCGTGTCGTCGGCAATTTTCATACAGATCGGACTTTTGCCGGTTGACCCCGACGATTAGGTCAATCGGCAGTGGCTTAAAACCTTGCACCGCTGCCAAGGTTGTTCCGTTCCAATGGTAAGCGGGCGACGACGACAGATCGGTCGGCGGCGCTGGCGGGGGGGACAGCCGCTCAAGCGCTTCGGCGATCCGTTTCAGCGTCTGCTCGTTCAAGCAGCCAGCTCCTCTGCATCAAGCGCGTAGAGCAACTCCGCCCCCGATATTGCGGTCCCTTTATATGCCACAGCCTCTGGCACCATGACGTCCAGATAATAACGGCAGGCCGCAACCTTGCTGCGCAAAAATGCGCTGCTGCCGCCATTGGCGATGTCGGCTTGCGCGGCGCGATATTGCCTC
>Ga0208595_1000840_pt1 | contig 10539 bp, 6 predicted proteins | sample LakMenEpi28Jun11_FD_150742 | JGI IMG/M metagenome (GOLD analysis project Ga0208595, IMG submission 150742) | Freshwater microbial communities from Lake Mendota, WI - 28JUN2011 deep hole epilimnion (SPAdes) | ecosystem: Environmental > Aquatic > Freshwater > Lake > Epilimnion/Euphotic zone ...
TCTTGTACTTGTAAACCTTTGGAGCTTCGGTGACAGTTGCGTTAGCCATTAGTTGATGTCCTCCAGGGTACGAGTGCGACGGAAGCTGATGAGCGACAGGGTTCCGACCACCAAGAAGATGAGGATCGAGAATGCGCTAGCTAGACCGTAGTCTTGGCCGGTTCCAGAGAACGCGATCTTGTAGACGAAGGTGATCAGGATATCTGTGCCACCAACGTCGTAGTCGGTAACCCCGGAATCGTTGGGTCCACCCTTCGTGAGCAGATAGATGATCGTGAAGTTGTTGAAGTTGAACGCAAACGAGGCGATTAGCAGCGGGGCGATCGAAACCAACAGCAGCGGGAACTTGATCAGGCGGAATCCCTGCCAAGGCGTGGCCCCGTCGATTGTTGCTGCCTCGGTCAACTCGGCGGGGATCGATTGCAGAGCTCCGGTGACGATTAGGAACATGTAAGGGAAGCCGAGCCAGAGGTTGACCAGCAAGACTGCCAGACGCGCAGGTCCCTCCTCGGTGAGCCACGGGAAGTTCGTCGAATCTCCCGGTGTTTGCCCGAGGAGCACGGTGTTGACGAACCCGTTCTCGCGGTTGAACAGACCCACCCAGACGTAAACCGAGAGGAACGCGGGGAACGCGTAGGGCAGGATCATGATCGAGCGGTAGAACTTCTTGCCGCGCAGACGATCGTGGTTGAAGAGCAGTGCGATTGCAGTGCCTAGGACGAATGTGGTGAGCACTGTCGAAATCGCGAAGATGAAGGTCCAAGAGATGATCTTCAGGAGCGGAGCACGAAGTTGTTCATCGGTGAAGATGGTTTCGAAGTTCTTGAAACCAACCTCTACTCGCCAACCTCCCTCGAGGTAGTGCTTCGTGAGATCCCCGTCGAGGTGGTAGTAGCCATCGGTTCCGGGCTTGAAGACGTCACCAGCAACATAGTTGCCAAACTCGTCATCGAGTAACGCGGTGAACCACTTGGTCTTCTCGTCGAAGGTCATGGTCAGCTCGATTGGCAGAGCGCTCGAGAAGTCACCCGTCTTGATGCCGAGGTTTGGATTCGCAGGGTCTAGCACGACGCGAATCGACAGAAACTTGTTCTTTTCAAACTGGTTCAGCGAGTCGACCGGGATGGTGGTGTAGCCGTCAGCCGAGATTGCTGCCTTCGCGCAATTGACGACATCTTCGTCGTACTTGTCGGCACATTCGGTGCTCAGGGCGTATTCACCCTCGTTGAGCTGAACTTTTTCTTGCCCGTCTTTACCGATGTAGACCTTCTGGTCCAAACCACTGGTTAGCAGGAGGGCGCGCTCACCGCCAGCGTTCTCTTTCAAGAGAGTGGCTACGAAGTAGTCACCTTCGAGAACGCGGAACGAGGTGTTCTTGATGGTGTTAATCGCGAGAGTTTGGTCACCATTGTGAGCACTGCCGTAGTTGGTGAATGCGGTGTAACCGCTAAAGATCAGGACGTAGACCTGGAAGACGAGGAGAAACAGGACTCCGGGCGCTAGGTACTTGGCCGGCAGGCCACCCTTGCGCAGGTAGATCCAGTTGATTATGAGGGCAACGATTACCGTGCCGATTGATTCGATGAAGCGCTCTTGGGCAACCATGACCAAGACCATGAGGAACACGATGGCGTCGGTAATACCGAGCAATACGATTTTCCAGATGACGCCGGCAAGAGTGGATGGCCGTTCGTCTTTAATTTTCTTCGGTTTCATTTTGGTCTTCGACTCATCAACCATGCGCACAGCTTTCTAATAAACCTTTACCCGAAAACTAGTGAGTACCTCCGATTGGGAGGTACTCACTAGTTTGTGATTCGAGTTGTTACTTAACCTTGTCGATGGCGGTTTGAAGCGCCTTCACCATTGCAGCCCAAGCTACGTCTGGCTTTGCTTCTTTACCCTGGATGATGCGGGTCTGGGCTTTACCCCAAATGGTCCACGCAGCGTCCATCGCCGGACTGTTAGGCATAGGCACGGTGTTGGCTGCGCCTGCGAAGCCCTTGATTACAGGGTTGTCCTTTGCCTGGTTAAGAGCTGCAGCGTTAGCTGGAGTCTTGTTGAAGTTGTCATACAGGTTGAACTGGGTTGCCTGCGAGGTCATGAACTTCATGAACTCAACAGCACCTGGAACGTTGGTCGGGTTACCCGGTGCGCTAGCGACCATTAGGTAACCGCGGATTCCGAGGAACTGCTGCGGCACGATACCGGTTGGACCCTTAGGGAACTTGTCGATTGAGTAACCGGTTCCGATCTTGAGGCCGTTTACACAACCTGCCGAACCGTTCTCGATTGCGTTGATGTTCCAAGCACCGGTCACCCAGTACTTGATGGTTCCGGTGGTGACCTTCTTACCCTTGACCACAGTGGTCTTGGTTGGGTTTAGGAAGTCGCAAAGGATCTTTGCGTTAGCCGGTGGGCCGAAGAACTTGGTTCCCTTTAGCTTCATCCACTTTGCGTAGGCAGCACCCTTGGTGCCACCCATGCCAACGGTGTTGGTCCAGTCGCCCTTGTTGACTCCGCTGGCTACCTGAGTGAAGACTGGTGCACCAAACATGGTCTGGAACGGGTACATGTGGTACGGGTCAGAGTTGGTTGCTGAGTAGTTGATACCCAGCTCGCCGTCCTTGATGTCGTTGACGCTTACTAGAGGCTTCGGGGCCTTCTTCACGTTGCGAAGGATCGCAATGTTTTCGGTCCAGCCCGGAGCGCCGTAGTACTTACCGTTGTACTTCATGGCGGTTAGACCACCCTTTACGAAGTCATCCTTCCAGCTTGGCGGGAGGCTGGCGTCGATCGGGGCAAGCACATTTGCCTTGACCAAGTTACCGATCCAGTCGTGAGCGGCACCCGCGAGGATGTCTGGGCCCTGTCCCTTTGGTACAGCTACCTTCAGTGCATCGCGGACGGTGCCGAAGTCCTTTTCAACCAAGTTGATGGTGTACTCGGGGTTTTGCGACTTGAACACGTTGACACGTGCCTTGATGGTGTCGATGGTGCCCTTGTCGGCCCAGATGGTGAGGTTAGTTGCTGCGCTTGCTGGGGCTGATGCAAAGAATGCACCAGCGATAACACCAGCAGTGGCGAGCATGCCTATTGTTCTGCGTAGTTTCATTTCATTCCTACTTTCGAGATGGATGTAATGCTTCTCAATTCTGAACCTGTTTGCCCCTCCGTGGTGGGTAAACAGGTTCAAAACCGATAACTTTCTTGTTACTTTTCAAGGCTCCAGAAACAGCCCGGTTGCTCTACTTATGCAGAACAATCGTGCTGTTTGCAGGGACCATTACGAAGTTGGTGTTCTTCAAGGTCTGAAGTGTTGCCACTCCGGCCTTGTCGTTCATAACCTTGACCAACCAGGTTGCCTTGGCTGGCAAAACAACCTTCTTTGCCGAGGCATTCGGGTTGCTAGCTACGACGATCGTTGCCCAGCTGTCTTTGACAGCCTTTCCGTCGATCGAGTAGGCAAGCACATCGTTAGGTGCCGAGAGGAACTTCACGATCTTGGCGATGATGGTCGGAGAGCTCTGACGGAAGGCTGGGTGAGCCTTTCGAATAGCGATCAGACCCTTGTTGTAAGCAACCGTGGTTGCTTCCTTAGCGCGCTCGCCCCACTTGATGCTGTTTACAGAGTCAGGTGAACGGTAGCTGTTTGGGTCGCCGTCCTTCGATCGCAAGAACTCCTGGCCAGCCTGGATGAACGGGGTTCCCTGGGCTAGGAACAGCAGCGAAGAAATCTGTCTGCTCTGCTTGGCAACTGCCACACGAGATGTCTGGCTGTTTACGGCCCAGAGCTTGTCGAACAGGGTCATGTTGTCGTGTGCTTCAGCGTAGTTGACCGCTTGGCCAGCTTCGAGAACCAACCAAGGAACAGTGACGTTCGGGTTGAAAGTGTTTCCGATGATGCCGGACTTCACCGCGTTGATGGTTCCGCCTGGGCTGCCGTTGACGTAACCGCCATCTGAAAGGCCGTCAGGGCTACCCTTTACCGCGTTGCGGATACCGTCGTTGAAGGCACCGATGCCAGGCATGTTGCGAAGCTCGCCCTGGGTTCCCTTTGGCAAGCCAATGCTTGGACCCATCGACCAGCCTTCACCGATCATGGTGGCCTTCGGTTCGATGCTGCTAACTCCGGCACGAACTGCGTTCATGGTGCCGACATCCCACAGACCCATTTGGTCGATGCGGAAGCCGTCGAGCTTGTACTCCTTGGTCCAGTACTTCATCGAGTCAACGATGAACTTACGAACCATCGGGCGCTCGGTTGCGGTGTCGTTACCGCAGCCAGAACCGTTGTGCAGAACACCATTGGCATCGCGACGGAACCAGTAGCCAGGAACGATCAACTGCTGGCTGAACTCGGTGGCACTTGCGACGTGACCATAGACGACGTCCATAGTTACTCGCAGACCAGCCTTGTGCATCGCCATGATGGCTGACTTCAGCTCCTTGACTCGAGCAATCGGGTTGGCCGGGTTGCTGGAGTACTGACCTTCCGGTGCGTTGAAGTTCTTAGGGTCGTAGCCCCAGTTGTAGGTCGGGTTGCTTTCGAGACCACCAGATGCGTAGTCGTACATCGGCAGCAGCTGGACGTGGGTTACACCGAGGTCCTTGATTGCGCTCAGGCCGGTAGGCGAGGTTACCTTGCCGTACTTGACGGTCTTGCCAAGCTCGGTTAGACCTAGGAACTTGCCGCGGTTCGCTGCAGACACACCACTCGACGGGTCGATAGTCGCGTCACGAACGTGAAGCTCGTACATCACCGAGTCGACTAGACGGCCGCTGAACGCAGGCTTGGTGTGAGTGGTCCAGCCGGTCGGGTTGGTGGCAGCTAGGTCCATGACAACTCCGCGGTTGCCGTCGATCGTGACCGAGCGGGCGTATGGGTCGACAGCCTCTTCGGTGTTACCTCCCGCTGTGACACGGTAGTTGTAGACCTGTCCGGCCTTGTTGCCAGTCAGGGTTGCAACCCAAGTTCCCTTCACATCAAGAGTCATAGGAGTCACCACTGCGTCTTCTTTAGGGGTTGATGCAGTTGCGTAGGTCACCAAATCGACTGCCGAGGCAGTTGGCGCCCAAACCCTGAAGTCGGTCTTGGCCGCGGTGAAAACCGAGCCGAGATCGTCGCCTTCATAGGTGAAGTTGTTTACGAAAGCCGGGCTGGTGAAGACGTTTCCGGCAACGGCTAGGCGCTCACCGTAAACCCTGGCTGGGTCGGCATCCGTGTGCTTGACCGTAAGCGCGCTGCCAAGTGGGATGTCGGCATCGGTGGTTAGTAGCCACTGCTTCAAGCTCGAGCTACCGTTTGAGTTGTCGTTGATCTTGGTTGCCGAAATAACGTTTGGGGCTCCGAACCCTTCGAGGCTGAAGCCAGCGCCCGCGAGACCGTATGGCTTGCTGATTACTACCTTGATGGTTCTGAGGGTCTCAATGTTGGCCGACCAGATTTCGGCAGGCAGCGTGAACAAACGGTTGTCGTAGATGTAAGCGTCGCCCTGCCTGATCCAGATCTCTGCGCTCTTGTTTGCGTCTAGCTTCACGATGCGGTCCTGGTCCATGTCCTTGGTCCAGTCCGACTTCATGCGAGGGATCAAACCAAGCTCGGTTACTCCGGCGCTGATTGGTACCAAGGTCTCGATGTAGCCGAAGCCATCTGCGTCTTTGCTGCTGTTGCTGAAAGGGGTCACAACTGACTCAGGTAGCCCGACGCCCTTGAAGGCCCAGAGCCAAAGGCCCCAGTCGTTGTAGCTGGTAGAAGTGTTGCGCTTGTAGTGCACTTTGAGACTCGCGCACTGCGCGGTCGGGCAAGTGGTGGCGGCCTTTGATGGCTCAACAAATGCGAAGGAAGTAAAGACAAGTGCTATTGCAGCAACTAGCCCTAGAAGTTTGCGGTTGATCTTGGTGGTTGAAAGTTGCATTGTGTATCTCCTCAGCACAGTTTGTCGGATTGATTTAAGTGTAAGTTGCCGCAAAATATTGCGCGAAACTGTAAGCGTTTTCGTTACCAAACCGAAACCAAACAGAAAAGTGGGCCCGAGCTCTCGCCCGGACCCACTTTGCCTGTTACTGAGTTACTTAACCTGCTGCCGTTACCACGATCTTGGCGGCACGCTGTGGACCAAGTGCAGCCTTTCCGGTACCGGTCGAGGTGCCCTGGACGAAGATGTCCCAGGTTGCGTCACCGTCGGTCAGCGTTGGGGTAGGGATACCAGTGATGTCACAGGTACCAGCTAGACCCCAACGAGCGTCAGCAAACGCAGCGTTGTAGTTGTTCTTGATTTCGCAGGTCTTGGTGGTAGCACCCTTCTTTGCGGTTACAACGATGCTGTCTGGCAGAGCGCCACGTAGCGAAGGAGCGCTAGGCATTACCGGAGTAACGGTGATGGTTCCGTTGCTCAGGGTTGCCGTAGCAGTCAAGCGACCGGTGAAGGCTGGGCGCTTTGAAGACAGGTAAGAAGCACCCATCTGCACGAACGACTCAACGCTGCCAGCGGCTACGTTGTTGCTGTTCTCAGGCTTGAAGTCAGTTGACTTGACGTTGTCGTTCCAGTCACTACCGACGGCCGAACGCTTGACTAGGAAGCCAAGAGTCTGAACGTAGATGCGAGGTAGCTTGATGACTGCGTAGGCACCATAGGTGCTCGATCCGCTGAATGGAACTCCAGTTAGGTCTGCGCCAACCTTGCCCCTGTAAGGGTAGGTGGTGACGTTGGTGGTTACCTTGGTCGGAACCTTGGTGGTCACCTTCTTGCCCTTAACAACCTTGACAACGCTCTTGATGACGGTCTTGGTTACTGGGGTTACGACCTTGAAATCTGAAAGCTTTGCCTGAGCTGGAGTGTATGGACCCCAGGTCCATAGGTTCCAACCGTTGGCCTGAGCCTGAGCTAGAGGCATGTTGAGGTTGATCTTGTAGTCAACGAGGTCCTTTAGCGGGAACTCCTGCTTACCGGTACCAACGTTCCACCAGCTTTCGCCAGCTGGGAAGATGTTGTCACCGCCAAGTGGCTTGTCGGCTGCTGGGATTGCTGCCTTTGCAGGAATAGCGGCTGCGGTCTCGTCGACGTCAGTGGTGGCTGGGTCGTCTACAACTGCGTCAACAGCTGGAGAAGCGTCGCGGCCATCCCATGACTCGGTGGTGCGAAGAACGTTGTTCAGCGCGGTCAGAGTGCCCGGAAGGGTGAACTCTGCGTATGAACCATAAGCATCTTCGCCTACGAAGTTAGGAGTCCAGTCCTTGTTGACGACAGCGCCGGCAACGGTCTGGTCAGATGCACCGATGGTGTTGTCAACTGGGCCTCCGGCGTCAGCTACACCCCACCACCAGATGTTCCAGTCTGCGGCAACCGAAGCTGGGACATTTAGGTGGACCTTGAATGTGGTTGTTGTTGCTGCCTGTGCAGGCATGGCCACTGCTGAAAAACCAGCAAGTGCCAGACCGGTGCTAGCAACAGTTGCTAGTACTCGGCGAAGTGACTTGTTAATCATTTATTCCTCCGTTGGGTGGGTAATCCTTGATCTGACTCTCGTCTTCTCAAAGTGAGACAAAGGTAGCACCCGAAAACCGCCTGAATCCTAGGTTTTTGGTCGCGAATTGGTAACGATTGCTTGCGAAAATCATCAGAGTCAGTGCTGGCGCGGAAGTGGGGGCAATGGGCTCAAAATTGTAAGCGTTTCCAATTCAACGCTGGGGCGCGTCAATGGACTAACCTAAAACACATGTCTGAAAACGAACTCCTTTATGTCACCAAAGAAAATGCAGAATGGTGGCGCTCAGCCGTCATCTACCAGATCTACCCGAGGTCGTTTGCCGACGGCAACGGTGACGGAATGGGCGACCTTAAGGGCGTGACCGACCGGCTCGAATCTCTAGCCGAGCTTGGCATCGACGCCATCTGGTTCTCCCCTTTCTTCAAGTCACCACAGAAAGATGCCGGTTACGACGTCTCGGACTACAAAGACATCGACCCGCTATTCGGCACCCTGCACGACTTCGACACCATGTTGGCCAAGGCCACCAAGCTGGGCATCAGAATCATCGTTGACCTAGTGCCGAACCACTCGAGCGACCAGCACGCGTTGTTCCAGGCCGCACTCAAGGCTCCGAAGGGTTCGCCTGAGCGCGAGATGTACATGTTCCGCGATGGCAAAGGTCTGTTTGGCAACAAAGAACCAAACAACTGGAAGTCGGTCTTCGGTGGCAACGCCTGGAGCCGCATCACCGAACCGAACGGTAAAAAGGGTCAGTGGTACCTGCACATCTTTGACGCCTCGCAACCTGACTTCAACTGGGACAACCCGAAGGTGGTCGAGTACTTCGACGGCGTCCTACGTTTCTGGCTAGACCGCGGCGTAGCCGGATTCCGCATCGACGTTGCCCACGGCATGAAGAAGCGCAAGGGTCTGCCTGACACCAAGAAGGCATCGACCGAAATGGGTGGCGCTAAAGCTGAAGACCAGATGACCATCGAAGAACTAGAAGAGCAGAACCCGTTCTGGGGTCAGCCAGAGGTTCACGAAATCAACAAGCGCTGGCGCAAGATCCTCGACGAGTACGACGACCGCGTCATGTGTGGCGAGGCATGGATCATGCCACTCAACCGCATGGCCTCATGGGTCGGCCCGGGCGAGTACCACCAGACCTTCAACTTCGGCTACATGTTTGCCGACTGGAAGAAGGAAGCCCAGCGCAAGAGCATCAACGAATCTCTCGAAGCGTTTGGCAAGGTGGGAGCCCCGAGCACCTGGGTGTTCTCAAACCACGACGTCATTCGACACGTATCGCGCTTCGGCATGGTCAACGGTGTTCCTCAGGGCGACGGCATTGGCCCGAACAGCGAGCAGCCAGACGAGGCCGTTGGCCTTCGCAAGGGCCGCGCCGCAACCGCGTTTATGCTCGGCCTGCCGGGTGGAGCATACCTTTACCAGGGTGAAGAGCTCGGACTCCCGGAGCACACCACCCTAGAAGGCAAGTACCGCGAAGACCCGACCTGGTTCAGAACCAACGGCGAGCGCGTTGGCCGTGACGGCTGCCGCGTGCCGCTGCCTTGGGAGTCTGGCTCGAATGAGTCAAATGGCTTCTCGACCAAGACCGGCAACGGCTGGCTGCCACAGCCTGGGAGCTACAAGCGCTACGCACGCGACCTTCAGGTCGGCCAGCCGGGCTCGACTCTCGAGCTATACAAGTCGCTCCTGAAGATCCGCAAGGCTCACGACCTTGGCGCTGGCAACTTCGCCTGGGCTCCAGAGTTCGAAAACGAGAACTCGCTCGCCTATGTGAACAAGGGCGTCTTGGTTCTAGCGAACTTCGACGGTCACCCAATCACCTTGCCTGCGGGCGAGATTCTGGTCACCACCCAGCACGACCTCCGAGTCGAGGGTGAACTAGAGCACGACCAGACCGTCTGGATCAAACTCTCTTAATGGACCTGGCTTCGGGCGCCCACCACTCACCCTTCATCTCAAGTGAGTGGTGGGACTCGAAGCCTTCTGAGTTTCCTCAATTGGGTGATTGCATCTAGCCGAAATGGCGCTAGCGTAGGTCTTGAGCCAGACCAGACGGTTTGGCTGCAAACCGAGTAGAGAGGTCAGCCATGGCTCGCAAGACCTATGACACCGATCAGCAAATCTCCCGCCTGCGCAATTACAACATTGTCGCGGGATTCCTTCACCTAGTTCAGGCCGTCACCTTTGGAGTGTTCCTGACCCAACTTCCTTTCCAGGTTGACTACCCAGTCACCATCGAATACATGACTGGCCCTCCGGGTAGCGACTTCCCAACCGAGCTCGTGACACTGTTCAACATCAACCTCGGTGTTGGCGCGGTCGCGTTCCTTGGAATGTCTGCGTTCTTCCACTTCCTGATCTCGTCGCCTTGGTTCTACAGCCGCTACGCAGCAGGCCTGAAGAAGAACCACAACTACTTTAGATGGGTCGAGTACTCACTCAGCTCATCGGTTATGGTCTGGCTCATCGCTCAGCTCTGTGGTGTCAAAGACATGGCCGCCCTGTTCGGCATCTTTGCCGTCAACGCCTCGATGATCATGTTCGGTGCTCTTCAAGAGAAGTACGAGACTCCGGGAAACAAGAAGGGTCTGCCATTCATCTTTGGTTGCATGACCGGAATAGTTCCTTGGATCATCATCGGAGTGAACACCCTTCAGCCGGGCAGCACCAACGCAGCCGAGGTTCCAGGGTTCGTAATCGGCATCATCATTACGCTGTTCATCTTCTTCAACACCTTCGCAATCAACCAGGTTCTGCAGTACCGCCAGGTTGGCAAGTGGGCCAGCTACCTGCAGGGTGAGCGCAGCTACATCACGCTCAGCTTGATTGCAAAGTCTGTTTTGGCTTGGCAGGTGTTCTCAGGCGCTATCGTGCCTGTGCTAGTAGGCACCAACTAGTTTCAAAAACCATGACTTGTGCCCCGACCTTTTTCGGTCGGGGCACAAGTCATGTAAAGAAGAAAACCCACCCGTGGAGGGGTGGGTTTTCGTGGCTAGTGAGGGATTCGAACCCCCGAAGGCTGAGCCGTCTGAT
>Ga0208595_1000841_pt1 | contig 10526 bp, 9 predicted proteins | sample LakMenEpi28Jun11_FD_150742 | JGI IMG/M metagenome (GOLD analysis project Ga0208595, IMG submission 150742) | Freshwater microbial communities from Lake Mendota, WI - 28JUN2011 deep hole epilimnion (SPAdes) | ecosystem: Environmental > Aquatic > Freshwater > Lake > Epilimnion/Euphotic zone ...
CCCTGATTGTTCTGCCAGTACTCGTTGCCGGTGTGGTGTTGGAGAGTGTATCCACCAGCGTGATGCAGTTCGTGCATCCAGTTCAGCGGTGTGATCATTGGGAAATGGGGCACAAATTGAGTGGTGTAGGTGGCTGGAGGAACTGACATAAATACCACCCGGTTGCCATCAACGGTGTGAGTACCCATAAAGCCCAGCTCAAACACCCCTCGTGGGGACCCTGCTGGCGGAATGACTAGAACAACATCGAACTTTGAAAAGTCAATCTGGCTGTCAACTTCAGAAATGAACTTTCTTCCAAAAGCCTTGTTTGAAGTTTCCCCGCCTTTGTCATTGTCATGGTTGATTTTGTAGGGACCCACTGCAAATGGCAGCTTCACAGCAGTGCGCTCGAATGTGAATTGCTGTCTAGAATCTGACTCATTGATATAAGTCATCCAGTCCTTGAGGAAGTTGAAGTACTGGGAGTATCCCGACCACGGGCTCTGCTTTTGCGGTAGATCTTGACTAACGAAGGGTAGGAATAGGTATCTCGTCGAAGCCGATGGATGAGGGGCATCGATTTGATACTTTGGGAAAGCTCTTATTCCAGATCGTTGGCCATCGCTAATCTTGCAGGCTTCAGCGGACAAAAGGTTTGCTTCTGGAGAAAGTGTGGTCTTCGGAGCCCCCACAACGGTGGTGACCTTCTTGACTGTTACTGGTCCTGCACACATTCCTGTCTGTTTGGACCAAGTGTTGAGCTTTGAAAATGCCTTGACCGATATGTCGACATCGCAAGGTCCAGTCCAGGCAAATGCTCCTGCTGGAGCTATTGTCGTGAATCCAAGAACCAGGCTTACAAAAAGTCCTGCCTTAGCTAGTTTCCCCATGGGTTCCCCTCCCCTCAATGTTTTAGATGCTAGCAGGGTGGCCTAAACCTTTCACATATCTCCACAACTCAAACTTTGGGACTTTTGGATGCCTGAAAACGCTTTACTATCGTTTCATGCCTTCAAACCCCAACCAGCTATTGGAACTGAAGATTGCTGGCCGCTACCGGATGATTCCGGTGTGGGCCAGCAAGTTATCTTTTGAGGTAAGGCCAGGGCTAAAGTTTGACTCTCGTGCTTGGAAGCTATGGAAGCCTGTGCTGACACTGCTGAATGAGATAGCTAAAAAAGAAAAGCTCAAGATCAACTGGGTTAGAGTCCACTCTCACTTTGGTCTCAAGGGAGAAATCCCTCATGCCATGGGCTGGTGGGACCATGAGCAAAATGCCATGTTCCTGTGTCATTTTGATAAAGAGACCATGCTGCATGAGGTCGGTCACGCACTCTCCAGCGGTTACCATGGCGATCCTTGGGCTAAGCAAGCTTCGAGGTTGTATTTGAAGTATCTAAAGGGCAATCAGCTAAAAGGCGCAATGATCCAGCTAGCCCACTACCTATCGGGTAGAAGGGTATACAAAGCCCTCTATGGTGAAAGAGCTCCCAAGGCTCCGGAGATTGCGAGTATGTGGAAGGGTTTGAAGCCCTAGTCATTCAAGCTTTTTGCACCACTGACCTCAAATCACTTAGATTGACTAATTGGTCTGGACCAATTAGATTTTAAAGATGAGGATCTTCGCTCAAAACTCTTTTATCGATGGCATATTCCAACCTGCCACCATCGAGGTATCAGACGATCTCATTTCCGGCATCGAACTTGGTCCCCTTGCAGCTAATAGAGAAGTAGAGATTCGCTATGACCGGGGCTACCTGGTTCCAGGCCTTATCGACCTTCAACTCAACGGTGTGGCTGGCGTTGACTTTTCTTCTGCGAGTAAGCAGCAGATTGAGACTGCATTTGCAGATCTCCCACAAACAGGGACCACGAGTTTGTGTCCTACGGTTATCACCTCGGCCCCTAAGCAAATACAGAAACAGCTGGATATGTTCTCGAAAATGGGCCATGTTGCTGGATCGGCAAGAAGTTTGGGAGTTCACCTTGAAGGGCCAGTGATTTCATCAGAGAAAAAAGGTGCCCATGCTCTGGGTCATATTCTTTCTGGAACTCAGTTCCTAGCTTCCGGAATAGACCTCGGGCAGGTAAGGATTCTCACTCTGGCACCTGAGGTCGAGGGAGCCAACGAGGTTATTGGCTTGGCCAAGGCTAATAACGTTCTAGTTTCCCTAGGTCACTCAACCGCTGACTCAACTCAAACTAAGAAGGCTAAAGAACTTGGTGCGAGCATGGTGACTCACCTTTTCAATGCGATGCCCAAAATTCATCAACGTGAGCCTGGTATTGTCACCGCAGCTCTACTGGATGACTCTATGTTTTTTGGCCTGATTGTTGATGGCGAGCATGTAGCTCATGACTTGGTTGACCTAGCTTTGCGCTTAGGGGCAGACCGTGCCGTTATCGTCTCTGATGCCTCGGCGGCACTTCTAGCAAAGACCGGGCAAAAGGTTCAAATGGGTGGCACTGAAATTGTTGTCTCCGAGGAGGGTGTTGCCAAGCGAGAAGATGGCACACTTGCCAGTTCTGGCTTGAGCCAGCTTCAGGCTATTGAAGCCAGGGTTCGTGGTGGCTTGAGCCGTGAAGTTCTTCTGCGCTCGGCAACTATTATTCCTGCAAACGTCCTTGGAGAATCAAGGCTGGGCCGGCTGGCAGTAGGCGCAGTTGCAGACATTGTTCATTACCAAGTTGACACTGTTCCGATGGTGGACATGGTGCTTATCTCAGGAGAAAAATGTCCACTGTAATGCGAACCGAAATTGCTGAGCAGCCGCTAGTTGCAGCTCAAACCCTAATGGCCGTCGAGGCCCTTACTAAGGATCTTGCCTCAGCGAATCTTGCAAAACCTGAAAAGGTGCTGTTTATCGCCCGCGGGACCAGTGACAACGTCGCCAGCTACGGCACTTGTCTGATACCAGTAATTGCTGGCATTGAGGCCTACTCCCTTTCACCATCACTGCTTAATAGCTATCAGGTCAAGCTGGATCTTAGAAATACCCTGGTTTTTGCCATCAGCCAATCGGGTGAAACGGCAGAGATTGTTCGGGCGGCTCGAAAAGCCAAAGACTTTGGCGCGACTGTTATTGGCATCACAAACAATTTAGGTTCAGGGTTAGAAAAAACCAGTGATTTTTGTTTGGTGACTCCGGCAGGAAAAGAACTCGCAGTTCCTGCGACAAAGACCTACTCGGCTGCAGTTATTGCTCTGGCGGCAATTTGCTCGTTTTTGTTTGACTCATCCGAACTTAGGAATCAACTTGAAATGGTTCCCGAGCTCATGACCAAGCAATTGGCCGCGAAAAAAATTGATTCGGGAATCGTTAAGCTGCTCGCAGGTGCGCGAACAACTGTCTTTGCTGGGCGCGGTCTGGCCCTTGGGGGAATTTTGGAGTCGGCCCTGAAGCTCAAGGAAACCTGCTCAATCAACGCGGTTGGAACTAGCGTTGCTGATTTTGTCCATGGGCCAATTTCTGCTCTTGGACCCGATGTCCCACTGGTGATTTTTTCAGCTGATTCCCAATCGCCAATTTATCCGGGACTTGAGGATCTAATTATCCGCGCCCAAAAAACCGGAGCACCCGTAGTCACCTTCGGTCGGTTCACTAGATCTTCGGAATCCAACTTACACATCTCGGTTCAAGCCGAGGACTACATGGAATTGATCTCGCCACTGATTATTGCCATACCAAGTCAGCTACTGGCCGCTTCCGTGGCCGATGAAAAGGGATTGAATGCCGATTCCCCGATAGTTCTGAGTAAAGTCACTCAAACCGTCTAAAGAACTATTCTTCCAGCCGCACGTGATAGGCGAAGTCGTATCTATCTCCTGGTCTGATTGAAATGCTTCGCTCGATTTCTCGGCCACGGATATCAAGAGCAATTCTTATAATCTCGAAGGCTGGTTCGCCCTTTTTGGCATCCAAAAGCAATGCTTGGTCTGCATCAAGCACTATAGGTGAGATGTGCTCTTCGGCACTTTCAAGTTTTACGCTGTAGTCATTTTTCAAAATTTTGTAGACCGAACTGGAAAGATCTTTTTCTCGCAGGTCTGGGGCAATCTCGCTAGATACGTAGCAAACTTCTAGCGACATTGGGCGGTTGTCCCCGAGTCTTAGTCGTTCAATTTTTAGAAAAGGGCCAGCCGGGGAGTTATCACCGGGAACCTGGGAGACCTGGCTTACGGTCAGAAGCTTCGAGGCTGGAACCATACCTCGGCTAATTAGCTCCTCGCTGAAGGACATTAGCTTGAGGCGCTTGGTGACGCGTCTTTTAGCAACGTAGGATCCTGATCCGTGAATTGTGTAAATGATTCCCTCGTTTTGCAAAGTTGCGAGGGCTTGGCGAACTGTTTCGCGGCTGACGCCGAATCTGTCAGCAAGCTGACGCTCGCGCTCTATTGGAGAGTCCGGATCTTGTAGCTTCAACTCACCTTTGAGTTCAGAGATAAGCCAGTCCCGCTTGGAAACCGATGAGCCATCTACGGCCTTGGCTCCTGGTTGTGGCATGCTATCCCCATGACTATCTCTATAGGTTTTGACATCGGAGGAACAAAAATCTCCGCTGCCTACATTGTAGGTCAGGATATTGTTGCAGTTCAAAAGCTTAGCTACAACCGTAGCGAGCTAATTAGCGACATTGCGGGTCTGTATAAAGAATTAGTGTCAAATCGCGAACCTGCCTCGAGAATCGGGGTTTCTTGCGCTGGCCTAGTTGATTCACGCGCCGGTATCGTCCGATTTGCAGGCAACCTAGGTATGGATCAGTTTCCTCTCGGTCCTGAATTGGAAAAAGCCTTGGGAGTCCCTGTCCTAGTTGAAAATGATGCGCGCTGCGCTATTTGGGGAGAATTTTCCAAAGCTCAAGGTTCTTTAGGTAAGAATGTTGCTGGGCTGGTTCTAGGGACCGGGGTCGGTGGCGGTTTGATCATCGACTCCAAACTAATCATTGGCAAAAATGGGTTCGCCAGTGAATTTGGACATTTGCCGGTTACTAACTCCAATCGAAGGTGCGCCTGCGGACTTAACGGTTGTCTAGAATCCGTGGCTGGTGGACGCTCCTTTGAAGAAAGTTTTGAGGCCACCACTGGTCAATCCCTCACGGGCGAACAGCTCGCCGAAAGAGCCAGGGCCTCGGACCCTTTAGCCCTCGAGGCATTTGACGAGGTTGGCAAAGCAATTGGTCAGGTCATCGCCCAGCTCGATACTGCGTTGGATCTGGATTCCCTGGTCATCGGTGGAGGCTTTGGTAGCACGTCCGATATATGGCTAGAAACCGCCAAAGCCAGCTACCGGCAGGGCCTAGTTGGTTCGGCAAACCGGGAGAATTTGAGGATTGTCATCAGCCAGCTGGGTGAGCAAGCCCAGCTATTTGGGGCCGGATCGCTGAGTTAAGGGCAAAATCACATCTCTATACAGTTTCCCAAAAAGTGGACATTTGGCAAAATAAATTGGTCTAGACTTCTTTTCAACCGCTCTGTGGGCAAGCCACTGAGTCGGTCTTCAAGGAGGAAGAACTAATGAAGCTAAGAGGAAAAAGGACGGCTGTTGCCGTTGCGTCTGCTCTTATTGCGTCACTGAGCGTCGTCGGTGTAGCACCAGCGGCAAACTCAGCAGACCCAAGCTCCATCACCGTTTGGATGATGGGCGACTATGAGAGCTGGCCAGGTGCAGTCACCATGGCAAACAAGGAGTTCAACAAGAAGTACCCAAACACCACTGTGGTCATTGAGAAGCAGACTTGGGCCGATCACTTAACCAAGTTTGAAGCAACACTTGCATCCAACAATGTTCCAGACGTTATTGAATTTGGAAACACAGAAGTCACAAAGTACGCTGCAGCTGGTGCGCTTGCTGACCTAACTAGCTACAAAGCTGGAATGGACAACAGCAAGACCTGGCTAAAGGGTCTAACTGACGCTGGAAGCTACAACGGCAAGCTATACGCAGTTCCTTACTACGCAGGTAGCCGTGCGGTTATCTACCGCACTGACATGTACAAGGCTGTTGGCGCAAAGATTCCAACTTCCTACGCAGAGTTTCTTGCAACCAGCAAGAAGGTTCAGGCAAAGTACGGAGCAAGTAACAAGAACTTCTCTGCTATTCACATGCCAGGCAAGTACTGGTACGCAGCGATGTCATTTGTTTACGATGCAAAGGGGTCTATCGCCAAGAAGAACTCAGCTGGCAAGTGGGTAGGAAACCTTTCCTCACCTCAGTCAATCGCTGGTCTAAACCGCTTCAAGGAGATTACTTCAACAATCACCAAGGCAAACAAGTCCGGAACCGAAGCTGAGCAGTGGAACGTCATGGCCAGCTCTGGTGCAGGTGCTTCCTACAGCAACGGTTGGGAACTAGGTCTGGCATCTGGCGGAAACGCAAAGCTTGCTAGCAAACTAAGCGCCTACCCAATGCCATCAGTCACAAAGGGTAAGTATGCTCCAGCGTTCCTTGGAGGATCTAACCTTGCAGTGCCTGCTAAGTCAGACGCAGTAGCTCTTGGAGCAGAGTGGATTAAGCACTATGTTTCAGCAAAGTCGATGACTTACATCGTCACCGAAGGTGGCGCACTTCCTAACAACACCGCTTTGCTTTACTTGGTGCCACCAGCCAACAAGGCCTTTGCAGAAGCTGCAAAGAGCACTTGGTTCGTACCAGCAGCAAAGAACTGGGTAAATGTTGAAAAAGCACAGGTCCTCCAGACAATGCTTTCCAACATCGCAACCGGAAAGAAAACTGTGGCAGTAGCTGCTGCAGAGGCGGACAAGGAAATTACTAAGCTTCTTACCGAGTAAGTAGTTTCATTAGAAAACCAGAGGGGGCGGATCAAGCAATTGGTCCGCCCCCAACTAAATCTCGAGAGAGAAAAATGGCAAAGACATCGCTGACAGTACGGGGCGCTAGGTTCAGCATCTGGCCTTACCTGCTCGTGGCTCCAGCGGTTTTGGTAGTCGGTGCCATTCTTGGCTACCCAATTTTTCGACTTTTCGAACTGTCCTTTCAGAAGTACGGCATTGAAGAGATAATCTTCGGTGCCGCCCAGTACATTGGCTTCGAAAACTTCGCAACAATTTTTGCCGATGAAGAGTTCTATCAGGTTTTATCCAGAACTCTTGTCTTTACCGTTTACGCAGTCACCGTTTCAGTCGTTCTCGGTGCGATTTTGGCCCACGCCCTATTGCGGATGTCTAAGCCGCTTCAGATTGTTGTCAACAGCGTCTTGGTCATTGTTTGGGCCATGCCACAGCTTGTAGGAATCTCCATCTGGCGATGGATGTTCAGCTATGACTTCAGCGTCATTACCGGTTCAATTCAAGCTCTTGGGTTCGATATTTCAAATGTGAATTGGTTTGAAAATCCAATTATCGGTTTTGGAATTATTGGACTTGTCGTAATTTGGGGCGCTATCCCCTTCATCACGATCTCCCTCTACGCCGGTCTAACCCAGGTACCCAAAGAGTATGTTGAGGCTGCCGAGCTAGATGGAGCAACAAGGTTTCAGGTGTTTAGAAACATCTATCTGCCCTTACTTTTACCGATTTATGTAATCCTGATTTCACTTTCCATAATCTGGGACTTCCAGGTCTTTGCCCACATCTGGGTAATGCTCGAATTTAGACCAGATCCGGAGTATTACACCCTTGCCGTTTACGCCTTCCAAACATCATTTGGAATCAGTGAATACGGCCGGGGCGCTGCAATTGCGGTAGTCATGGTCGTTATTTTGCTAGCTGCAACTTTCTATTACCTACGCCGGATGATCAAGGAATCCAAATGAAATCAATATTTCGAGGTGCCAACCTGACCGGTCTAGCGTTCCTACTATTCCTAGGATTTCCGGTTTATTGGATGGTCTCAACCTCGTTCAAGGATCCAAAAGATGTTCTGGTAGCAAGCCCGTCGCTTATCCCAACCAGCTTTTCGTTGGAAAACTATGTTCTGGCCTTTGAGAAGGAATACTTCATTGGCTCGATTATCAACAGCGCCATCGTTGTAAGTGCAACTGTTGTAGTTAGCGTTGTGCTGGCTCTAACGGCATCCTTTGCTCTAGCCCGAATCCAATTCAGAGGAAAGAGCACTTTTACAGTGTTGATTCTCTTGGTTCAGATGGTCCCCTTGACAGCGCTTATCATCCCGCTGTTTCTTCAGTTGAGCTCGCTTGGGCTTGTAAACACCCAGCCTGGTTTGATAATCACGTACATTGCCTTCGTTCTACCCTTTGTGATCTGGACCCTCCGGGGTTTCTTGATGGGCATTCCTCAGGAGCTCGAAGAGGCAGCTCTTGTAGATGGTTGCTCTAGACCTAAGGCTTTTGTTTACATCATCTTCCCTTTGATGGCGCCAGGGCTGGTGGCAACCGGGGTGTACGCATTTATTCAGGCCTGGAATGAATTCTTACTGGCCTACATCATCATGGCTAGCCAAGAGAACCAAACTCTCCCGGTTTGGCTGGCTGGATTCACAACCAGAACCGGAACTGAGTGGGGTCCGCTAATGGCAGCGTCCGTCATCGCGGCAATTCCTGCAGTTGTATTGTTCCTGATCTTCCAGAAAAAGCTTGCCGTTGGAGTAACTGCTGGCGCGATCAAGGGTTAGCTTTTGAAGCTCTCTTATAAGCAACGGGAAATACTCGGAGTCCTAAGCCCAGGCTTTGGCGGCACCGAAATCCCTCAGTACATCAGGGGCTATCTTGAGCAGGGCCTTGGAGGCATAACGCTCTTTGGATCCAACACGCCAGATTTAGAATCCACAGCAGCATTGATCGCGCAAATTCGAGCCATTAATCCGGATTGCATTATCTCGATTGATGAGGAATCTGGCGATGTAACCCGCCTTTGGGCTAAATCCGGCAGCCCCTTCCCTTCCCCCTATGTCCTGGGCCGAGTCTCAGACGCGACTTTTACTGAGTCGGTATTCCAGCAGCTCGGTGCCAATCTTGCCCAGCTCGATATTGATCTGACCTTTGCTCCGGTTCTCGATCTGGCAATTTCAAAAGACAATCCCATTGTTGGGGTCCGGTCTTTTGGTTCAAATCCCGAACTGGTGTCCATCGAAGGTGCAGCGGCAGTTAGAGGCTTAGGAAGGGCGGGAATCTCAACGGCTCCGAAACACTTTCCTGGCCACGGAAAAACCTCAGCCGATTCTCACCTCGACCTGCCAAAGATAGAAGCTTCACTCCAAGAGCTAATGAGCGAGGACCTGCTGCCTTTTTTTGCCGCCATCAAGGAAGGTGCTCCAGCCATCATGATGGGCCACCTGCTAATTCCTTCCGTTGATTCCAAGCCAGTTAGCTTGAGTAGCGTTTGGATTAACGACATCCTTAGAAACAAGCTAAATTTCCATGGCGTCGTAGTGACAGACGCCCTGGATATGGGAGCACTGGGAGGGCTCGAGAACATCCACCGTTCATCGATTGATGCCATCAGGGCTGGAGCTAACTTATTGTGTCTGTCGGGTATTGCAGACCAAAGTAAGATACTGACAAATATTCTCCACCTCGCAGAATCTGAGCTCACCGACGAAGACTTAAATAAAATTTCCAGGTCCAAACAAATGATTCGATCCCTGAGAAGAAACCCTTCTGCTATCTCTTACGTTGAGGACTTGGACACCAGCCGAATTGCTGAAGGATTCGAAGTAATCGGTAATCCAAGACTCGAAAGTGGATCTACAGCTGTTCTATCTCTTGGGGCCGCGCCAACTATTGCCTCAGGCAGTATTTCTTGGGGTTTGGAAGTATCGCTGACCTTGCGGGGCCATGCAATCACTGACTTTGACACCACAAAGAATCAAATAGTCCAATTTAGAGATGCCTGGCGCGATGAGAAAGTGCTGGATCGCCTGCTTATGCTAAGGACTAACCATCCAGACGCAATCTTTGTGGATTTTGGCTGGCCGACTAGCGTTTTTACAGCTAACAACTTGATTCGGACCTTTGGGGCTACCCGAGCTCACGCCGATGCAGTTGCTCAATTCTTACTTGCTAATTAGTTCTTTGAATTCAAGCGAGACCAAACCGGTTCATGATCCAGCTAGCTCATTACCTATCGGGTAGAAGGGTATACAAAGCCCTCTATGGTCAGAGAGCCCCCAAGGCTCCGGAAATTGCGAGCATGTGGAAGGGCTTGAAGCCCTAGTTAGACATCTCCAATGGGTACCTTTTCACGGGTACCCAAATGCTCTATTGATATGATTGAGTTCTGTATTGGAATCTAGTTCCGAGCAGCAGATTCAGGTTGTGGGACAAATGAAAACGAAGTTGATTCGCACCAGTAGAGCTCTATTGGCTGCAGCAACTGCTGCCGTGCTGTTGGTGCCTGCGGGCGCTACCCCATCGATGGCTGCCGGCATCTCAGCTGGCAATCTGGTATCAGCTCGATCAATTGCCACTTCCCTGCCTGCATCAAGTTGTTTGTCGCCCCATACAAATGGTCGGTCAGATGTTTCTATCGGTAATCGGCTGTCTTCAGGCCGGGCTCCGAGTACTGGGGTGGTGAACTACGTCGTGCTGTTTGTGGATTTTCCCGCTTTAGCTTCCACTAGAACTAC
>Ga0208595_1000843_pt1 | contig 10501 bp, 13 predicted proteins | sample LakMenEpi28Jun11_FD_150742 | JGI IMG/M metagenome (GOLD analysis project Ga0208595, IMG submission 150742) | Freshwater microbial communities from Lake Mendota, WI - 28JUN2011 deep hole epilimnion (SPAdes) | ecosystem: Environmental > Aquatic > Freshwater > Lake > Epilimnion/Euphotic zone ...
AATTCGAGCCACGACTCAATGGCAGGGTTTTTCCTGCGATGGGATTTGTGCTTGAGCATTGAGGGTGGAGATCATTTCCGAAGTTCGTCCAGGAAATTGAATCCGGCTTAGACACACTCCAAGCCTTCCGCCGCGGCTGCGGTGGCAAGTTTCTGATCAGCACACGCAAAACGGAGATCGAGCATGCCGGCGTTTTCCATCGCAAGGGCGGCTGCGAGTTGGAGCGCGTCGGCGGCCCGTAATGGGTGGGTGCGCAGAAGGCGAAGCGCCAATTTGCGAACGGCCGCGGTAGGGTTCACCTCGTGCCATGCAACGACGAGTTCCGCGAGGCGTTCGCGGGCAAGCTTGGCATCAGCAATAGTCAGCGATCCATCGCGCAGACAGCGTTGAAGAGCGGATTCGCACTCCACGGCAGTCCCCCACCAAACGGCAAATTTCGGGTCAGCCTCAAGCTGGCCGCGCCTTGCGACGCTGTCCTCTTCCTCCACCAACAGAGCGACGAGCGCTGAGCTATCCCAAAAAATCATCGCCCGCCCTCCCGTTCTTCGAGAATGGCATCGCGCAAAGAACTTGAGGCAGGCATGAGAGGCCGAGCTGCCGCAATGAATGCCGCAACATTCAAGGTTGTTTGGGGCGGGCTAAGCAGACCGCTGGCATGAAGGGGCTCCAGCGGCATCTCACCCGCCGCCAACGGCCGGATCTGCGCGACAGGCCGATTGCGATCCGTGATGACAATGGTCTCGCCCTGCTTCACCTGCTCGATGATCCGACTAAAATGGTTTTTCGCGGTGGCAATGTTAGCAATTTTCATATGTCCAAGTTAGCCATATTGGTGGATTTGTCAAGGAAAGGGATCTAGGTGACGGGTACCTTCACGAACCCTAAGCCTCTAAGCCTCTACTATTTCCCAGACAAACTGTAAGAGATCGAGAAAACCCGTAGGATTAACGATGCTTTGGGGGATTTCATGGGGGTCTCCATGGAATTCTCACGTTCCATTCTCACGTTCCAAACGATCCAAAAACACTGAGCGTTTTCCTCCGCGCGCTCAGCATCTCCGCGTTTCGTTGAACCTAAGTTTCCTGCTAGCCTCCCGCTCCACCCTCCCCTTCGGCAAAAACGCGGGCCTTGAGATCGCGGTTGGCGCTGCGCGCCTTCAGCACGAGCCAGATCGCGACAACCGACCACGCGAGCAGCCAAAATGCGAAGGCACCGGAGATGGCCTGCAGCGGCAGTTTTTCCACATCGTTGATGCTGAGCCGCGACACTGGCGCGGCAAGGGGCAGGCTGAGCGGCGACATGCTCGTGACCCATGAGCTGATGTGAAGAAGATTGTTGCTGATGGTTCCCATGATGGACCCGGCCATGATCGGTACCACGCCGATAAAAATCACTGCCAGGCCCAAGGAGCGCCCGCCTTTCCATTGGAGCAAGGTTTGAAATCCAAGGCCCACGGCGAGCATCACGATCGCATAAATCCCAAGCATTTCGATTCCCACACGATGGCCGGGATACCAGCGAGACTCGACCAGCTCGCAGGTGAAGACATACCAACCGAGCGCGGCGAGGATCGACATGATCGCGACAAACATCGTGGCCGGCGCGGCATCACCAAGCATGGGGATTTTTTGCTGCCCATGCTTGCGTGCTTTTCTCCACCCGCGCGTCTGGCGATCGAGATTGGGCGTGATGATCAGCGCGAGGATGAAGATCAATGACAGCGAAAATATTCCGTAGACCGCGATCATCGCCAAGGCCTCGCCATGCGTTGGGACCCAATCGGCCTTGAGCGGAATGAAGCGTTCGAATCCCCGCGATGGGAAAAGCTCGCCGGTTTCGATGAGTGGCAGCGCATTGCCAAGAAGCAGCACCTGCACCCATGCGAAGAAACCGAGCGCCCATGCCTTGTTGAGCAGGTGGGCTTCATGACGCTGCCACTTGCGGCAAAGCATCATCGCAAAAACAAGGATCAGGCCGCCTTGCGAAAACGCAGTGAAAACCGCTTCGGGAAAATCGAGATCGAAAAATTTGACGGTGGGAAAAAGCTGCTGTCCGGCCTTGAGCGCGGCGGCGGCGTCTTTTGGCAGAAGGCCCGGAAGGCTTTCCTGGAACACCGGCGTAATCGTCAAGTACTTGAAGAACACCAGACCGAACTTCGCCATTTGCGGCACGATCGTGTAGAGCGAGAACACGAGGCCAATCGAAATGAGAAATGCCCAGCGCCGGTTGCGCACGACCGTGCCGGTGACGAGACCGGTGAAGTGATAGGTGAGCGTGGTGGTGAAAAGGATAAGATAAAGCGGCAACCAAACCCTGCATTCAATCCCGCCGCTCCATATCGCCCACGCGGTGAACGGCAATGTGCAAAGAAACATCGCGTATTCGCGAACTGGCAGACCAAAAAGATAACCCAGCACCTTTGAAAGCGGCGTCATCGGAATGAGCCGTTGATAATCGATGACCCCTTCATCGCGCTCGGTGATCATGCCGCCCGATGCCTGCGCGGTGCCCAACACGAACAGGATCAGAGCCTGAAACACAAACAGCGGAATGATGGCGGAGCGCGCGGCGCTGACCGGATCCGCATTGGACCTGAGCCCCAGCGACTGCACCAACCCGCTGATGAATGCCGCGATCAGAAGCGTGATCAGCAAGGCAATGCCGAGGCCACGCAGGCGCAGCCGCGAACGGCAGTAGCGCAGGAAAATCGGATTTCCCCAAATCCGCCACGGGACATGACGCGTGAATTCAGGCATGTGGTTCATTGCGTTCGTGACTGACGGTTGATTTCGGCGACCTCCACCAGCAGGTCTTCGAGCGATGATCGTTTTTCCTCGAAGGATTTGATGCGCAAGCCTTGGGCAACGAGGCCGGCGACCAAGGAGGCTTGCGCATGATCATCGCCATCGAAGTAGAATCCGATCTTGTTGGCATCGGCGCGCAGTTCGCGCACACCGCTTTGCGAAGACAGCCAGGTCGCCGCCGATTGCGGATCATCGATAAAATGAGCGGTGAGCATGCGGTTGGTGTTGCCGAGTTGGTGGCGCACCTCGTCGACGCTGCCCGAAGCCAGCAGTTGGCCGCGATTCATCACGCAGAGCGAGCTGCACATTTCGGCGAGCTCGCCGAGGATATGAGAACTAACGATCACCGTGGCTCCATGATCCGCGATCTTGCGGAGCGCCATGCGCAGGTCACGGCGCGCGAGCGGATCAAGGCCGCTGGCAGGCTCATCGAGGATCAACACGCGGGGCCGATGCAGCATCGTCTTGGCAAGCACCACGCGCTGGGTCTGACCGCGCGAAAGCTCGCCGCACCACTGGTTGCGCTGACCCTCCAACGCAACCTCCTCAAGGCACTCGGCCACGCGATCACGACGCTTCGTTCGATTGGCCATGCCATAGGCAGCGGCGTGAAAATCAAGAAACTCCCACACCTTCAAATCGGATGGCACCGGCGCAAGATCTGGCATATAGCCCACCACGCGCCGCGCGCTTTCGATGTCATCCGCGATATCAATTCCATCGAGCAACACTTCTCCATAGGTCGGCTCCATCAGCGTCGCGAGCACACGAAAAGTGCTGGTTTTTCCCGCACCATTGGGCCCCACAAGACCAAACACCTCACCTGCCGGAACTGACAGGGAAAGGTCATTGACCGCAACAAAATCACCGTAATCCACGCGGAGCGAGCGGATATCGATGGCAGGTGGCGCGGCACTCATCACTTGGAAAATCGTTGATCAAAAATCATCAAGCGGATCCCACTCGGCAGGCAACTTGAGACCGATCGCTTCGAGGTCCTTGGAAGCCTCATCGCGTCGGCGCTGTTGTTCGGCATCATAAGCCGCGCGTTGCTCAGGCCGCAGCACGGAAAGCATCGCCTCACGCGAATCACCCGCCGAGGAAAGCGCCTGTCCATCGGCGCCTTCGATGCGCAGTGCGGGATCATAGTCCTTCGAACTTCTCGCCATGATGCCGAAGACCTTGTCGGATTGCTCCGTATCAAGGCTGACGATGTTGTTGAGTCGCTCGACCTTCATGTCGGCAAATTGCTGCACGCGCTGCGCCTTCTCATTGATGCGCTCGGTCTTGAATGTCGCGAGGTCTTGACCGCTCAGCATGTTTTCCATGAAACGATCGATTCCTTCATCGGGCCGCGCATCGCGCGAGGCGCTCATCAGGTCCTCAATGCGCGTGCCCTCCTGCGTGACCAATGCCGTCCATGCCTTGGCATCGTCCTCGGTTTTTCGCCGAAACCATTGTTTGAGCGACTCCTGCTGCGACGCGTTGAGATTGTATTTGCGCGCCAATTCGCCGACCCGACTATCGATCGTTCGCTGCCCCTCGCGGACGCGCATGCGATCGAAGAGCGGGGCAAGATCACGCAAGAGCGGCTGACTTGCGCGAAAGATGTCATCGGGAGTCACCGGGCGGCCGTCGCGGATGTTTTGGCCAAGGTCGCGCAAACGATCGGTGACCGTTTGGGTTGGTCGGCGTCTTGATTCGGGCACGCTTTCCTCGAGTGCCGCGATGCGGAGGTTCGCGCGCTTGAGGTCGTGCTCGAGTTTTTGCGCGCGCTCTTCGGGAGATCCGGCCGCAGCGGGCATGCTGTTACGGAAAAGCGTGACCCCGGTGCCGCCGAGGGCAAGTCCCACCACCAGCGGAATGATCGAGCGCAGCGATTGGAAAACTTGCATGGCTCGAAGCTGTGAAAACACACATCGCGACGCAATCACCAAACACCCAGCTATGTGAGCTGGCGGGCATTCAAATTTTAGGAAAGACTGCCGCTCATGATTATCAATTATCAACAGGCAGAAAACCAGATGCTCGCACATTTGGCCGAATCGGTCTTCTAAGGGTTATGCAACAAACATTCACGGCCATTTTAACTCGCGAGGATGGCGGATTCGTCGCACTCTGTCCTGAAGTGGATGTGGCTTCGCAAGGAGCTACAGTAGAGGAGGCCAAAGCGAATCTAAAGGAAGCGGTGGAATTGTTCTTTGAATGCGCTTCCGGTGAGGAAGTGCGCCAGCGTGGCAGCCACATGGTCATGCAGCGGGCGATCGAAGGTGGCACCATTACCATTCCGGTGCCTGATCATTCCGAACTCCGCACTGGCACACTGCGTTCGATCATTCGTCAAAGCGGCTTGGCAGTAGAGGAATTTCGCTGATTCAATTTTCCAGGAAAATTGGCAGGAATCAAATCGAAACGCGGAGCCGCGAAGATCATGTATGGGGGGACCCATATTGCATCGGGCTTAACAACCTTCCAAGAAGGTTATTCAGATTCAGGGTCGCTCGACATCACCACCTTGTTTAAAACCGCACTCGGCAATGCCACTTCCAACAAGGGGCTGGCACTGCAATTCTACTTCGTCGGCCCCACAGGCGGCACCAGCCCTTACCAGGGTGGCATTCTCAATACTGTGAGCATCGATGTGACTGCGGATCTCAGCTATCGGTCTGCACCTCCAACACATGTCGCCCTCAACATGGTCAACAATGGCGGAGTGAAAAATCTCGTCCTCACCGGCAGCGGAGGAGTTGGCTCGCTGGGTTATTCCATTGAGAGTTCCACCAATCTGATCGACTGGAACACCATCGCGATTCGCCAGCCGTTTGGCAGCGGCGGCACGGTGAATTTCACGCAGGCTTTAGCCAATCCGCTTCCATCCAGGCTCTTCTATCGCATCAGCGTGCCTTGAATTGGATATTCCCTTGCAGGGGGATACCAAAACCCATTTCACGCCAAACCCTTTATGAATCGAGATTCCGGCCGGCAGGCCGCAAAACCTGCAGTAAAACACAGCCTTTTCGCAGACCCGCCAGACACAAGACAGGACAGCATGCCGCTATTGCGCGAGGCTACCTGCCGCGCATCTTTTCGGTGTATTCTTCGAGGCTTGTTTCGCTCATGCCCATGGCTGGCGCCATGGTGTCCTCATTTGTGAGGCAACGGGACCCTCGCGAACGATCCGGGATTTCCTTTCGGTGTCCGCTTCAATGAGGCAATACGCACCTATCACCGCCAGCAGATCCTTTCCCTAGCTTGATCGCCCTGCCAAACCGAACTCAGAGAAGCAGTTTGACGGAAAGCTGGAAAGCTGGCAAGTTACCTCCGTGAAAACGACCCTCGACATCCCCGATGATCTCCTGCGCGCCATGAAAATGCGTGCCGTGCAGGAGGGGCGCAAATTCAAAGACGTGGCGACTGAGATTTTTCGCCGCGGCTTGGCCCAACCTAAAATGGCAGCGCACTCGGACGGCGGGCAGCGGGTGAAACTGCCCCTGATCCAGTGCCTTCACCCGGCAGATTCACAAGCGACGCTCACGCCGGATCAAGTCGCCGATGTGCTCCTGAAACAGGAATTGGAATGGAGCCATGAAGCTACTCGACGTTAATATCTGGCTGGCCTTGGTTCTCTCCAAGCACACGCACCATCGGGCGGCCCGTGCCTGGCTGGAAGACCAGCCAGAGAGTGCCAGCCTGTGCTTTTGCCGCGTCACCCAGCAGGGATTGGTGCGGCTGCTCACCACTGCCGAGGTGCTGGCCGGCTATGGAAATCCTCCGCTAAGCAACCGGGAGGCATGGGACGTGATCGACGGTTTCATGAAGGATGAGCGCTTCACATTCGCCAACGAACCGGAAGGCGTGGAGGAAACCTGGAAAGCCTTGGCAATCCGCGACACCCATTCACCGAAACTGTGGATGGATGCCTACTTGGCCGCTTTTGCCATTCGTTCCGGGCTCCAGATGATCACCACCGACAAGGCATTCTCCCAATTCAGCGGGCTGGATCTGCTGGTGCTGCATGCGCGAAAATCCTGACCGCCATGTCCATCCGCTCCCACCGACTGCATACCGCAAAGCACGAATTTGCCTCCGGTTACGCCATTTGAAATCCGTGGTCAAATCACAATCGATCCCTCCAGCCCGACTCAAACTCGTCTTCCCGGCGGGCGACCAGGTCGATTACGAAGTGCCCGCAAGCGTGGTGCACCGCGGTCCGGCCACGCATGGCATTGCGGCAAACCTCAAAGGCAAATCCCTGCGCCTCGAACTCGCCGGTGAATTCCGCGCGACCGTCATTTCCTTGCACCGCTCATGAAACCACCCCAAGCCATCGCGCACGTCATCCTTGAAGAGATCAATTCCTGATCCGGGTCCACGCCCGCGCGCCGGCCATCAATTGATGGGGTAAGAGGGCCAGAGCCATCCGTAAGACAATTTCCCAGACAAATAGTAAGAAAAGCTGATAAATCAGGCAGCACAGAAGGTTTTTGGGGGAAATCATTGCGAGGATGCCATCACTGCAATCACCAAACACCCAGCTCCGTGAGCTGGCGGGTGGCGGCTTCGGCCCAGCCGCGGTTCGCAGCGGGTGAGGCGGGTGATGGATGAAGCACCCGGCCGACTGTCGCCTTGCTGCCGCAGGCCGCTGCCGCGCGCGTGAGACGATCCTCGGCAAATCCGCCGACCCCGATCAAGTACGATGGATCTAGTAATTCGATCACCTCAGCGAGGTGCTTGAGGCATGCCTGTTCGACAGGCTGCATTTCGCTGGCGGGAAGTTTGTCCGGCGTGAGGTTGGCACCAGTCGCGCTCATCCACACGAGCGGGCAGTAGTTCATCACGAAATGCTCTTTGAAAAATGAATCCGCCTTGCCGAATCGCTCGGCGAAGAGCCCCCACAGGCGGCGGCCGCTCACTTCCGAGCGCTTGCAGGCAAATCCTTCGATCGGCCGCTTGGGATGCTCTTTCCGCGGTTTTTCCACATCCTCGCAAATGCCAAGCCAATCGCGCACGGCGTCGACTTCGCCAAATGGCACGCCCGTCTGCGCCATGCCGAAAGGCCCGGGATTCATCCCAAGAAACAGCACGCGTTTTTTGCCGGATCCATAGCGGGAAAGATACGCCTCATGCGCCCGCCATGCGTACTCAAGCGGGTTGTACACGCAGGCGACCGGATCACCAAATTGAAGGCCGGCGAGATCACTCAGCAGCCGCCGGGTCGATGCGATCAGCTTGCTCATGCAGGATCAGGCCCGGGTTTTCCATGCGATCGCCAGCAGCGTCAGCGCCAGAGGCAAGTAAAGCAGCGTCGAGAAAAACAAGCGCCGCGCGGAACTGCGCTGGCCGTCATTCGCGAAGCCGAAGGCGAGCGCCGCCATGATCAATGCCAGCAGCGGACCACCAACCGTCCATAGGATGTTGGCGAATCCAACGAACGCAGGGATGACCGAAAATGCGGCGAGCGAGATCGCAAACATCGCCGAAAGCAGTCCGCTTTTTTTCCCGGTGAGATCGCCATTCGACCACATTTTGTATCCGGCCGCTTCGTACTCCGCGCGGTGCAGCCAGTTGATCGCGATGAAGTGCGGCAGTTGCCAAAGGAAGAGCACGCCAAAAAGAAACCACGCTTCCCAGCCAAGACCGCGGCCGGCACCGACCCAACCGATCAGCGGCGGAATCGCACCGGGAATCGCACCGACCAGCGTGTTCGACGAATGGATGCGTTTGAGCGGCGTGTAAACAAACACATAAATTGCGATCGTCGCGGCGGTGAAATAAGCGGCGAGGTGGCCGACCTTTACCGCGAGGTGGATGATGCCGATCGCCGACAGGATCCATCCGACGCCGAAGGCCGCCAAGGGATCCATGCGGCGCGCGGGCAGCGGGCGATCGGCGGTGCGTTTCATGCGCGCGTCGAGATCGACCTCCATCAGCTGGTTGAACGCGGCCGATCCAAACGCCGCGGCGGCCGTTCCGAGAAGCGTGTGCAGCAGCTTCATCCAATCGAAGGACATCCCGCGCGAGGCGAGAATGAATCCGAAGAAGGTCGTGATGAGCACGAAAATGTTGAGCCGCACTTTCATCAGCACGACGAGATCACGGCGGAAATTGTGGGGCTTCGGGCCGGAGCTTTCGGCCTCGGCATGATCACCCGTTTGATTGGCTGCATCCATGTTCACCGCCCAATGATGCCCATGCCCGTCGCTTTTCCAATATTTTCCCGACGAAGAACGGCGACGCCTGCGGCAATGGCAAAATCGGATTGCCACCGGTCACGAGCCCGGACTGAATGAGGCATGATCCGCACCCACCATGTTCTAGGATTTTTGCTGCTCGCAGGCATTTGCCACGCCGGGGATGAAATGCGCACATGGACTGACACGCAGGGTCGCAAAATCGAGGCACGGATGAGCGGACTTGATGGCGAGCAGGTCATGCTCGAACTCAAGGACGGCCGCAAGCTCCCCTACCCGCTCGCAAAGCTTTCCGCCGAGGACGCGCATTACGCGCGGCACTTCAAAGCTGCGTCACCGTCCGGCGAGACCACCCCGCAAGGCCTCAACTTCGACGCGGCGTGGCCCGATCGTATCAAGTTTGGCGAAGATCCCGAGATCGCGATCATCAGTGAGGATGCGGATCAGAAAAAATTCATCTATGAGAGTGCCAACTACCGCTACCACTGCGATGTGCGGCTCTCGAAGTCGGTCGTGCGCGGATTCGCATTGATGTTTGAAGCGACGCATTTGTTTTGCCGCAGCTTACCACTCGCGCTCGATGGTGGCGACAAAACCGACGGCAAGCTCGAGATACGTCTATTCGAATTGTATGAAGATTACATCTCGGCGGGCGGCATGCAGGGGTCGGCGGGTGTGTTTATTGGCGGACGCGCCTTGGTGCTGGTGCCGCTCGATAGCCTCGGTGTGCGCAAAGTGGGCAGCGGCTACATGCTTGATCGCGACAAGAGCAGCAAGACCCTGCCGCACGAGTTGACCCATCAGCTCACGCCGCGTCCCTATTTTGCCGTAGGCTCGATGGGTTGGTTCACCGAAGGTATCGCCGAGTATGTCGCGGTGACGCCATATCGCTCCGGTGCCTTCAGCGTGCGCGGCAACCACAAGGACATCATCGATTACACCACCGCCTACGGATCAAAAAACACCGGCGGCCGCGCGCTCGGGGAAAACATCCACATCGCCGACCTCAAGGGCTTCATGCTGCAGGATTACAGCAACTTCATGCGGGACCCGCAGATCAATTACGGATGCAGCCTGCTCATCACCCACTACTTCCTGCAGATGGATGGCGATGGCGACGCCAAACGCATCAAGTCATTTCTCAAGGCCCTGCGCGATGGCAAAACCGGTGAGGATGCGATCGCCGTGCTGCTCGACGGAAGAAGCTACGAACAGGTCGGCGAAGAAATCGGCAAGGCCTGGGGACGGCGCGGGGTCAACCTCACATTCGGAGCGAAATAGCCCGCCGCCTACATCCACGACTGAGCAACAACGCAGCCATGGACAAAGATTCCGTTTTTTCAAGGCTGGCGAAGCCGCAAATTCCCCACACCTAACCCCAGCCACCGGCTACAGATTTAACCCGATATCCGAAGTCGAAATATCATTCGAATCATTTTAACCACTGATTTCGCAGATTTACTGATTATCGAGGAGCGCATTTTTTGTGATTTTTCTTTATCTGTG
>Ga0208595_1000844_pt1 | contig 10496 bp, 8 predicted proteins | sample LakMenEpi28Jun11_FD_150742 | JGI IMG/M metagenome (GOLD analysis project Ga0208595, IMG submission 150742) | Freshwater microbial communities from Lake Mendota, WI - 28JUN2011 deep hole epilimnion (SPAdes) | ecosystem: Environmental > Aquatic > Freshwater > Lake > Epilimnion/Euphotic zone ...
ACGGCATCGGTTTTGCAATTCTGCTGCTGGACGCCTTCAGGCTGAGCCTCCTCGGTCGCCTTTACCCGGTTGCTCGAACTACCATGATCGCGCTGTTCCTGATTTTCTCGTTCTTGGGCGCGAGCGTATTCGTGACCGGCGCCAACACCATCAAGACCGCAAACGACACCATCGACTCAATCTTTTCGCAGAAGGGTTTCACGGCTGCGAGCAACGGCCGCTACAACATTTTGCTGCTCGGCTCAGACGCTGGGCGCGACCGGTTCGGGGTGCGGCCAGACTCAATTTCGGTGATGAGCATCAACGCCGACACCGGCGCCATCGTCAACATCGGCATACCGCGCAACCTCCAGCATGCGCCGATTCCGGAAACCTCTCCGCTCCGCGAGTTTTACGGGGAATCCTGGGACGACCTAATCAATGCCATCTATAAGAATGTCACCGACAATCACGCGGACTCCTACCCAGATGCCGTGAAGAACGGGTCAGCGCCGGGTATCGAGGCCACTCGCGAATTGGTTGAGGGTGTAACCGGGCTCGAGATTCATTCATTCGTCATGGTGAACATGTCCGGTTTCAAGCAGCTGGTGGATGCCCTCGGCGGCTTGACCGTGAATGTCAAAGAGCGCCTGCCGATCGGAGGCCAGCTCGACGACACTTCAGACGCCATCGGGTGGATTGAAACAGGGGTGCAGCGACTCGATGGCTATCACGCCCTCTGGTACGCCAGAAGCCGTCACGGAACCTCCGACTATTCGCGCATGGCCCGCCAACGCGAGATCGAGCAGTTGATCTTGAAGAAGTTGACCCCAAGCTATGCTCTGACGCACTTTGAAGCTCTAGCCGGTGCTGCCAAGACGCTCGTGGACACCGACATCCCGGATGGCATGGCTGCCACCTATTTCGACCTAGTGCTTAACTCGCGAGGCAAAAAGTCTCGTTCGGTCGAGTTGGTGCCGAAGAACGGTTTTGAGCCAGATCTGCCTAACTACGAAAAGATCCAAGCCGCCATCGCTAAAGCCATTAAGGCCAGCAACTAAACTTTCAAAGACAGGAGGGATGCTTTGGATCTCGCAAAATACGCTGCCGAAAATGGCCTCAAACGCGTTGGCGCTCGCCCACCATTCTTCGCATACCTCAAAGAGTCTTGGCAAAGACGCGAGTTCGCACTTGCTCTCGCCACCTTCACTAGTGCTTCTGACAACGCTCGCAACCGCCTCGGTCGCTGGTGGTTGATCATCACCCCAGCACTTCAGGGCGGCCTTTACGGAATCGTCTTCGGCTTCATCATGGGTTCAGAAAACCGCCCGCTGCACTTTATCGAGTACCTGTTCTGCGGCGTCTTTCTGTTTTCGTTCATGCAGCAAGCCTTCACCTCTGGCGCCACTTCGGTAACCAGTAATGCCGGTCTCGTAAAGAGCCTCAGTTTCCCGCGAGTGCTGCTCCCATTGGCGGCCACAATAAAGCAGTTCATCAACTTTCTGCCTCAGCTCGGGCTGTTGGTGGTGACCATAGTTGTATTCGGTAACCCGATCACTTGGCAGTGGTTGCTTATTGTTCCCGCCACACTTCTGATGCTGCTGTTCGGTGTCGGTAGCTCGATGCTGGCTGCTCGAATGACGGTTCAGTTTCCGGACCTAAACAAACTTCTGCCGTTTCTTTTCAGGTTGGCCTTTTACGCCAGCGGAGTCTTCTTCAGCATCGAGAAGATTTTGGCAAACTACCCGGTCGCCCTCGAAATCATGCGCTTCAACCCTTACTCGTCGTTCATGGACCTCGCTCGCGGGCTCCTGATTCGTGACTACTCGGTCAACGCGGCGACCTGGTGGATCTGCGCCGGTTGGGCAATCTTGCTACCTCTCATCAGCATCGTTCTCTTCTGGAGAGTTGAGGAGCGTCATGGCCGCGAAGACTAAGCAGACCAAGAAGGCCGAAACTCGTCGCCCGGTAGTCATCGTCGACAACGCGCACGTCGTCTACAAGGTTTTCGGAACCGGCCGCAGGGTCACCGGCAACATGGCCAGGGGTGGGCTATTCACCAAGAAGTTGCGCTTCCGCGAGGTTCACGCCGTCAAAGGCGTCTCGTTCACGATCTACGAGGGTGACACCGTCGGAATCATCGGCAGTAACGGTTCGGGCAAGTCCTCGCTCATGCGCGCCATCGCGGGCCTCACCCCGTTGAAATCGGGCAGCGTTTTTGCGTCGGCTCGACCTAGCTTGCTCGGCGTCGGTGCGGTTCTGCTGCCAGCTTTGACTGGCGAAAAGAACATCATCATGGGTGGTTTGGCGATGGGCTACAGCAAGAAGGAGATCACCGCCAAGGTCCCCGACATCACAGAATTTGCTGGCATCTCGGAATTCATCGACCTGCCAATGCGCACCTACTCGAGCGGAATGTCGGCGAGACTTCGATTCGCGATCGCGGCATCAAGAAACCACGACATCCTGATCATCGACGAAGCTCTTTCGGTTGGCGACCAAAACTTCAGAATGAAGTCTGAGGCCAGGATGCGCCAGATGCGCGACGAGGCCGGCACCGTCTTCTTGGTTAGCCACAGTATGAAGTCGATTCTTGACACCTGCACTCGAGTCATCTGGATCGAAAAGGGTGACCTCAAAATGGACGGCGACCCTCAAGAGGTTATTGACGCCTACAACGAGCACATCAATTCCACGACAATCGACTAGTCGAATGGCAAAGCAGGCAAGTTACCCAGCACTGAGCGTTTTGATGCCAGTTCTCAACGAAGAGAATTACCTCGAAGCCGCTGTGACTTCGGTGCTGACCCAGAACTATCCAGGCGAAATTGAACTACTTCTTGCACTCGGCCCGAGCAACGACAAGACCAACGCCGTCGCTGCAAAACTTTCCAAGGCCGACAAGAGAATTCGATTGATCGACAACCCGAGGGGTCTAACCACCGTCGGGCTCAACAAGGCAATCAAAGAGACTCGATTCGACTACATCGTTCGAGTCGATGCGCACAGCGAACCACAGGCAAACTACCTGTCTCGCGGCATCGAGATTCTTTTAGAAACCGGAGCCGATCTTCTTGGCGGCATCATGGCGGCCAAGGGTGTGACGCCGTTCCAGAAAGCAGTTGCCTGGGCTTACACCAGTCGATTCGGCATCGGCGGAGCCTCGTATCACGTCGGTGGTCAAGCTGGCGAAGCCGAGAGTGCGTATCTAGGCATCTTCAGAAAGTCCGCGTTGATTCGCGTTGACGGCTACGACGAGGGCGTTATCCGAGGTGAAGACTGGGATCTAGCCAGGCGCATTCGAGCGACCGGCGGTCTGGTTTGGTTCAGCCCGGAGCTGGGTGTCACCTACTGGCCCCGTGCCAGATTCAAGCACCTGGCAAAACAGTTCTACTCAACCGGGGTCTGGCGCGGTGAGTTATCGCGCAGGTCGCTCAAGACGACGTCCAAGCGTTATTTTGTTCCGCCACTGGCGGTGCTCGCTCAGGCGGCTGGGCTCGGAGTCCTTGCGACAGGTCACGTTATCGGCATCATCCCGACCGGTTTCTACCTATTCATCGTTGCCGCGGTCGCGATGGTTTCGCCGGGCCTCTCGCTCAGCTCCCGACTCGCGCTTCTCGTTGTGCTGCCAACCATGCACATCTGCTGGGGCGTCGGTTTCTGGGTCGGGCTCATTCGGGGCGCCAACATGGCCACCGTTGACAAGAGCCGCATTTCTTGATCCAGATGATTCTCGCTCGCTTACAGCCATCACACAGGTAACCGTCTTACTCTTGAATTAGGCGCTGAAAGGCGTTTATTCGGCTTTTTCGAATTAAGGAGGACCTCTGAATGAAGTTCAGAATCGTCTCGGCCGCAGTAATCATTTGCGCAACCCTGCCTTTGGCGGGCTGCGACTTCTTGATGCCAAACTGGGATGCCCTCAGACCGACCGATAACCCGACGACCGCGCAGCCCAGCGACTCGCCAACGCCAACTCAAGAACCGACCAGTTCACCTGATCTAGACAAGGTCGAAGTTGTGGTCTTCGATGCAACGGCAGATGCGAGCGGCATCGACGTGATTGCTAACGTTCCGAACGTCAGCGAAGACGGCGGAACCTGCACGCTGACCGTTAGCCAAGCGGGCACCAAGAAAGAGGTCACCGTGAAGGCGGAGTCGAACGTGACCGATACCCAGTGCTTCCCGATGTTCTTGCCGCGCACCGGTTTTGTCTCGGGCCCAGCCACCTTCACCATCAGCTACCTCTCGTCCACCTCGTCGGGTGTTTCGGCCCCCAGCCAAGTAGATATCCCCTAACTCATGTTGAAGGCAATCCGCAGAGCCACCTCGACCGTAGTAGCAATACTGCTGGTCGTGGCTGGTCTGACCGCGATTGCCCCGAGTCAGCCATCGCAGGCCGCCCAAAACGGCAAGATGTTCGACCCAGGTTTGATCATGAGTGACAGCGTTTTCTTCGACTTTGGCACGATGACCGTTGCCGAGATCCAGCGCTTTCTAGACAGTAAGGTGCCGATTTGCAACGCCAACGATGGCGGGCCAACCTGCCTGCGTTATTACAAGCAGGACACCCAGGCCAAAGCTGCCGAAGACGGCAGATGCAAAGCTCTGCCAGCGAAGAAAGATCAGACAGCGGCGCAGATCATCTTCGACGTTGCCAATGCCTGCGGCATCAACCCGCGCGTATTGATAGTGCTACTGCAAAAAGAGCAGGGTTTGATTCAGGCTTCGAATCCAACCGGTTACATGTATCGAGCGGCCACTGGCTACGGTTGCCCCGACTCCAAACCGGAGATTTGCGGTAAGGGTTCGGTAATCACCGGCCTGTTCAATCAGCTGCACCGCGCGGCTGGACAGTTTCAGTGGTACGGAGATCCACGTGGGTCTTTCACTTACTTGAAGCCTGGCAAAAACGTTTCGATTCTCTACAACCCAAACACCAGCTGCGGCAAGATGACATTCCCGTTGAAGAATCAGGCAACGGCAAACCTCTACTACTACACCCCTTACACGCCAAACGAAATTGCCCTGAAGAACCTTTACGGCAGCGGTAACTCCTGCAGCGCTTACGGCAACCGCAACTTCTGGCGGTTCTACTCGGACTGGTTCGGCAGCCCGATCGGTGGTGGATTCCTCCTTAAGGGCTCAACGCCCGAAACCTACCTGATTGTTGATTCGCAGAGGTACCTCATCGATGACCCAGAACTGGTTGCCTCGCTAGCTCCGCTTGGCCCGCTGGGCACGATTTCTGACGCCTACCTTGACTCCTTCGCAGATGCCGGACCGGTGACCCGCTTGGTCAAGTCGAGCACCGGGGCACTGTTCTTGGTTGATCAGGGCAAGAAGTTCACGGTGGCCGGCTGCTCGGTTGCACTGACCCTCGGTCTCGAATGCGCGCTAGCTGTAACTCTCACTACAAACCAGCTGGCGGCACTCCCTAACGGCGGTAGCGCTACTTCTCTTGTGGTTGAACCAGACGGCAGTCGCTACTTCGTTGATGAAGGCGAAAAGCGTCAGATCTTGGACGACGCCAGTGTGACCGCGGCAAATCTTAAACTGCCGGTCAAGAGTTCGCTTCGCCTCTCTGCCTTTAGTCACCTGCCCTGGGGAGTGCCAGTTGCAAAGCCGGGAACAGTGTTTAAAAACAAGACCACGGGTAATCCCGGGGTCCTAGTTGGCGGCAAGTTCTTTGAGCTCAACACAGAACTAGCCAAAGAAATCGACTTCTCGGATTGGTTCGCCAAGTCATCGGGTACATTGACCGCTGCCGGACTTTCGAAGGTATACAGCAGCGAGACCGTCGGCCCCTATGTCAAGAGCACGGCAGGCACATTCCTGCTGACCCAAGACGGCAGGCGCGAACTCTTGAAGCCTGCCGAGGTGACCCCTAATCCGGCAATAGTGAATGTTGAATTCACCAACCAAATACCAAATGCGGGGCCGGCAATTTCAACACCGGTTCTGGCCCAAACCTCGACCGGTGCGGTTCTACTGATTGCCGGAAACCAGAAGCGCCTCGTGGCATCTAAGACCGATGTGAGCTTGCTCAAGTCGAGCCTCGGTGCACCGGTTACCAGTTTCGGCGCCACCGCTCTCGCGCAGCTCCAAGAAGGTCCGATGGTCTACGCCCCAGGAGTCACGCTTCGCGCCAAAAAGAGCCGCACGCTCTACCTCGTCGACGCCCACACGCGCCTGGTTTCTTTCAGTGATGAAAACGCCTTCGGTCTGCTCAAACTTCGAGCACCCCGAGTCGTCGCCGACGCGGCGGTCGCCAGCTACAAACAGATCAAGTATTCCGGGCGCTTGGTGCGCTGCAACGGCAAGGCTTGGATGCCGCACTTCGGCAAGCTTCTAGAAGTAGACACCGCCGCAGTTTCAGCCTGGCCTGGCAGGCCGATCGCGTTCAGCTCAGCAAACTGCTCAAGTTTCGTCTATGCCGAGGGTTCGATCGCCCAGCTGGCTCGTGACTCCACAACCAAGCAGGGCTACTACATTTCGGCAGGTAAAAAGCGCCCGATCACCAGCAGCGTCACCTACCGCGAGCTGCGTGGCACTGGCCCGGGATACGTCGACGTTGATCCCAAGCTGCTTCAGCAGCTACCTACCGGAGCAAATGTTGAGAACAAGCCGCCGGTCAACAACTCCAAGACCTACAAGGTTGTGGCCGGCGACACCCTGGGTGGCATTGCCATCAAGTTCAAGACCACGGTCGCAATCCTCAAGGCGCTAAACAAACTCACCTCAGACATCATTCAGGTGGGTCAAGTCCTAGCGGTTCCATAGACTTGACGCATGTCTAAACAGGTTGTCATTCTTGCCGCCGGCATGGGCACGCGCCTTGCTCGGCCACTACCGAAGCCACTAACTCAGCTTCGCGACGGCCGCTCGATTATGCAGCAGCAGTTCGACAACTTGGACGCCGCATTCGGCGTCGAATACCGGCCAACCATTGTGGTGGGCTTCAAACTCGAAGCAATCATTGAGCGCTTCCCGGCTGCGAACTTCGTTTACAACGAGATGTACGACCAGACCAACACCTCCAAGAGTCTCCTCAAGGCCCTTCGTGCCTCGGGCGACGGGGGAGTCCTCTGGTTGAACGGAGACGTCGTTTTTCACCCGGAGGTCTTGGTTCGCGTGACCAAACTGATCGAGGCCGAGCAGTCTTTCGTGGTGGTCAACACCGCAAAGGTTTCTGAAGAAGAAGTTAAGTACACCCTCGCTGCCGACGGTTTCATCAACGCGCTTTCCAAGCAGGTAACCAACGCGCTTGGCGAGGCGGTTGGCATCAATTTTGTTTCTGGTTCAGACAAGGCCGCTCTGATTGCTCGACTTGAAGAGGTCGCTGATTCCGATTACTTCGAACGTGGCATCGAGCTTGCCATTGAACTAGATTCGCTTAAGTTCAAGGCGGTTGACATCACAGATCTTTACGCCGTGGAGATCGACTTCGACGAAGACCTGGCGAGAGCAAACGAGTTCTTTTAATCTCATCGGTTCGGGGTTCTAGCGACTCGGCCGGGTCTCCGACTTTTATCGCGAAGAGCACCAGTAGCACCCAACCAATCTCAATCAGAAGCCTGCTCTCGGTGAAGTTCTGAACGATGAGTCCGACGAAAACCAAAATGGGCCAGAGGTAGAGCGGGCTGGTGTGCCTAACCGCCAAGCGCCAAAGCGGCACGAATGTGAAGCCGAGCAGGCAGATGAACAAGCCGAGACCCAGAATTCCCAGCTGAAGCCAGACGTCTAGAAACGCGTTGTGAGCCTGAAGGTAAGGCACCCCGTGCATGACTACCAAACCGTTGTAAGGCTCAAGGAACGGGATCCAGTAGCTTGTCCAACCCCAACCCTGAAGCGGACGCTCATCGATTAGGTCTAGGACCTTCTGCCAGATTTCGGTTCTTCCAGAAATATCGGGGCTCTTGCCAAGTAGCCCAAAAATCTGCGCGCGAAACGCCAAAACCACGAGTGCCGAAACACCGGTCACCCACCAGGCCGCTCGGTAGTAACGATGCCTGGTCTCTTTGTCTTTGCCTTCGGCAGCAATCGAAACTATTGAGGCGAGCACCACGGCGGCTATGGCGAAATTGACGGTCATCGACCAAGCGTCGGCAAGCGCGGCAACCGCGGTTGCGAGGCTCAGCAGGCTAAGCCAGCGCTTCGATTGGTTGAGGGTGAGCTCTACGAAGAACAAGATCAGGCCCAGCATCGCGACGTAGGCGAGGATGTTCGAGTTTCCGACGATGCCCTGGATGCGTCCGCCGTTAAAGAGGTTGCCACGAGTCCAGTAGTAGTCGGGCGCTGGGGGCGTCGCTCCCTCGTAAAACTTGAAAATCGGCGCAATCGGACCACGCACAATCGCCGCCGCGTAAAACTCGAAGATCAGTGACAGACCGAGAATTACCCGAATCGTGTTGCTGAGTAGCGCCAGCAGTTCACGCCAACTGAATGCAGCTGCCAAAAACAGTGCAAAGGCCGTCTGCACCAGCTGAATAAAGAAGACCCCGAAGGTGGCGAGCTGGTAGTTCGACCAAACTGTGCTGAGCAGAATCAGTGCGAGAAAAGCGGTGAGTGGCCAAGGGATTTGCTTGAGCGTAGCCCACGGCTTGTATTTGAAGATCCAGGCCAGCGCCAGGGCTGCCATGATTGCGCAGATTGCGCCCCATCCAGCCCAAGAAAATGTGTTTCTGACGGCATCCCCGGCGAGCAGAATGAAAAGGCCAACATAAGCCAACGCCTTTGTCTGTTTCACTGCACTCTCCTTACTCTCGGTTAGTTTAGCCGCGCAACTAAACTTGTCCTCACGACCTCGGGAGTGTGAGTTGATAGAAAAAATCGAGAATCAGGCGCGTGACTACGCCTGGGGTTCGACCGTCCTGCTCGCTGATGTCCTGGGTTTCAAAGAAACTGGCGAGCCGATGGCCGAAGTCTGGTTCGGCAACCATCCGGGCTCGCCCTCGCGCACGCTCAGCGGGGTCAGTCTCGCCGATATTCGCCCCGAGCCGCTCGGCTTCTTACTCAAGTTTTTGGCTGCGGCGATTCCGCTTTCGATTCAGGTTCACCCGTCCAAGCAGAAGGCCGCCGACGGCTTTGCCAGAGAGAATGCCGCCGGGCTCGCACTGGACGACCCGAATCGTTCGTATAAAGATGCCAACCCCAAGAGCGAGTCTCTGGTTGCGATCACAGAGTTTGAAGTCCTGGCAGGTATCAGGCCAGACCACGAGGTCGCTTCGATACTTGATTCGCTAGAACCATTCGTAACCGCCAATTCCAGAGAATTCAAAACGCTCCTCGATGTTGCCAAGACAAACCCGGATCAACTCTTCGGAGAGGTTCTTGCTGGCGCGGTTGACTACTCGGCTCTGGTTGCCGAGTTGGCAGCCAACCTCAAGTCGCCATCTCGCCCAGAGCAAGAGCTCTTGATCGATCTGTTCGCTGAGTTCGGTGCAGACAAAGGTGCACTTCTTGCAATCTTCATGCGCCACTTCGTATTGCAACCTGGCGAGGCTCTGTCTGTTCCACCGGGCACCCCGCACAGTTATCTGCGCGGTCTCGGCCTCGAGATTCAAGACAACTCCGACAACGTGCTTCGGGCTGGCCTCACCCCGAAGTTGGTTGACGGCAACGAGTTTCTGCACGTGCTAGACATCGAGGTGGCGAAAGCCTGCGAGTTGGTGCGTGCCAAGCAGTTGGCCAAGGGCCTGTTTGAATACCCTGAGATCAGCCCCGACTACAGCTTGTATCGAGTCGAAGTTTCGAGTCAGAACCTGCTCGCAGACATCAAGTTGCCGGGTGATTCAATCGTGGTCTGCGTGTCGGGAGAACTAACAGTCTCGAATTCTCTCGACGAGTTGGTTGTTCTTCGTCGCGGTGAGGCTGCCTACGTCACAGCCGATGCCAACTTCTTTACCTTTGCCGGCAGCGGTTTTGGCTACATCGGCAGCGAGCTTTAGTTAATAGCAGCCCAAGCCGAGCGAACAATCTCTTTGAGATCGTGCTTGGCCACCCAACCCAGGGTCGATTTGATTCTTGAGACATCGGCGCAAAGTCTTGCCGGGTCGCCCGCACGAGCCTCGACAACCTCTACTTCAAAGTCGAAGCCAACGGTCTTGTGAATCACATCGATGACGGCGAAAACGCTCGCCCCGCTGCCCGTGCCGACATTGAAGGTGTCGAATTCGCGCTGGTCTCGATCGAGGTAATCGAGTGCCAGGACGTGCGCTTCGGCTAGGTCCTGGACGTGGACGTAATCGCGAATGCAGGTGCCGTCTGGAGTTGGGTACTTGTCACCGAAGACCTTGACCTTGCCACCGCTCTTGAGCGCTGCGAAAACTATTGGGATCAGGTTGGCAACCGCGGTGTCAGCTAGCTCGGGAGCCCCTGCACCGGCCACGTTGAAGTAGCGAAGGTTTACGTGCTTTAGCCCCCAGGCCGTCGCTGCATCCCTTGCCATCCACTCGCCAACCAACTTGGTTTCGCCGTATGGGTTGATCGGCTTGCAGTTAGCGGTTTCGGTTACT
>Ga0208595_1000845_pt1 | contig 10494 bp, 9 predicted proteins | sample LakMenEpi28Jun11_FD_150742 | JGI IMG/M metagenome (GOLD analysis project Ga0208595, IMG submission 150742) | Freshwater microbial communities from Lake Mendota, WI - 28JUN2011 deep hole epilimnion (SPAdes) | ecosystem: Environmental > Aquatic > Freshwater > Lake > Epilimnion/Euphotic zone ...
AAATTAGCAGCCCCGCACTCCCACCCGACAAACAAAAGATAATAGATATACTAGATATCGACGTTAACGATATCTTTTTCGATAATATAGACACTATCATTCATCTAGCTGGTATGGTGAGTGTGCCAAAATCATTTGAAGATCCAATAAATAGCTTTGGCAATAATACGTTCTGTACTATAAAATTATTATCAGCCGCCCACCTTCATAAGATTAAGAAATTCGTCTTCGCTTCTAGCGCAGCGGTGTATGGCAGTAAAGAAGGCGCGGTAAGTGAAACTGATGCCGCCGAACCTAACAGTCCATACGGATTAGATAAGTTAGCCTCCGAAAAATACATACAAATGTATTGCCAACAATGGGGTATCGATTATTTAATATTTCGCTTCTTCAATGTGTATGGTGAAGGACAGAATCCGCAATATGCTGGAGTCATAACGGCATTTAATGTCGCCGCTCAGAAAAAAGAGCCGCTGATCGTTTATGGAGATGGTGAACAGACTAGGGATTTCGTCAGTGTTAACGATGTGTGCAACTATATTTCTAAACTGATAATTACTATAGTAAAGAATGAGATATTTAATGTAGGAACCGGCAATTCTATTTCTATAAACTCACTTGCAAAACAATTCGGTAGCCATATAATATACAAGGAAGCGAAGAAAGAGGTACGCCACTCATGTGCGGATCTTCGCAAAATCAAAAACCATATTTAAATAAAATGATCACACATCAGCCGCAATTTATTGTTCACGACGTTGAATATTACGAAACGAAAAGTGAAATAAAATTTACTTTTTCTATCGCAAACCCTAATTTATGTAATAAAGATTTATATATACGTTTGGACGATTCGTTGTTTGGTTTTAGACTTTATGGCGAAACATTAAATCTTGTTCAAAATCAATGTTATTGGATAAGTACGGCAAATTTACCGTTTTCAAAATGGGCTTATTTTTCTGTTGAAGATGGCGGTCAAACTATTTTTAAAGAAGAATTTCGTTTCTCAAAAAACCCTTGTTTCGATATCTTAAAAAACGTCCCTTGCTTGTTGAATTATTTTTATAACAAAAATTTAACTATCGATTTATCTATTGTTAAAGAAATATTTTTTATCGAAAGTTATAATAAATATGGAATTTTTATAGAAAAAAATGATACAGTGGTAGATATTGGTTCAAATGTGGGTCTATTTATTCATTACGCTTTAGAAAAAGCAGCGAGTCGCGTCTTTTCTTGCGAACCTAATTCGAAGTGTTTTGAGGTTTTACAACAAAATTTTAATGGCAATTCAAAAGTCCATTTAAATAAGTGCGCTATATCAAAAAATACAGAAACTCAAGATTTAGTGTTATTAGATATTTTTAGTGGGGCTAATTTTTTATTAAAAAACGAAAGAAACAACTCTATAAAACCAAATGTTTTTTCAAAAGAAACTGTTAATACTTTTAGTTTTTTAGACTTTGTAAAATTAAATAATATAGATTTTATTGATTTCTTAAAAGTTGACTGTGAAGGTGGCGAATATGATATTTTTATTGAAGACAACGCTAGTTTTTTAAGAGAAAGAGTTAATAAAATTGCTTTAGAATATCATGGTCCTTATCATGGGATAATTAAATTTTTAAAAGAAAATGAATTCACTGTTGAACATGGCGATTTAAATGATACGCTAGGTATCATTTACGCTAAAAATAATTCGCAGAAAATCAAATGAATAAAAATATATTTTATAAAATAAATTGTACAAATTTAGGCGACGTTTTGTGTTCAACCCCTGTTATTAGAAAGTTAAGTAAATTATACGATACGAAATTAAATATAATAAATGATACACCCGAAGTGTTGCAAAACAATCCTTACATAGATAAAATAATAAACTCAAATCATTTTAATATCAATAATTTATCTGGCGATTATGAGTTTTTTGAATCATTCGTCCTTCCTGGTAAACAAAATCAATTTGGTATAGAAAGAAAATTTAATACTTTCGATATTAGACAGATTCATGCTATGGATCTTGGTTTTTCATTAATGCCTGAAGAAATGCATTGCGAATTTTTCAGTTCGCCTTATAAAAATGATTTTAATATTAAATCTCCATATATTGTTTTACATACTGCAAAAAATTGGCCTAATCGAACATGGGCAAAAGAAAATTGGCAAAAAATAATAGACTACCTAAAGAAAAGAAATATTTTTACAGTTCTGATAGGTAAAAAAACCATAGAGCAAGAATTTCATGTAATAAACAAAGACTTTTATGATTTTGAAAATATTTATGGTTTAAATTTAATAGATAAAACTAACATGAGTCAATGTTGGAATATTATAAATAACTCTAAGTTATTTATCTCATTCGATACCGGACCTTTGCATTTAGCTGGCACAACTGATGTAAATATTTTACATTTGGGAAGCGCAAAAGATCCAAGATTGGTAGCTCCTTATAGAAATAGTCGTCAAAATTATAAATATAAATATTTAAAAGGCGCTTGTGATTTATACTGCACTAATAATTTAAGATACTCTATAAAAGAGTGGGCTAGTATTAATTACGTTCCTCCTTTAATCAATTGTCTAGAAAATAAAAAAACATTTGAGTGCCAGCCTTCTGTGAATCAAGTTATAGAATATTTAGATTTTGCTATATAATAAAAGGAAACATGAAGAATTTAAAATTTGGTTTATACACTTCTTTTTATAAAGCAGAAAAATTTATTGATTTTATCTTTAATGAAGTTTCTAAAATCAATTATGATAATTGGGAATGGATAATAACCGATGACTTCAGCGGAGATAATACAGAATCTATTCTTTTGGAGAAAGTAAAGAACCTTAAGAATGTAAAATATATAGAACAATCTCATAAAAAAGAAATGTATTGGCAGCCAAATAAGTTTTTTGATTCTTCATTTGATTACATTGTTTTAATAGATTGCGACGATGGTTTCGATCATAACTTCTTGAAAGTTTATAACAATTTAGCTAAGAAATATCCAGACGCTGTTTTAATAACTAGTGATTTTATTAAAACTCAAAATAATACTTTGCATTCTTTGTCTTTAGTTAAAAATAATGAAACAATTTTAAAAAAACTTACGACATTCCATCCCCAAACAGATTATTTAAAAAATATCACATACAATGCTTTGGGGCATTTAAGGTGTTTTAAAAATGTTCAAAATTTAAATTTTGAAATAAATGATTTTGATGCTTGCGCTGAAGATTCATACAGAGTTATGTATATGAATAGTATTGGCAAATGGTTGCATATACCAAGATGTTTATATGATTGGAAATTAAGAGATAATTCGGAGTCTCATTCTACAGTTAAAGATAATTTTAATGGAAATTTTGATTTAGCTTACGATAAAATAAAAGATAATTGTTATGATCCGTTATATATTTTTAATGATATATATAAAGAAACTTGTGGTTTATCTATTTTAGGTATTAATGTATTATATAATAAATCTATATCAATAACATCAGAGAATTTAAATCCAGATCAAAAAAATAAACTTAGAAATTTATATTCTGATTGTAAAATAAATTTTAATTTTGATTTGAACGCTGATTTTTATTTAATAATTTGTAATTACTATTTAAATTCGAATTCCATAAAAGAAACGATATTAAAAATAAAACAAATCAACACTTCAGCTCAAATTATTTTATACTATCTAGAAGAAAATTATTTTGATAATGAGGTTCAATTAAATAATTCGTTAAACGAGAATTTTGCAAAAATTGAGACCCAGTTGGCCGGTTTTTCTTATAGATTTTTTAAATATTTTAGACATAATTATATACTGATATGAAAATTTTAGGGCATTGTGCTTATATTGGAAACACTGGGTATGCTGTTCATTCTAAAAATTTTTTTAGAGCATTATCTAAAGAAGCCGAAGTGAAAATAAGAAATTTTTCTATAGATTCTAATTGGCAGGGAATTAATTCTAAAGAAGTTCATGGTGATTCCGTAGACGAATTAGATAAAAAAATATTAGCTTTACAAACTTGCGGTTCAGAACAAGGTGACATAGATGTGCCTATTTACAATGGAATTTCTAATTTTAATCATCAGTACGATATCGTTTTAATTGATTGTCATCATAGATATTACGATAATAAATATTTAGGGAAAAAAATATTTTATAACGTTTGGGAAAAAACGACGTATTCAGAAGAATTTTTCAATAAACTTAAATGCGCTGATCAAGTGTGGGTTCCCACTGATTGGCAAAAAATTTGTTTGATTAAACAGGGAATACAAAAAGAAAAAGTAAAAATTGTTCCAGAAGGGATTGATCCTGAAATTTTATTCCCAGACAAAACAAATGTTTTTGATAAATTTACATTTTTAATTTTGGGAAAATGGGAAACAAGAAAAAGTACAAAAGAATTAATAAAAGCTTATGTGGAGTTATTTGGGAATAACGATAATACACAATTATTACTATCTTGTTCGAATAATTTCCCTGATGATGATTTTAAATCTACATCAGAAAGACTTAAAAATATAAACGTTGATTGCAAGAATATTAAAATTATAGATTTTCAACATAGAGAGGAGGTCATAAAAATGATTCAAAGTAGTCATGTTTACTTATCTTGCTCAAAATCTGAAGGTTGGAATTTGCCGCTTATAGAATCTTTAGCGTGTGGTATTCCATCTATATATTCTGATTGTTCGGGTCAATTAGAATTTGCAAAAGGATTGGGTATACCAGTTAAAATTCATGGAGAAATTTTAGATAAAAAAAATCCTATGTTTGGTTATTATAGTCCTGATTATAACGATCTTAAGGATAAAATGTTAGAGGTTTATAATAGTTACGCTTTTTATAAAGAGAAAGCTTTGAAAGATAGTTTTATTATTAGAGAAGATTTTACTTGGGAAAAGGCTGCAAAAATAGCAACACAACATTTAAAAGAAGAATTTGAAAAAAAAGAAATTAATATAACTAATGAATCTGCTAGTTTAGGAGATTTTATAGCTTGGACTCCAATTGTAGCGAGATACGCTAGAGAAAAAAATATAAAAGTAAATTATTTTACTCCATACAAAGAAATTTTAGAAAAAAGCTATCCAGAATTAAAATTTCATGATTATTCTAAACAATTTGATTTTTTTTCAAAAATAGATTTTAAAATAGGTTGTTTTGTAGATCTAGATTGGAGAGATAAAAATTTGCAAGAAATCGCTTGTTTAATTTTAGGTTTAACCTATAACGAAGAACAATGTAAAATAAAATTCTTTAATAGAAGAAATAAATATAATAAAAAATACGTTTGCATAGCTACGCAATCTACTCTTCAATGTAAATACTGGAATAATAAAAATGGTTGGATTCAAATAGTAGATTATCTAAATAAATTAGATTATGATGTAGTATGCATTGATCGTTATGAAAGTTTTGGATTACCGCCTAATAACATGAATAGCATTCCATCTAATGCTATTAATAAGACGGGAGATATATCTTTAGAAGATAGAGTGAATGATTTACGCGATTGTGAATTTTTTATTGGATTAGGTTCTGGATTGTCTTGGTTAGCATGGGCATGTGGTAAACCAGTGATTATGATATCAGGGTTTTCAGATCCTAAATCTGAATTTTATACTCCATATAGAGTTCATAATAAAAACGTTTGTAATAGTTGTTGGAATGATTCGTCGTTACCATTTGAAAGAGATAATTGGTTGTGGTGTCCCAAAAATAAAAATTTTGAATGTTCCCGAGAGATTACGTTTGAGATGGTAAGAGAAAAAATTGATTCATGTATTTCTGATTCTCAAGAGAAAAAGAATACAAAAATAATAGCTCATCACTTTAATGAAAATTTAAATTGGTTAGATTTTTTAGACGATTCGTTTGATTACGTTATATATTCTAGAACTTTACATAATACCGATAAAATAATAAATATAGATCATGATAAAGGCGTCGAGTCTTACGCTTATTTAAAATATATAATTGACAACTATGATAATCTTCCAGAAAACATGATTTTTATTCATGCTCATAGAAACTCTTGGCATCAAGATAAAAATATAGATTTATTAATCAAAGAATTAGACTTACAGAAAAAATATTTTAATTTTAATAATAACGATATAGTCCCATTATTAAAAAATGAAGTAGAAAGTGAGGAAGAGCATTTTTATCATAGATTGGGATCAAGATGTACATATAAAAGAAGTTATAAACTATGGGTCGAAGACGTATGGTTTGAATTGTTCAATGGTGAGATTCTAATGCCTGAAAAAATAGATGGAAAGGGTAGCGCTCAATTTTTAGTTAAAAAAGAAAAAGTTCTAATCTATACTAAAGATTTTTATATTCGTCTTTTAAATTGGTTGTTAATAACTGAAATAGATGAAAAGTTAAAAGTCACAAAAAATGCTCAAAGTCTGAGTTCTCAAGTATCAGGTAGAATTTTAGAATACGTTTGGAATGTTCTGTATGAAAAATAAAACTACATTAATAAATTTTATTTCTAATTCTTTAGGGGATAATATTGCTTTTTCGGTTTATGCGGACCTTTATCAAAAAAAATATGGAGGTTTAGTTTATGTTAAAACAATTTGGCACAATATTCTACACTCTAACAATTCTAATGTTTTTTTTGTTAACAAAGATTATGAAAATAGTTTCGACGCGATAAAAGATATATATTTTAAATTTCAAGAAGGACCAATGCAAAAAATAATTTGTGAAACTTTAGATTTAGAATATCAAGAAATAAAACCATTTTTGAAAGAAATTACTAAATATAAATTTAATAAAAAGAAAAAATATGTTTGTATAAGCGTTCATTCAACTAGTCAAATGAAATATTGGAACGATAATGGTTGGAAAAAAGTAGTTAGTTATCTTAAAAATTTAGGATATGATATATATGCTATTGATAAACATGAGCTTTTTGGTGAAAAAGGAAAATGGAATAAAATTCCTAATGGAGCAATTAATGAAACTGGAGATTATCCTATTGAATACAGAACAGAACAAATAAAAAATTGTGCTTTTTTTATCGGCTTAAGCAGTGGTCTTTCTTGGTTAGCTTGGGCTTTAAATAAAAAAGTTGTCATGATATCTGGATGCACAAGCGAGAATAACGAATTCAAAGAAAATAATTATAGAGTGATAAATAAAAATGTTTGTAATGGCTGTTTGAATGATAGCTCAATAGATAATGAAAAAAATATAGCAAAAACTTGGAAATATTGTCCAAGAAATAAAGATTTTGAATGCTCAAAAGAAATATCTTTTGAAATGGTAAAAGAAAAAATAGATTTATTGCTAAACGATTTACACACAAGCAAGAACGAAATAGACGTTGGAATAGAAAGGTAGACATAACTCAAAGTTTTTGGAATAACACTGGCTATTATACAAAATAATAATAAGCGGATTTAATAAACGATATGAATATAGAATTTCATACAGATCATTACATAAATTATGCAAAATTTTTGCAAAATTTGTTTTGGGAAAATAACATAGAATGTTATTTAATTGGAGGATCGTTAATTAATGCGGTTAGAGACAACGGTGTTTTTAAATCTGATGATATAGATTTTGCTATTATAGCTAATGAAAATTATAAAAATTTAAATAGTATTTTAGATTTAATATCTGCAAATTCTCCTCCTTTTTCTTGGCATTTGAACCTTGCCGTTTTATCGATATATTTTAATTTTAATAGCAGTAAAAGAATTGATTTAAATTTATTTTTAAAAAGAAATATAAATTATTATTTAGCGGATTTTAATTTTATACATGAAAAAATATTTCATTTTCAAACTTTTAAATCTTCTGAAGTTATTTTGGAAAATAAAAGTTTTACGACTGTCTATAGACCAGATTTATTTTTAAAAACTGTTTATGGAGATTACTCTGTTGAAAAAATACAATACGGATCTAAAGAAAGTGGAAATACGTCGCACATGAAAGAGTGTTGTTTCTATACTGATTTAGAAAACTATGATAAAATAGATATGCAAGTAGAAAATTTAAAAAATTTCTTCCGCAAGATAATAGTAAAGAGAGGCGTTTTAGATATAGATTGTACAAAAATAAATATTTTTGACGACTGTTATTCAGAAATTATTATTAAAAATGATAATATATTTTATTCGGATTTTATCTCATTTATGATAAAAAATGATATTGATCATTTAAAATTTTAATAAATTTTTAATTTTTGATGTAGAAATGTTTTCTGTTCTATCTAAAAGAATCAATTTGCCAGAAGATACTTGATAATATTTTTCAAGATACTCTGGATTTTCGTTTCCAGCGAAAACGAAATCAGCTTTTAATTTTATTAATATATCATCAGTAGTTACTAAATCTGCATTTTCATAAATTTCATCAACATATCTACAAGATTTAATAATCTCTAACCTATCATAGTAATTAATGATAGGTTTATTTTTATAAGTCATAACCTGTTCATCATTATGAACTCCAACAATTAGTTTACTGCATTGTTGTTTTATTCTTTTAAATAAATTTACATGACCTATATGAAATAGATCATAAACTCCATATGTATATGCTGTCATATCATTAATGATTTAAAAATATATTCATAATAATCACATTGCGCTTTTAAATTAAATCTAGAAATAGCATTTTTATAACAATTTTCAGGATTGATAAGCTTATCTATATTTTGAGTGGCGTATATCATATCGTTTGTAGTAGAGCATCTTAATCCAGTTTCTCCTTGCAATACCGTTTCGGTAAAGCCGCCGAAATTCGTTGTAATAGTAGGCGTTCCTGAAAATTGAGCTTCAATAACCGTCCAGTTACAAGGTTCCATAAACAACGAAGGAGCAAATAAAAATTTCGCATCGCTTAGTAAATTCATTCGTTCAATAGGACCAACGAATCCTGCAAATTTACAATGTTTAGTCTCTTTAAGATTCAGTATGTTTGGTCCTGCAAATATAATATCTTGTTCAACGTGATTGCAGATATCATAAGCAAGTTGTGCGCCTTTATCTTCTATAATTCTGCCTAAAAATAATGCTGTATTTGATTTTTGTTTTTTGTATATGAAGTCTTCAGGATCAAAGCCGGGATAAACAACATATTCGCATCCTAATTCAACGTGTGTTTTAGAATGACCGTGCATTTTATGCATTTGACTATATGTTTCAAATATCTTAATTGGCGCGAACATGCTATCATAACCTATGCTTGGTTCTACTACTATAGTTTTATCATAAAAGTGTTTAACACATGGTTCATGCGCGAACCCAAACCAGCATAATATAAATTCATTACTTGATTTTATTCTTTTGTTTAACTCTGTAACACAATTGTCATTAAACGCATTAACCGCTTTTGTATTAACGTTTTGATCAAAACCTTTAACCTTCCAATCATTTAAGTTGCCATAGCTATTAATTAATATATCATTATTAGTAACATTAATATGTTCTGTGCAATTAACAATAGAGTTTTCATGACCATAATGATAAACAGTATGGCCCCTCTTAGTCATTTCGTCGCAAAACTTATAAACTTTTTGCACAAAAGCACATAATGAAACATCTTTTCTAGTAGGCGAGTAAGGAACGCTCAAACAGTGAAAAATCATATATAATAGTGTAAATTTATTTATAGTATGTCAATCAAAAAGAAAAAAATTCAAAAAGAAAAACACGATCTGAACGACATTATCTCAAATAATAGTTTCAAATCGACTAAATTAACAATTAAGAATTTTAATTTAACAGACAAGCAAAAAAGTTTTGCTCAAATAGCTTTTGATAAAAATACTAAAATTGTTTTTATTAATGGACCGGCTGGAAGTTCTAAAACGTTTTTGGCTGTTTATTGTGCATTGCATATGTTGAATATGAATTCAAAGTACGAGATCAAATACATTAGAACAATCGTTGAGTCTGGAGAAAGAGGATTAGGTTCTTTGCCTGGAACTGTAGATGAAAAGTTTAATCCTTTTATGATACCGCTGTATGATAAGTTGGATGAGCTTATCCCGATGTCTCAATCAAAATATCTTGAAACTAGTGGCATTATAGAGGCTTTGCCTGTCAACTTCTTACGAGGTGCCACATGGAACGAGAAGATCATTATTGCAGACGAATCTCAGAACTATAGCAGCAAGGAATTGATTACTCTTCTCACTCGTATTGGCGAGAATACTAAAATGTTTATCTGCGGAGACGCTATGCAATCAGACATTGGAAACAAATCTGGTTTCATGAAAATCTATGATTTATTTAATAATAAAGACAGTGAAGAAAGGGGTATTTATTGTTTCGAATTCAATGAAGAAGATATTATGCGTAGTGAGATTCTTAAATACATCGTTCATTCTCTTAAGAGATTAGATAAAACAAACATTCATTGATATAATAACTATGAGTAATATTTACTGTTCAAGTTGCGGAACAAAACATGCCCAAGGCTCTAAATTCTGTACTAACTGTGGGGTTTCTTTGGGAGG
>Ga0208595_1000846_pt1 | contig 10470 bp, 15 predicted proteins | sample LakMenEpi28Jun11_FD_150742 | JGI IMG/M metagenome (GOLD analysis project Ga0208595, IMG submission 150742) | Freshwater microbial communities from Lake Mendota, WI - 28JUN2011 deep hole epilimnion (SPAdes) | ecosystem: Environmental > Aquatic > Freshwater > Lake > Epilimnion/Euphotic zone ...
TGGTCCGCGTGGAGCTCGCGGGGCGCCGTAGCCACCCGCGCTGTAGCTGCCGCCGCCGGTGTAGCCGCCGAAGCCGCCACCCGCTGAACCACCCTCGCGCTGCGCCTTGCGGGCATTGCGGCATGGTGTGCAGCGCTTTGGCTCCGTGAAACCGCGCTCGGCGTAGAACTCCTGGTCCCGCGCCGTGAATACGAACTCCTGGCTGCAATCCATGCAGACCAAGTTCTTGTCTGTGTACATTCCGTTCACTCCTATTGTTGGCTCGCCTCGTGTTCCGAAGGTTTGTCTCGCGAGCCCTAGAGGGAACGGTTGACTGATCTCGGTCGCGTGCGTGCATCCTATGCTGCCCGAAGTCCGGGCCAGCCCCCGAAGCATACGGCATCCCGCTGCCCGCCGATAGGGGGCTGCCCTACACTCACCCTCCAGGTGCCGCCTAGGCACAGAACGTTGTCTGTCAGGAGGCGATCCGTGCCGAGTCGAACCCTCATCTCCACCCTCTCCGCCGAGCTCGTTGGGACCTTCCTCTTCATTGCCGTTGGCGGTGCCGCGGTGATCTCAGATGCCCAGACCGGAGGAGCGGTAGGACTCGTTGGGATCTCACTCACTTTTGGACTACTCATCGCCGCCCTGGCTACCGCGTTCGGCCCAATCAGCGGCGCACACTTCAACCCGGCGGTCACTGTCGCCTTCTGGCTGGTGGGGAAGATCCGAACTGTTGAGGGGATCCGCTACATCGTCGTCCAGGTCCTGGGGGCGATCCTCGCTGGACTCGCGCTGAAGCTCGCCTTCGGTGGTTTTGACGGCGAGCCGAGTGTCTACGGGTTCGCGGGCGGCGCCACACCACTCCCTTCAATGGGTCCAGGAACGCCACTGCTGATTGGCGTAGAGGCGGTGCTTACGTCCGTCGTGGTATTCACCATCCTGCTCGCAACTGCTGGTGCGCACGCGCCACAAGTTGGCGCACTTTATGTTGGCGGTGTCGTTGCGGCCTGCATGCTCGCAGGGAGCGCCGTCTCTGGGGCGGGCATGAATCCTGCGCGCTGGTTCGGCCCCGCTCTCGTCTACGGCGATCTCTCCTATGCCTTGGTCTATGTTGCTGGACCGCTCGTTGGCGCGGCAGCTGCCGCGCTCTCGGTTCGCTACCTATACGCCGAGCGATAGATGCCGCGTGATGATTGGGCAACGCCGCGATCGGCGCTGCGTAAATCTGCGCAGCGTTGGTTCGGACGACTCATTGGCCTAGTTGTTCCGCTGCACGCGCGTCTTGCTCTCGCAACCAACGGGCGCATCACCCCGAGCCTCTTCTGGCGACCAGGGATCATCCTTGAGACAACTGGACGCAAGAGCGGGCTGCGGCGACGTGCCGTCATCACCTACCTCCCGGATCACGACCGCATCATCCTGGTGGCAAGCAATTACGGGCGCTCCGGAAATCCGAGCTGGTACGAAAACCTTGTCGCTGATCCCCACGTGCGTGTGATTAAGCGTGGCCAATCACTCCCGTATGTTGCGCGCGTCGCGACTGGCGACGAACGGCGCAACCTTTTGAAGCGCACGGACGATGTCACGTATGGCGTTTACGCGGCGTACTCTCGGAAGACCGACCGCGAGATTCCGGTTGTCGTCCTGACGCCAGCACCATGAGTGGCGCAGTAGCGAACGAGCTCCGCGCGGCGCGCCGCCGACTCGCGATCGACTCGATCGGGATCTGGGTGCTCGCCGCTGTGATCGGAACGATCTTCGGATTTACGGCGCGTGAGGGTGGCCTCTCACTGGTTGAGACGGCAGCATTCAGCGCAATACTGTTCGCGGGCGCTTCGCAGTTTGCGGCGGTCGGACTCCTCGCGGTCGCAGCGCCGTGGGCTTCTATTGTGCTCCTTGTCTGGCTGCTGAATGCGCGCCACTTCCTCTACGCCGCATCCATTGCGCCTCACGCGGCGGCACTACCGCGACGTGTGCGTGCAGGCCTTGCATTCTTGCTGACTGATGAGGCGTTCGCGCTGACCAGCGCGCATGTGGCACGACTCGGCCGTATTGATCTTCCCGGTGCGTGGTACGCGGGCTTCGCCATCTTCGTGCCGTGGAACCTTGCAACGCTTGCAGGTTGGCTCGCGGGTGCGGCGCTCCCTGACCCCGCCACGATCGGACTTGATGTTGTCTTCCCTGCATCCATGGCAGGACTTGCGGTTGGACTCGTTCGAGATCGAGCGGCGCTCGCCGCACTCGCCGCAGGATCCGCTGCGGCTGTGGGTGCGGCACTGCTCGTCAACGCGAGTGCTGCGGTGATGATCGGTGGGCTACTGGGACCACTTGTAGGACTCATCGTAGCGAATCGAAGCAGAGGTGCGCGATGATTGATCCGCTGCGCACCGATCTTGTTCCACTCGCCATCCTCGGCGGGATCGGGACGTATGCCGCGCGCGCACTCCCACTCCTTGCGCCAGGGGCCGATCGCCTCCCTGCACCAGTGCTCGCCTACCTTCGCCTGATTGGCCCCGCGGTACTCGGTGCAATCGCCGCCGCAAACGTGTTCGTCGCCGACGCTTCGCTCCGAGTTGGGCCAGAGGCGGTTGCGGTGGTTGTGGGGGCGCTGATTGGACGCTGGCGCGGCAGCCTCTTGGTGGGCATGGCGGCATCGGTGATCGCAGTGCTCCTGCTGCGCGCTACGATCGCGGCATGATCGACCTCAACGGGATCTCACTTCGCAACCGCCTCATCACCAGTTCAAGCCTCCTGGGGTACGGCGCGCCGAAGGGGCGGTTTGCAGTACTTGGGCTTTCGCCGATCTCCAACTTTGTGGACCTTCGACGATTCGGTGCCGTGACAGTGCGCACGGTCACGACGCAACCGCGCGAAGGACACTTCACCCTGAAGGAGTTATGGCGCATCTCAGAGATCCCCGAGCTGCTACGCCTCTACCGCGGCGCACTGCAAGAGGCCGATGCGGGTTGGCTCAATGCGTTCGGCTGGTCAAACATTGGCATTGATCGCTACTTCGACGAGTACTTCCCGCGAACTGCTGAGCAGAACCGCATCCTCTCGCTCGGTGGCTTCAGCGCCGACGAGTTCGCATCCCTGGTGGAGCGCGTGAATAGCCAAGCGCCTTCCGGATCACTCGCTGCGGTGGAGTTCAATGTCTCCTGCCATAACGTGAACTTTGACTTCAATCCCATCATCGAAGAGGTGCTCAAGCGTGCGGTTCCCGCCTCGCGCTTCCCTGTGATCCTGAAGCTCTCACCAGACTTTGACTACCTCGCCCACGCGCGCTTGGCGGAAGCGAACGGTGTCGCCGCACTGAGTGCGATCAACACGGTGAAGGGCCTGCGACTTGACCCGAAGAGCGGCGCGCCACTGCTGAAGAATCGTTACGGCGGGCTCTCTGGTCGCGCCATTAAGCCGATCGGCCTACGAGTGGTGAGTGAGTTGCGTGAGGCTGGCATCCGCCTCCCAATCATCGCCGGCGGTGGCGTGCGCACCTTCAACGACGTGCGGGAGTATGGATGGGCTGGTGCGGATGCGGCATCGCTCGGCTCTGAGGCGTGGCTCAAGCCGCTATGGTCAATGCCGCTGGCGCCGTTGCACGGACTTCACATTCGGCGCCTCATTCGTCAGGTAGAAGGGTGGTCACCGAGATGAGAATCCAGCAGTCGGACCTCACGCCGCTTGAGCAGAAGCTGGTTGACGAGGCGATGCGCATTCGACCGCGTGCCTACGCCGTCTACTCCAACTATTTAGTTGGTGCGGCGGTCGCCGACGCAGACGGCGGGATCCACGTGGGTGCAAATATGGAGGGGGCCGACTACACCCTCACCGTGCACGCCGAACAGCACGCCATGAACGCCATGCGCCTTGCGACAAATGCAAAGGCGGTCGCGCTCGCATTCGCCGTCCAATCCCCATCTGAAGCACCATCGCCGTGCGGCGTCTGTCGCCAGCGCATCCGTGAATTTGCGGGCTCCCTGCAGATGCCGATTGTCGCCGTCAGCCTCGACGAAAACTTGAAGATTGAACGCTTGAACCGCTATCCGTTCGACTACCTACTCCCGAATTCGTTTGGCCCGGAGAATCTTGGCAAGTAGTTCGCGTCTCTCACGCCTCGGCGTGTTGACGATCTACGGCGGTTTCGGCGTCGTCGGCGCCGTCTTCTACCCGTTCTACGCGGTCGCGATGATCGACCGCGGCCTTAGTGCCGGCGAGCTCGGACTGCTGACTGCAGCGACAGCACTCGTCTCGAGCGCTGTCGGACCGGCCTGGGGACACCTTGCCGACCGAATCGTCGGCCGGCGTGCAGGGCTCGCGATCGGCGAGATCTCGAGCGCGATCGGAATCCTCCTTTTTGCCTTCGGCGATCTCAACGCCGCAATCGCTGGGTCACTCCTTATGGCGATCGCTGGCGCCGCCTCAAACAGTTCTGCCGATGCGCTTGCGCTCGGCATCGCGCGCGACGGTGGGCCGCGCTTTGCGGTGACACGCGCGGTGACGAGCTTCACCTATGCGGTCACCGCACTCGCCGCAGGCGTCGCGATCCGCGACGGTGGCGGGTCGTCGATCGTCCCGTTCCTGGCCGTTGGGCTCTGCTGCACGATTCTGCCGATTCCGTTTCTGAAAGATCGGAGCGTCATGGCGGCGCATCGCAGCGCACCGTCACGCCCCGCGTCGGCACGCCGCACCAGACGCTCAGCGCGTGACCGATTCGGTAGCGTGAGCGAACTGCTGCGCATCGCCCCAGCGATGGTCCCCTTCGTTGCGATCATCTTCCTTGAGGCGCTCTGCGCCGCCTCGTTCTATCGCCTCGGACCGGTGAGGATCAACGAGGTTGGTGGCGACGCAGCGATGCTCGGCCTCGGCGCAACCCTCGCCGCCTTCATTGAAGTTCCCTTCATGATCGCCTCGGCCCGAATGCTCAAGGGGATTGGGCTGCGACGTGGCTTCGCTGCCGCAACCGCAATCATGGGAGTGATCACCGCTTCGGTCGCACTGTTTGACAGCGCGCTTTCGCTCACGCTCCTACGACTCGCCGAGGGGGCAGTCTTTGCGATCGCGTTAATGTGCGCCGTCGAAGTGGTTGATCGCCTGGTGCCACGCCGCCTTCACGCAACAGGGCAGTCGCTCTATCACTCTGCGGGGACGCTCGGCGCCGCACTCGGCGGCATCGTCGCAGGCGTCCTCTACGACACAGCAGGCTCCACCGTGGTGTTCGTTGCAAGCGGGGTGGGGCTGTTGATCACCGCACTCTTTGCGCTCCGCACCATTCCGCGGGGACGCGTGCTGCTCGAGTCTGACGCCACCCACGGTGCCGCATAGCAAAACGCCCCGCTGCAGCGTCAGCTGCAACGGAGCGCTCTGAAATCGACTTCGTTAGCTGCGCAGGTCCATATAGACCGCAATCAACACAGGGATCATCACAATGACCCCGAGTACAAAGACGATAGGTTCTGTCACTTGCTCTTCTTTGCAAGCAGGTTACCGAGCGAAAGGATCGCTGGAACCCAGAGGCCGATATAGATTGCCGTGTCAGCGCTGGCAGCAAAGCCAACTCCGAAATAGTGTGCAAGAGATAGCGCGAGGCTCGCAGCCGCCGCAACGATGTACAGGTTCTTTGAATCCATGATTCCTCCCTAACGTTGACCCGAGTTTCGGGCCTATGCGTCACTTTACCGCAGGCGGATGCGCGAGGCTACCCCTCACGCAGGGCGGGCGGATCCGCTTCGTCGCCAAGATCCACCTTGGCGATCCGCTCCCCCTTGCTGACGATCCGCTTCACGGAGGTCTGCGCCCCGCTGATGTCGTCGCCAATCTGCCGGAAGTGGGTCGCGAGCTTCTCAATGCGTTCTGCCAGAAGCTCCACATCTCTGGTGAGCCCGCCTACTTCGCGCTGGATCAGGGCCGCCTGCTCGCCGATCTTTGATTCAATGTGGAACATGCTCACCGTTGCGAGGAGCGCGTGCAGCGTGTTCGGTGAGGCGAAGACCACGCGCTTCCCATTTGCGTACTGCTCCATGTCTGGGAAGCTCGTGAAGAGCTCCGCGTAGATCGCCTCTGACGGAATGAACATCACAGCGAGACGACTCGTCTCACCAGGGATGACGTACTTGGATCCGATCGCATCAATGTGCGCCTTCAGCGCCGTGCGGAACTGAACGGCGGCGGTAGGGTCACCTGCCACGAGCTTCTGGTACGCCTCCAGCGGAAACTTTGAGTCGACGCAGACGCGGTTGGAGGCGGCACCGCGTCCCACGATGCAGTCGGCGATCTTTCCGTTGGAGAGCGTCTCCTGAAAGCTGTAGAGGTCCGTTGGTAGCGCGTCACGCACGATCTCTTCGAGTCGTGCTTCGCCGTACTGGCCGCGCGCCTGCTTGTTCTGGAAGACGGAGAGGAGCTCATCCATCGGTTCGCGAAGCCGGTCAATCCCCTGCTGGGCGGCGTCGATGCGCGCGAGGCGCTCGACAACGGACTGCAGCTGGTCTTCCACGCGCTGTGCCTGCAACGTACTCGTAGGGTCAGGCGGCGCGGTACGGCCCGATCGTGCGGCGGCGAACAGCGCAGCGACGGCGGCGATCGCCGCAAGGATCAGCGCGACGATAGTGATCGGATCGTTCATGCGCTCAGTCTCACTGATCGCCGTGCCGACTGCGTGGCACGGCGCGTTGGCCTACTAGAACCAGCCGAAGAGCCCCGACTTCTTCTTCAAGATCGGAAGCCCGGTGCGACCAGACTCCTTCACCTTGTAGCCCTCGGGAACCTCTGCAACGGCACCCTTCCCTGGCTTCTTTGCGAAGAAGTAGAGCGTCACGGTCTTCCCACTCGCAACCTTTCGTGATCGCCCGTGCAGGTAATACGTAGTCCCTTTTGAATTCTCAAATGAGAACGCGGCCATGGCGTTTCCTCCCTTCGTGACACGACGGTCACGTTGCGGCAATCGTACGCCCCAGAAGGCGTCGTGACAATGGTTTTGACGCGTTATTGAGCGCCTGGAATTGGCAGGGCGCGGGAGAGAAACTCGGGCATCCGGGTCAGGTCTACGTTGCCGCCGCTGAGGATGACAACCACGCGATCACCTTGAGACACAGGAATACGTCCAAAGAGGAGCGCGGCGAGCGCAGCGGCACCAGCGGGCTCCACCACCTGCTTGCAGCGCTCCGCGAGGAAGCGGAGGCCGCCGAGGATCTCTTCGTCAGGAAGCGTGATGCAGGCGTCAATCAGCGTTGAGGCGAGCGGCAGCGTCCATGAGCCAGCGTACGGTGCGCCGAGACCATCGGCGATCGACTTCGGCTGCACAGGGACAACACTACCCGCCTCGACCGCCAGCTTCACCGCAGCAGAACCTTCTGGCTCTACGCCGTAAATGCGAATCGATGGCTTCAGTGCACGGAGTGCAACGGCGGCACCGCAGAGCATGCCGCCGCCGCCGAGTCCGCCGATCACCACATCCGCTTCTGGAAGTTGATCAAGGATCTCCGCGCCGAGCGTGCCGTGTCCTGAGATGACATACGGGTCATCAAACGGGTGTGCATCAAAGAGTCCGAGCTCCTTAATGAGCTGATCTTTCAGGAGTGCGGCCTCGCCCATCAACCCGTCAACAAGGTGCACGGTTGCGCCATACGACTCGCACGCGGCGATCTTTGCGGGGACGGCGCTGCGCGGCATTACGACGTGGACTGGCACCTTGAATTCGCGCCCTGCCCATGCATATGCCGCAGCGGCGTTGCCAGCACTGAAGGTGATCAGGCCGCGGCGCTGCACCTCTGCCTCACCGAAGTGCTCGACCATGTGCGTCACGCGATTCAACATGCCGCGCACTTTGTAAGAGCCGGTGCGCTGCAGGTGTTCTGACTTCAATCGAATGCGACCGTCGCCAAGGAGTGGTCCCCCGCTTCGGCGCAGTGCTTCCGCTGCGCCAATAGAGCTGAGGAGTGGGGTGACATGCAGTCGGCCCGCAGTTCGCGCCGCCGCTCGCTTCACCGCAGCAAGGTCCATGGTGAAGGGCTTACCCGTGAGTGCATCAAGGGTAGGGAGTGCGGGGGTGGCGGGTCGTGTCTCAGGCATGCACGAACGGTAGCCCACGACTCAAACGCGTGCGACGCGGTACCGTGCCGAGATGAGCCTCCCTGAGATTCGACGCGCAACCGTGGAAGAGATCCTGCCGCTTCGAAGCGAAGTGCTTCGTGACGGTGGCCCACTTGAACGTGCGCTCCTTCCAGGAGATACCGAGGGGCTCGGCGTGCACTGGGGTGTGTGGTTGGGTGGCCTCCTTGTGGCGTGCGTCTCTCTTTATGAAGTCACCTCCGACAGCGGGGTGCGGAGTACTCAGCTTCGCGGCATGGCCACCGCACCAGGCCTGCGCAGCCAAGGACTCGGCGGTGCACTCCTTGAAGCGGCACTCACAGAGTGGGAGGGGCGTGAGGGTGCCGCCCGCCCACTCTGGTGCAACGCCCGTATCCGCGCGGTCCCCTTCTACGAGCGACACCGCTTCGTCGGGGAGGGGGAGCCGTTTGATTTTCCTGGAGTAGGCGAACATCTACGGATGACGTACCTCGGGAGCTCCTCGTGATCGGCGCCCTCTACGGGATCCTTGCCGCCTTCTCCTGGGGCGGTGGGGACTTTGTGGGCGGCATTGCGAGTCGTCGCCTCCCCACCTTCTTTGTGGTCGCCGCGAGCCAAAGTGTGGCGCTAGGCATTCTTGTCCCAATTGCGCTGCTCAGTGGTCAATCGATTCCAGATGGCGCCACCTTGCAGTTGACCGCTATCGCGGGGATCACGGGTGGGACAGGCGTGCTCTCCCTGTATCACGGCTTTGCGCACGGAAAGATTTCCGTGGTTGCAAGCATTGCAGGGACACTTGCCGCGCTGATCCCCGTTGCAGTTGCGCTTGCGGGCGGAGAGACGGCTACGCCGTTACGCCTCGCAGGATTTGGGCTCGCAATCATCGCGATTTACATCGTCTCTACAAGTGCCGACGCGAACACGGCGAACGCTGGTGATCCGGGTGCACACCCAGATGCATCAAGTGGGGCGGCCGCGTTTGGTGGAGCACTCTACGGCGTAGCTGCTGGCCTCTGCTTTGCGGGCTTCAGTCTCCTCTTCGCTCGTGTTGAATCTGAGAGCACGCTCTGGCTGCTTACTGGGCTGCGCGTTGCAAGCGTGAGTGCGCTCGTCAGCCTCTTCTTGATTGCACGCGCGATCGGTCGACGCCCACCTGGCGCAGAAGAGATTCGACCTGGCGCAATCCCAACCGGACGTCGCGGTCGCATCGCACTAGTCCTGACACTCGCGGCGGCGGGGAGTGGTGACACGCTCGGCAATCTCTTCTTCCTGCTGGCGTCACAAGAGAGCGGCGTTGCGGTTGCGGCGGTCTTCACCTCTATTGCGCCAGTGACCACGGTCCTCTTTGCCGCCGTCATCCTGCGCGAGCGCATTGGACTCCGCCAGGGGATCGGGATCGCCCTTGCAGGGGCGGCCACGCTCGCGATCGCAGCAGGCGGTGTCGTCTAAGCAGCCGGTGGGGCGGCGGAACGGATCGGCGCACTCTGTTACAAGCGGGTAGAATTCCCCTCCCATGACAACTGCCCCCCACGCCATTCGCTTCGACCCCGCGACCGGGTCACTGCACGTGGATGGACGCAGCACACTCCTCACCGGGATTGAGAAGCGACTCGTCGCACTTTTCTTTGAGCGGCTCGGCGAAGCGATCACCCATCAGGAGATTCGACAGAAGATTTGGGGAGAGGGCTGGAGTGGCGGAGACGAAGCGCTCCGTGTTGCGATCAACCGCCTCCGCAAGAAGTTTGAGGGAAATCAGCGCAAGCCTGAGATTCTCGTCAGCGTGCGCGGCGTTGGGTATCGAATGGTTGGATACATCTCGCGCTAACGGGGTGCGCGCGCTACAGCGCGAGCAGGAGCGGCTTCAGAAACTGACTCTCAATCACCAGCCCGATGTATGCGATGGGGAGACTCGCAAAGAGTCCAAGAAGTGCAGACCATCCTGATCGAGTGGTCGTCGTGCCGTCTGCCGATGGCTGCGGAACGATCAGATACGTCAGCAGACTCCCGAAGGTTGAGGTGCAGAGGACCACGAGCGCAGCGGCCTCCGTGCGCAGATCTCCCCCGCCAACGATCAGTGATGGTGAAACGCCGTCCATCAGCGCACGCTCAACGTGAAGGTCATACGCCAGATAGATCAGCATGAAGACGAGCCCACTTCCTCCGCTTGCGAGCACTGCTCGAAAGACCGGCCGCGGCGCATGTTGTAGCTGATAGAGGCGCTTCCCAAAGAACCCACGCGGAGCGCGGTTGCCGCTCATCTCAGCGCTGGATGATTTCAATCGTTGGGCGCTTCGGCAGGCTCTCTGGCGTGTGCGCAGCGAAGAGGGTGAGTAGTTCGAGCATTCGCGCGACCTCTTCATCGGTGTTCCAGAAGCCCCACGAAGTGCGCAGGGCAGGGCTTGAGGCGGGGCGATCTGCCGTGGCGGG
>Ga0208595_1000848_pt1 | contig 10453 bp, 7 predicted proteins | sample LakMenEpi28Jun11_FD_150742 | JGI IMG/M metagenome (GOLD analysis project Ga0208595, IMG submission 150742) | Freshwater microbial communities from Lake Mendota, WI - 28JUN2011 deep hole epilimnion (SPAdes) | ecosystem: Environmental > Aquatic > Freshwater > Lake > Epilimnion/Euphotic zone ...
GTTAGCGAGCCGGCTCCGGAGCCTCTGGCGGCAATTCGTATTTTCATATCGCGAATCATCTGGGCGACGTCGGCTACGGTGAGGAAATAGGTGGCGAAACCCAATTGGTTGATGGTGATTAGCTCTTTGCTCAGGCGATGTTTTACGTCTAACAATTTTTTCTCTTTGGCGTTTGGGTAGCGCCAGTCGATGGCGGCATGTGCTTTCTGCCAAAGCACTTCAAAGGGGTTTCCATCGATTCCGAGCAACGCTTTTTCGGGAGTTTTTGGCTTTCCCCAGCCGCAGTCTTTCTCCGGGTTGAGCTCACACTTTTGAGCCAGTAGTTCTGTGGTGTCGAGCAGTTTTTTCGCGCGAACGCGATCTTCGGCAACCTCCAGCGCAATTGCGTGCATAAGTTTTGCCGGCTTGAGCCAGCCCTGAGCGTTTGGTTGCAATTCGAAGTTTCCGAGCGGTTCCAGAAACCTCGCCGCATCGAGCACATCAGCGGTTAGTGCATCATCTGGTTCCAGGTAGCGCACCGCGTTGGTGAGGATGGCTGGCACGCCCAGGTTGTCGGCCAGCGCCAACATTCTTCTTGCCTGCGTGAGCGAATACTGAGAACCCGGTTCGGTTAGGTGGGTGGCGATTTCAATTGCCAAAGCACCCTTGCCAGAAAGCGCTCGGATCCATTGGATGAGAACGCCGGCAGCCTCGGTGCGATTGTCGGTTAGGGTGGCTCGCCCGAAGTTGCTATCTGGCCCGAGTAACACCGTGGCCACGGTTAGCCCGTCGCGATTGATGTGTGTGGCTAGCTCAGTTAGGCGAATGCCGGCTTCTTTGCGCTTGGTGGTGTTGGCTGCTGAAACCAGTCGGCAGAGCGCTGCCCAGCCGATTCCGCCATCTCCTCCGTGCGCCAAGATTACGCAGCGCGCCAGGGTTTCATCGGTTTCGTTCAGGATGTTGAGGCTAACTCCAACAATTGGCTTCAGGCCGAGCTTGAGGCAGGCGCCAATGTGCTTCACGGCGCCGTAGAGCCCGTTTCGGTCGGTAATCGCCAGCGCTCGTTCTGCTCTGGCGGCAGCGGCTTCAGCGAGCAGTTCCGGGCGGGTCACGCCGAAGTGCCCAGAAAACGCCGAAGCTACGTTTAGGTGGGTGAAACTCACGGGTAGACCAGAACTAGTCGCCAATCGTCTTTGCCAACCGCGTGCAGCAGCTCATACTGCTGGCAGGTTTTGGACCGCAGATCAGAAGCCATAAGCCGCCACATTTCCACTTCGATTACGTCGCGGCCGACTCCTCGCTGAACCCGCACGGCCTCTGCCCACCACTCGCGCCTGGCGAACCAGCGCATTGGCTTGTTGGCAACCAAAAAGTTGGCATTTCGCCACTTGAAACCAATTGGCTCGCCGGTTCCGTTTACGGCAACGGCTACCTGTTCATCAACATGCAACATGTAGGAACCTCCCTCAAGACAATTCGAACAAATGTTCGAATATCAAGAGTGTATGAAGAGGCACCGACATTGCAAATCGGATACGGCGTGTCGCCTAAATGGCTTTGATTAAGCCCTCGTTGTTGATCTTGACCTTGCCTACGTCCTGGCCAACCGCTTGAAACAAAACCTCGTGCATAACTTCGTCTGAGCCGGCTGCTGCGGCCTTCAAAAGGTCGAGATCACCTTCGATGTGGGGGTCAATCCAGGCCTCGAAAGTGTCTGGAGTGAGTAACACCGGGTTGCGGTCGTGAATGTGAGCTAACTCCGGAGCGGTGTCTTTGGTCAGGGTGGTTGCCGAAAGCAGCCACTGGCCGTCCTCTGGATTTTTCCACCACTCGTAAAGCCCGGCCAGCGCGAACATGCCTTCATTGCCAGCGTGAATGTAAAACGGTTGCTTCGTGCCATCCGGCTTTACCTGCCACTCGTAGTAGCCACTGGCTGGAATCACACAGCGACGACGAATTACCGAATCCTTGAAAGATGGCTTTTCCAGGATGGTTTCAATTCGTCCGTTGATCAGGGGAGCGCCGGTGTTGTCTTTAGCCCAGCGAGGAATGAGACCCCAGCGGGCTGAGTGAATTTCGCGATGTAATTCGCCGATCGGTGAACCGTCTGGAGCCTTTTCGAAAGATCTATCAACCACAATGGCAATGGCCTGCGTGGGAGCAATGTTGTAGCTAATTCCAGGAACTTCGCCAACAATCTCATCGGCTTCGAAAATGGTGAGAATTTCGCCAACGGTTCTGGCAACTACGAATCTGCCGCACATGCTTACAACTCCGACGCCATCAGTTTGAGCCTTCTTTGGAAAGACTCCAAGTGGCGTTGCGGGCCAACCGAACCACTGAGGTTCACCCAGTCGACCACCGGGCGAATTCCGCTGAGCGAACTGAGAACCCAAATTTCCAAGCCCACTAGGTCGTCTGGCTTCACCTGTTCGGTGCCGGTTTGGTAACCGGCTTGGTCGGCTAGTTCGAAAACCTCGAGGCGGGTAACGCTAGGGAGCCAGTCGGTTCGCTCATCTGGCGCGTAGAGAACGTCGTCACGCCACCAAACCAGGCTAGATAGCGCGCCTTCGCAGAGAAAGCCGTCCTGGTTCAGGATCACCGCTTCGTCGGCTCCGTGGAGATTCGATTTTCTGCGGAGCATCGCTCCGTAGGCGAGGTCTGGCCCCTTGGTGGTGCTATCGAGTCTTTCATCCGCTTCGTCGGCGGTCCAAAGAGTAACGGTCGGTTTGAATTCGGCGGGTTCTCTAAGACGTAGCACCAGGTTGTCGCCGGAAAGTTCAATGCGAGGGAAGAATTGCCCCTCGCGAGGAATTAGCCTCACCGCCTCGTTCCAGAAGGCGTCGAGGTCTAATGAGGAAAGTTTTTCTACCGAAGAGTTGAAACGAGAACGATGCTTATCGAGAGAACGTACCCGACCATCGCTAACCAAAAACGAGTCGGCAACCTGAATTGGGTGCTCGTAAACGTCAACCAAATGCAGTTTTGCACCGTCAAAGACGAAAGTGGTCTCTGTCACCCGCGCTCCTACTTATATAGTCCTTCCGTCTAATCTAGTGATAGTCAAGTAACGGAAAGTGCCATGAGGCTACATGTTGAGTCATTGCGTGGTTGGGTTAGCCCAACCAATGCGTTCATCGCACTATTTGCAGAGTCGACAAACTCATTTTGGCTAGATCGTGAACATTCCAAGACCGGACGTTACAGCGTTATCGGAACCGGAGTGGAAGCAGGAGCTTGCGATTTTGAGTCGCTTCGAACCGGATTAGAAAAGCACGAAGACATCGAATTGCCTTTTGACTTTCGTCCGGGTCTAGTTGGATGGCTCGATTTCGAAATGAAAAATCCACGATTCATTCGTGTTGAAAGCGCCATGGTTTTCGATCATGAAAATCGTCACCTCTATTTAGTGGCTCGCGCCGAAAGCGAAGCCAAATTTCGTCACTGGCTCGATGGAGCGCTACTGAGAATTGGGCTAATCGGTGGAGAGAGCCTCAAGTATTTACATCAGGCCCAAAAACCGGCAATCACCGGCATAACTCCGAGGCACAGCGATGAAGAGTATCTAGAGCTAATCGGGCGGGTGCAAAAACACATCGCATCCGGAGATGTCTACCAACTCTGCCTCACCAACGAGTTCGTGATCGAGGGGATGGCAGACCCACTGGCAACGTTTATCTCGCTTCGCGAAACCAACCCTGCCCCTTACGCGGGATTTTTCAAGGTTGGTGAAACCGTTTTGGTTTCGTCATCACCAGAACAGTTCTTACAGGTTGATCCAGCCGGCCTGATTTCTACAAAGCCAATCAAAGGCACTCGTCCTCGCGGAGAAGATGCCAAAGAGGACTTGGCGATTGTTGAAGAGCTGCAGCAAAACGTTAAAGAGCGTGCCGAAAATCTCATGATCGTCGATTTGATGCGAAACGATTTCACCAAAGTTTGTGAGTCGGATTCGGTCACCGTTCCAAAACTCTTTGATGTTGAAACCTACGCAACGGTTCATCAGCTAGTCAGCACGGTCACTGGGAAACTGAGAGTCGGCTTCGATGCGATTTCGGCTTTGGAAGCCGCTTTTCCTGGAGGCTCGATGACCGGCGCTCCTAAGTTTCGAGCGGTTGAAATCATCGGTGAACTGGAGCAGGGTAAGCGCGGGGTTTACTCCGGGGTTGCCGGCTACCTTGGCGATAATGGTTCTGCCGATTTTGGGATGGTAATCCGCTCGCTGGTTTTTGATGCCGGCCGAATCACACTCGGGGTTGGCGGAGGAATCACCATCGACAGCGATCCAGAGGCCGAACTTGCCGAAACCAAGCTCAAAGCCAAAGCGCTATTAGGCGCTCTGAAAGCAGTGCACCTGCTTAGGTAATTGGTAACCTTGTGAAGAACATCCTTCCCCCAACAAGTGAGTGAATTAGTTGTCTACCGAGCACGAATACGACGTCCAAGCCATCCAAGAGCGATGGCTACCAATCTGGGACGAGATGAAGCCATTCGACTCGAACAAACCAGGCGACGAACGTCCTAAAAAGTACGTGCTCGACATGTTTCCCTACCCATCGGGCGATTTGCACATGGGTCACGCCGAAGCGTATGCGCTTGGAGATGTAGTAGCTCGCTACTGGGCTCAAAAAGGTTTCAACGTCATGCACCCGATCGGCTGGGACTCATTTGGTTTGCCAGCTGAAAACGCGGCCATCAAGCGCGGGCTAGATCCAAAGGGCTGGACCTACGACAACATCGAGCAGCAGCGCACCTCGATGCGCCGCTACGCTTGCTCATTCGACTGGGATCGAGTTTTGGTTACCTCAGATCCGATCTACTACCGCTGGAATCAGTGGCTGTTTTTAGAGTTCTACAAGCGTGGTTTGGCCTACCGCAAGAACAGCCCGGTGAACTGGTGCCCTTCTTGCCAAACCGTTCTGGCCAACGAGCAGGTAGTTCAGGGCCTCTGTGAGCGTTGCGACTCGGCAGTCACCAAAAAGGCACTCACCCAGTGGTACTTCAAAGTAACCGACTACGCCGACCGACTGCTAGATGACCTAGATGGTCTCGAAGGCAACTGGCCAAACAAGGTTCTCAGTATGCAGCGCAACTGGATTGGCCGTTCCTACGGTGCCGAAGTTTCGTTTGATGTTGAAGGCCGTGATGAACCAATCACCGTTTACACCACCCGCCCGGATACCCTGTTCGGAGCGACTTTCATGGTGGTTGCCGTTGACTCAGCTCTGGCTTCCGAGCTAGTGGCCGAATCTGATTCGTCAATCAAATCAGAGTTTGACGCTTATCTGGAGAAGACCAAGAAGTCGAACGACATCGAGCGCTTGGCAACCGACCGCGAAAAGACTGGTGTCTTCATCGGGCGCTATGCCACCAACCCGGTCAACGGCGAAAAGCTGCCAATCTGGGCTTCTGATTACGTTCTGGCCGATTATGGAACCGGCGCAATCATGGCCGTCCCTGCCCACGACGAACGAGACCGAGAGTTTGCCGAAAAGTTCTCGCTTCCGGTTGTGCCAGTAGTTGCCGATGAGGAAGATACCAACGGCGACGGGCCTCGTATCAACTCTGGTGAATTTAACGGGCTTTCTCGCGAAGAATCCAGCAACGCAATCGTTGCGAAGCTTGCCGAACAAAACAAGGGTAAGAAAGCAAAGAACTTCCGCCTACGCGACTGGCTGATTTCTCGCCAGCGTTACTGGGGAACACCAATTCCGATCATCCACTGCGACGACTGCGGTGAAGTTCCTGTTCCGGCCGACCAACTTCCGGTTGAACTTCCTTCTGCAGAGGGTTTGGATCTAAAACCGAAGGGTACGTCTCCGCTTGGAGCGGCAACCGACTGGGTAAATGTTGCTTGCCCAAGCTGTGGTAAACCAGCCAAGAGAGACACCGACACCATGGATACCTTCGTGGACTCGTCGTGGTATTTCCTGCGTTTCCTATCTCCAAAGAGCGAAACTGAAGCCTTCCCAATTCAGGCCGCCAAGGATTGGGCTCCGGTTGACCAGTATGTTGGTGGCGTAACTCACGCCATCCTGCACCTGCTCTACGCGCGTTTCTTCACCAAGGTGCTCAACGACATGGGGATGATCGACTTCGACGAGCCTTTCACCAGGCTGCTGAACCAGGGAATGGTTCAAATGAACGGTTCGGCCATGTCTAAATCTCGAGGCAACCTGGTGCGCCTGAGCGATCAGCTTGGCGAACACGGCGTTGACGCGATTCGTCTAACCATGGCATTCGCTGGCCCTCCCGAAGACGACATCGACTGGGCGGATGTATCGCCAGCCGGTTCAGCCAAATTCCTGGCTCGTGCCTGGAGAGCGGCTAATGACGTGACCTCTGAGACCGGTGTTGATTTCAAAACCGGAAACGCCGAACTTCGCAAGGCCACCCATTCGTTCCTTCGTGATTTCGGACCACTAATTGAAAACTTCAAGTTCAACGTTGGCGTTGCCAAGTTGATGGAGTTGGTCAACGCAATTCGCAAGGCTGTCGACGGAAACGTTGGGGGTTCAGACCCTGCCGTGCGCGAGGCTGCTGAAGTCGTGGCAATTGGTCTTTCGCTGTTCGCTCCTTACACCGCAGAAGATATGTGGGCTGTGCTCGGACACAAGCCCGGTGTTGCTTTAGCTGGTTTACCTAAAGCCGACGAATCTTTGTTGGTCGAGAGCACCACCATCGCCATTATTCAGGTGGATGGAAAGCTTCGAGACAAGTTCGAGGTTTCTGTGGCCATCACCGCGGAAGAGCTTCGAGAGAGGGCTTTCGAGTCTTACAACGTGAAGCGAGCGATTGGCGATAGCGAAATCGCTAACGTGATCGTGCGCGAACCGAAATTGGTAAACATCGCAACCAGGTAATCCACAGAAAAAGATTCAAAGCCATCCACACAGCTGGGTGGCTTTATTCTTTGGCGATGGAATGGTTCAAGAGTCAACTTCAACTCGCACGAGGCGGCGATAAAGGAGCGCGAAGAAGGCTGCTCATTTTCGGCGCTGGCGCAGTAGTTGCTATCGCGCTATTGATTTCTGGGCAAACGCAAACAAAGTCGATTCGAATCAAACCCAATCAAAGCTCGGAAAACAAAATTCAGGTTTCTTCCGGATTTGTTCATATTGCTGGCGCAGTTGCCGACCCGGGGGTTTACCCAATTAAATCCGGAACTAGATTGTTTGAAATAATCGCTCTAGCCGGAGGATTCGCCAAAGCAGCCGACAGAGATAGCGTAAATCTTGCCAGAGTGGTAGCCGACGGCGAACAGATTTTGGTAGGTCGTAGTGGTCAGGCTGCAGTATCGGATGGCTTGGTTAATCTCAATCGCGCAACCGTCTCAGATTTCGATAAGTTGCCCGGCCTTGGCCCCACCCTGGCGGCACGAATTATTGATTGGCGCGAAGCCAATAACGGCTTCAAAAGCATCGAAGATCTTCGAAAAGTAGGGGGAATTGGCGACAAACTGTTCAGCTCCCTGAGAAAACTTGTTTCACTTTGATTCGTAAATACATTTATCTAGCTCTTCTCGCGGTTTCAATAATTGGAACTTCCTTTGTAATTCAATCCGCAACTCTCAAGCCTTCGGCTGCAACCCTGAGGGCATCGGCTTTTGATCTCGTGTCTGTGGAATTCTGCGTTTCCGGAGAGAGAACCAACGACTATTCAATTTCGGTGTCCGGTGGTGAACTTCCCGCGGGAGCTTCCGGCAGTATTGCCAAAACTGGAAAGAAGCTGGTTCAGGGAGATTGTTTGGCCGGGTTGGTGCAATTGTCTCCAGCGAAACAGTTTGAACGTTATGCCTTTCGGGGAAGACTGAAATCGGTTAGCGGGGAGATTTCGCATTCTCAGCAGCTGAGTTATTTCAATTCTGTGCGCGACTTTATCGGGGGATTCCAAGGTGATTCGGCAAATCTTGTCGCCGGACTGGCCGTTGGGCTTGATGCTGGTTTGAGTGAACAGTTCCAACGAAACATGAAAACCACCGGCCTTACCCACCTCACTGCGGTATCTGGCGCAAACTGTGCAATCGTCCTCGGTTTGGTTTGGCTTCTGTTGAAAAGAATGAGGCTGGGCAGGGGAGCGAGAACCGTAGCCGCCCTAATGTCGCTAACCGCCTATGTTTCGCTAGTGGGCTGGCAAGCGAGTGTGCTTCGTTCTGCGTTCATGATGTCTACTATTTTTGTCTGCCTCGAATTTGGCAGAAAGGTTTGGATTCCTGGAGCGCTCGCCTTTGGATCTGTAGTACTGCTTACCGTTGATCCTTGGCTAATCACCGATTACGGTTTCTGGCTCTCCGTTTCGGCTACCTACGGCTTAGTTGCGCTAACGCCAACGATCACACAACATCTTCAGAACCATCTTCCGAAATGGATTTCCCTGATTCTTGCCGCAACAGTGGCGGCTCAGCTGTGGTGTTTGCCGATACTCGTTCAACTTCAGGGAGGTTTCACCACGCACTCGGTGCTTGCGAATCTACTGGTTGAACCAATGGTTTATCCAATCACCGTTCTGGGTCTTCTAGCCGCTCTGCTCGGCGGAATTTCGCCTTGGATTGGCCAACTGCTTATCGAACTGGCAAAGATTCCCTCATCTTGGATAGTTTTTATCGCCAACTCTCTAGCCGAAGCACCTTTTGGTCTTCTCGAAGTTCCTGGAGGAATCTTTGGTGTAGTTATCGCGATAATTTTTGTGCTTTCTCTCACCATTTCGCTCAAGCGCAAGCGACGACCATGGATTCCAGTCGGCTTACTAGGTGTTTGGAGCTTGTTTCTCGTTCAAGGCTTTGGTCAACAGATGGCCTTCGCCAGAACCCCCTGGCAGGTGGTTTCCTGCGATGTTGGTCAAGGAGACGCACTGCTAATTCGATCTGAAGGAGAAACAGCTCTTATTGATGTTGGCAAGGATCCAACGTTAATCAGTAACTGTTTGAACCAAATGGGTGTTCATCGAATTTCCCTACTGATACTCACTCATTTCGACCAAGATCATGTCGGTGGTCTTTCCGGAGCGTTGCAGGGGAGAACCATAGAAAACGCCATGGTTTCCCCGTACCCAGATTCAAGACCGGAGGCGAAGAAGGCTACCGAGCTGCTGTCTGCCAGTTCAGAAAATCTGATTCTGGGCGTATTGAATCAAACGGGCACTCTCGGAGCGTTCAACTGGGAAGTTATCAGTTCACTGGGTGAAGCAGGTTCGTCTGCCAATGAGGCATCCCTCGGTGTGAACTTCAGTTCGCCAAATCTGGATGTGGTCACTCTTGGCGATTTGACTGAAAATGCACAAAGCCGGATTACCGCGAACTCCTGGTACGGCGAAAAGCCAACTGTCGTCAAGGTTTCGCACCACGGCTCAGCCGACCAGAGTGCTGAATTCTATGAACGAATTGGAGCCGACGTTGCATTGATCTCGGTTGGCAGAGGTAACTCATACGGTCACCCAACAGTGCGAGCTCTCGAAATCTTAGACAAATCAGGCGCAGTAGTCTTCCGAACCGACAATCAGGGTGCAATCGCACTTCACACTGTAAACGGTGTTATCGAAGTAGTAACTGCGGGCTCTGGGTAGGCTTATCGGGTGAGTAAGGCAAAATTCGTTGACTGGCGTAAAGTTCAGCCCTCGCCAATTATTCTCATTTTCGGTTCAGAAGAGTACCTTTACACGGCAACAATCAGAAGGCTAAAAGATCAGATTCGGGCCAATGATTCCGGCGTAGACGTCATCGAGGTTGAGGCCTCTGAATACGTTGCTGGAGATTTAGAAAACATGGTGAGCCCCTCACTTTTCTCAGAGCCTAAATTGGTAATTATCACCGGAGTGGAACGCTGCAGCGATGCACTTATCGAAGACGGCAAAGCGCTTCAAATCGAGAACCTGGTTGATGCCACAGTGGTGTTGCAGCACGCTGGCACTAGCACTCGAGGGAAAGCTCTACTTGATTCAATCCGCGCGAATCCGGACGCGGTTGAGATTGCCTGCACCAAGATTTCTAAAGACCCGGAAAAAGTTGCTTTTGTGCAGAGTCACTTTGCTGAGGCCGGTCGCAAATTCACTCAGACAGCCGTAAAACACCTGGTAGAAGCCGTTGGAAACAACCTGCTAGAACTGGCGGCAGCATGTGATCAGTTACTGGTCGACAGTGCAGAACAGATTGATGAAGAACTCGTCCATCGATATTTCGGCGGGCGAATCGAAGCCGACGCCTACAAGATTCTCAACGCGGCGCTCAAGGGTAATTCGGGGGAGGCGCTCATGATGCTTCGCCACTCACTCCAAACTGGTCACGATCTCATCTTCTTGCTTGGCGCTTTTGCTAGGAAAGTAAGAGACATGTGCCAAATCTCGAGTGATCCAAGAGCTACCGCTGCTTCTCTGGGAATGAACCCATACGGTTTCAGTGAGACCAAAAAGGTTGTTGCCGGCTGGAACGATGAAGGATTGGCCAGGGCTTTGCATGCCATTGCTCAAGCTGATGCCGCTG
>Ga0208595_1000849_pt1 | contig 10447 bp, 9 predicted proteins | sample LakMenEpi28Jun11_FD_150742 | JGI IMG/M metagenome (GOLD analysis project Ga0208595, IMG submission 150742) | Freshwater microbial communities from Lake Mendota, WI - 28JUN2011 deep hole epilimnion (SPAdes) | ecosystem: Environmental > Aquatic > Freshwater > Lake > Epilimnion/Euphotic zone ...
CGACATCATCCCTGCCACCATTGGCAGCATTAGGAAACCGGATTCGGTTGGAGTAGCACCACTGACGATTTGAATCAGAAGTGGAAGAGTCATCATTCCACCGAACATTCCGACTCCAACAATCACACCAAGGATGGTGACCATCGAGAAGGTGCGAGATTTGAAGAGCTTTAGAGGCAAGATTGCTTCGTCGCCAGCTTTGCGCTCGGCGTAGATGAAGGCCACAATTCCCACTACCGAAACAACGTAGTAGGAGATTGATGTAGTGCTACCCCAACCCCAGTCTCGGCCATTTTCTGCGACCAGCAACATTGGAACGACAGCCATGATGATGGTGGTCGCACCGAACCAGTCGATGCGGTGTTTAACCGCGGTGTGAGGAACGTGAAGGAATTTCCAAACAAGAAACAGCGCCAGGGCACCGATCGGAACGTTGATCAGGAAGATCCACTTCCATCCGGCAATGCCCAGTAGCATCCCAGCATCTGAGAACACTCCGCCGACCACAGGGCCAAGCACGCTTGATGTGGCAAATACCGCCAAGAAGTAACCCTGATAACGGGCACGCTCTCTAGGTGCCACAATGTCGCTCAACACAGTGATTGCCAGGGAGAACAAACCACCGGCACCGATACCCTGAAGCGCCCTCCATCCAGCCAACTCCAGCATTGAGCCGGAGAGAGCCGACAGCGCCGAACCCAGCACGAAGATAATGATTGCGATTAGGAACAAACGACGACGCCCGAAGATGTCGCCCAATTTTCCATAGATCGGCGTAGAAATCGTCGATGTAATTAGATAAGCGGTGGTAACCCAGGCCTGAAGTTCAAGCCCTTTCAGATCGTCGGCGATGGTTCTCATTGCCGTGCTCACAACGCTTTGGTCTAGCGCCGACAGGAACATGCCTGCCATCAATCCAACTAAAACCAGCAGAATCTGGCGGTGCGACATCTGGCCGGCGACAGCCGCTTCAACTTTTTTCGACACAAAAACTTCTTTCCCCATAAGGGTTATCTAATAGGCGTCAATCTAAGACACCGAGAGACAAACAAATTTGTTTCTCGCTCTATTGCCGTGAGAGTGGTAACTCTCGCTCTAACGCTAAGTCTAATGACGCGATCTCACACCTGCCGTCCCTACCGGATGGCAGCTCAGCATTCTGGAATGCCCTAAGAAAGCACCGAATCAACCAAAGTCTTGGCTTCGTCCTGTACCTGCCTCAGGTGGGCCTCGCCTTTGAAGCTTTCGGCATAGATTTTGTAAACGTTCTCGGTTCCCGAAGGTCTGGCAGCAAACCAGGCGTTCTCGGTTTCAACCTTTAGCCCGCCTAGCGCTGCCCCATTGCCAGGAGCGTGAGTGAGGATTGCCGTAATCGCCTCGCCGCCGAGTGAACTGGCGGTAACCGAATCGGCAGAGAGTTTGCCAAGTTTTGCTTTCTGCTCCAAGGTGGCCGGTGCGTCGATTCGCTCGTAGACCGACGAGCCGAACTTATCGGTCAGCAACGAATACTGCTGCGATGGAGTTTTGCCCGTAACCGCGGTGATCTCAGCGGCTAACAGAGCCAGAATCAGGCCGTCTTTGTCGGTCGACCAAACTTCACCGTTTCTGCGAAGGAAGCTGGCACCGGCCGACTCTTCTCCGCCGAAACCAACCGAGCCGTCGATCAGACCCGGCACGAACCACTTGAACCCGACCGGCACCTCGATGAGCTTTCGGCCGAGGTCGGCTACAACTCGATTGATGATCGAAGACGAAACCATGGTCTTACCAACCGCAGCAGCATGCGACCATTCTGGACGGTGACGGAACAGGTAGTCGATCGACGCCGCTAAGAAGTGATTGGGATTCATAAGTCCGTGATCGCGAGTCACGATTCCGTGGCGATCGGCGTCGGCGTCGTTTCCTGTTGAAATATCGAATCGCTCGCGGTCTTCGATTAGTGAAGCCATGGCGTAAGGGCTCGAGCAGTCCATTCGTATCTTTTCGTCCCAGTCGAGAGTCATGAACCCGAACTGGAAATCTACTCGATTATTCACCACGGTTAGGTTCAGGTTGAACCGGGACCCGATTTCTCCCCAGTAGTCAACCGAAGCTCCACCCATCGGATCGGCGCCAATGCTCACCGATGAATTCGCAATGGCATCCATATTGATTACCGAACCAAGTTGAGAAATGTAATTGTCTTTGTAGTCGTAGGAAATGCCGTCCGGGGTGGCCTTCTTAACTTCTCTAAGGCCATTCGCGATGATTTCATTGGCGCGCGAAGCGATCCAGTTGGTGGCGTCTGAGTCGGCCGGGCCTCCGTGAGGCGGGTTGTATTTGAAGCCGCCGTCGCCTGGCGGGTTGTGGCTCGGGGTAATCACCAAACCGTCGGCTCGCGAAGAATCGCGCTCGGATTTGCCCTGGTTGTGATTGATGATCGCAACGGATACGGCGGGAGTTGGAACAAAGCGATTGTGCGAATCAACAAATGCCAACACATCGTTTCCCGCCAAAACCTCAAGCGCGGTAATTTCGGCTGGCTCCGATAGAGCGTGGGTGTCTTTCCCCACGTAGATTGGCCCCTGGATGTTTTCAGCACGGCGATACTCGACTATCGCTTGAGTGATGGCGGCAATGTGATCGTGATTGAAAGAACCGTTTAGAGAAGTGCCTCGATGTCCCGAAGTTCCGAAGTTGACCTTTTGAATTGGATCGTTGCTATTTGGGTGAATCGCGAAATATTCGTCCACCAATTTCTCGACATCGACCAGGTCTCGTTGTTCAGCTTTTTTGCCAGCTCGCTCACTCATAAAACCATTGTGTCGCTTAACCTAGATGTATGTCATCAGCAGCTCGAAACTCTAAGACCTCCTACGCCTATCTAGGCCCGGCCGGCACGTTTACCGAGCTCGCTCTTCGCCAGGTAAAAGCGGCCGAAGGCCAAGAATGGAAACCGGTTCTAACCGTGGCAGACGCCCTTGCCGCAGTTCTCACCGGTAAAGCGCATCGGGCAATCATTCCGGTGGAATCATCCGTTGACGGTGGAGTAAGCGCAACCCTAGACGCACTAGCTAACACCGAAGGTCTTCAGCTCTACGGCGAATATCTGGTGCCGGTGAACTTCAACCTCGTGGCTAAACCAGGCGTGAAACTTTCAGAGGTAAAGACCATTGCCGCTCACCCGGTTGCCTACGCACAGGTTCGCAAGTGGCTGAGTGCGAACATCAAGGGCCACAAACACCTGCAAGCAACTTCGAATGCTGCCGCCGCTTCGGATCTCTGGGAGAGCGACCGGGCAGACGCCGCGGTTTCCACACCGAACATCACCGATCACTACATGGTGAAGGTTTTGGCCAAAAACATTGCCGATAACAAGAATGCCGAAACCCGCTTCATTGAAGTTGGTAAGAAGGGCGCTATGCCAAAGCGCACCGGCCACGACAAAACCTCGTTGATTGTTGAACTACCGAACGATCGCCCAGGAGCGCTTCTCGAAATGCTGGAACAGTTTGCCACTCGCGGGGTGAACCTGAGCCGAATCGAGTCTCGCCCGCTTGGCGACCGCCTCGGACGCTATCGCTTTAATGTTGATGCAAATGGTCACGCTACCGATGAAGCCGTCGCCGAGGCTGTGCAGGGGCTTTATAGATTCAGCCCAAAGGTGATTTTCCTAGGTTCCTATCCTCGAGCCGATAAGAAGGCTTCCGTTCACGAAGGAAACAACGACTCTGGAAACTATGTGAGCGCTAAGCGTTGGTGGCTCAAAGCCATCGGCAAATAGTTATCCACAAATTAGTTCTAGTCAAAAGTGGTATCACTTTGATACCGTATAAATATGGCTATGACAATTCGACTAACCGCTGAGCTTGATGCGAAACTCGAGCGCCTTGCCAACGAACTTGGTGTCTCAAAGCAGCAAGCCGTAATCCATGCAATTGAACTAAGTGATGCTCGATCTATTCGCGAGCAACAGCTGGCCGAGGCGCGAACTTTTGTTCTCAGCCACGACAAAGAACTTATGGAGAAACTGGCCGACTCATGACTGTGTATCTCTCAATAGAGGATGCACTGATTCAAGTTAAGTCTCTCGGTTTCTACGTGAAAGACACTGGATTACTCGAGGCGGCTCTTTCAAGGCCAAGAACCACAGTATTTGGTGAAGATGCCTACCCAAGCTTGCAACTCAAGGCGGCCTCTATGATGCATTCGATTATTAAGAACCATCCCATGATTGATGGAAATAAAAGAACCAGCTGGGTGCTCATGGTTTCATTTCTTTGGATTAACGGATATCGGCACAACATGGATACCGCCACGGGATTCGAGCTCACGCTTGGGATTGCTGAATCACGTCTTGAGCTTGAAGTTGCGGCATCCATCATTGAGAAGCATCTCGTCGCCAGACAATAGAATTGACCTCGTGATCGACCTAAATCTTCTCCGCGAAAACCCGAGTGCCATAAAGTCATCTCAGCGCGCTCGCGGTGCTAGTGAGGAGCTGGTCGACCAGGCCGCCAAGGCCGATGCCGATTGGCGAGCCGACCTAGCCGCGTTCGAGGCTCTTCGTGCCGAACAAAACGCGCACTCGAAGACGGTTGCCACGGCTCCCAAAGAGGAGAAGACGGCACTCATCGCCGACGCCCAAAATCTCGCTGCCAAGGTGAAAGCAGCCGACGCCAAAGCTACCGAAACCCAAGAAAAATTAGACAAAATTCTTTGGCAGATCGAAAACATTGTTCTAGAAGGCGTTCCTGCCGGCGGGGAAGACGACTTCGAATTGCTTCGTGAAGTTGGCACCAAGCCAAACTTCGACTTCCCTTTCAAAGACCACTCCGAACTTGGCCAAGAACTAGACATTCTCGATCTTGAGCGCGGGGTCAAAGTTTCTGGTTCCCGTTTTTACTTCCTTAAAGGCTGGGGAGCTCGTCTTGAAATCGCGATGATGAACCTGGCTCTCGACCAAGCTACCGAAGCCGGATTCACAGCACTGATTACCCCAACTCTGGTTCGCCCAGAAGTCATGGCCGGCACCGGGTTTCTCGGGGCACACGCCGACGAGATTTACTACCTGCCAGCCGACGATCTTTACCTAACCGGCACGAGTGAGGTTGCCTTAGCCGGTTATCACCGCGACGAAATCATCGACCTTTCCGAAGGCCCACTTCGCTACGCGGGTTGGAGCACCTGTTACCGTCGTGAGGCTGGCAGCGCCGGCCGTGACACCAAGGGAATCCTGCGCGTTCACCAGTTCAACAAGCTAGAGATGTTCTCTTACGTTGAACCAGAGCAGGCCGAAGCCGAGCACGAGAGACTTTTGGCCTGGCAAGAGCAGATGCTGCAGAAGTGCGAACTTCCCTACCGAGTGATTCACACCGCAGCCGGAGACCTAGGTTCCAGCGCCGCTAGAAAATACGATGTAGAAGCTTGGGTTCCAAGCCAAGAGACCTACCGCGAGCTCACCTCAACCTCGAACTGCACGACGTTTCAGGCTCGCCGCCTAAATACGCGTTACCGAAAAGAAGACGGTAGAACCGCAACCGTTGCCACGCTAAACGGCACACTTGCCACAACCCGCTGGCTAGTGGCAATTCTGGAAAACCACCAACAGCAAGATGGTTCGGTAAGAATCCCCGTCGCGCTGCGCCCTTACCTTGGCGGCGCCGAATTCATCACCTCCAAGGCCCGCGCCTAGTTATGACCTTTTCCGAAGAACACCGCTGGTTAATCTGCCTCGATATTGATGGCACTTTAGTTCACGACGACGGCTATCTCTCACCGCGAGTTGCTGCCGAAGTTCAACGGGTGCAAGACCTCGGACACCTGGTTGTTGTTGCTACCGGCCGCAGTGCCATCAACGCAATTGGTGTTACTAAGGAACTCGGCCTCGCAAGTGGCAAACTGATTTCTTCAAACGGTGCCGTGACGGTGAGAATCGATCACGACCACCCGCGCGGATACGTGCAGGAGGAAGTAATCACCTTCGACCCAACCGAGGTGCTAACTCAACTCATCAGCAGCCTGCCACACGCGCATTTTGCTGTGGAAGACGCCGACGGCGTTTACCACTTCCACAAGGAGTTCCCTGCCGATGCCCTGGGCGACGTCAACCACGAAACCCCTCTCGAAGAGTTGATGCATCGCCCGGTTAGCAGGATCGTGGTTCTCAGCCCAGAGCAGGAAACGGAAGACTTCGTGGACACCGTTGCCACACTTGGTCTTCAATCGGTTAGCTACGCGATTGGCTACTCGGCTTGGCTCGACATCGCACCCCTCGGAGTTACCAAGGCAAGCGCACTGGAAGTTGTGCGAGCACATAACAACATTTCCCCAAACCAAATCATCACCATCGGCGACGGGCGCAACGACATCAGTATGTTCGAATGGGCAATCGCCGGAGGCGGCTTAGCCTTCGCAATGGGCCAAGGTCCCGAAGAAGTTCATGCCGCGGCCAGCTTCGTTACCGACGCTGTTGAAGATGATGGAGTTGCAACAGTTCTAGCCGGCTTCGAGGGAATTCTTTTCACTCGAACTGCTAGTTAGTTGGCTTTGGCACGCTTAGTCGTGCTTTGGAAATTGCGGAAATAACTCCTTGGCGGTCTCCCGCAATAAGAGCTTTCAGTGCAGCTCGATAACGCTCAGGAACTTTCTTCCAGAACACCGAATCAACTTCTGCGTATAGGCGCTTGGCTGTTGCCTGAAGGGTGTCAAAGTATTTCTGGTCGGTGTGTTCAACCCAGGGCATGAAGAAGTTGATGTCGAATCGCGCGGTTGACCACCGGTAGTAATCCCAGAGGTCTTTCGTTGCCGAAGAACGCGGGTAAATCTCTTCCAAAACTGCCAAGGTGTCTTCAATCGCCTTTAGGCGATGCTCAAGATTCTTCATCTGCCAGCGCTCTTGAGTGATTGAACTTCCTCCGCCAACGCGAGAGCGCCAGAAGTATGAAGTGCTTGTCACTACCGCGAAGCCCCCAGACTCGGCATAAACGCGGGTCATCAGCGCCATATCTTCATAGAGGTAACCCACCGGAAACCGGTAGCCGCCAGCCTTCCAAAAGTCGAAACGCAACAGTTTGTTCCAGGCGGTTACATCAGAAAGGAAGTCAACGCGAGCGGCGAGAGTCGTTTTAGCTACCGGGCGGCTGAAGACTTCACGGCTGCGCTTATAAAGGGCAAAGCCCTTTAGGCGGGTCGGCTTACCGACCACCACATTTAGCGAACCGATTGCCTTCAAATAGTTTTCTACGGTCTTCAACGGAATCACGTCGTCTGAGTCTAGAAACAGGAGGTAGTCGGTTTTTTTGATTGCCGCAACACCGGTGTTCCTAGCAGCCGCCAATCCGGCATTTTTCTGGGTCACCAATTGAACGTTGTCGAAACGATCTGCGAAAGCCTTAGCAATTTCGGCCGAGTTATCGGTTGAACCATCATCGACCAGGAAAATCTGCACATTCGGGTGAGTTTGCAAGAGTGCACTTTTTACGCAAACTGAAAGATAGCGAGCAACGTTATAGATGGGGATGACTATCGAAACTTCCGGCACGGATTTATCCGTCTTTGGTTTTCCCCTCAGCAGCAGATCGAATCGCCATTCGGTTATTGAATAGACGATTTTTTCCGCGGCCGGAGATTCTAGTAACCGCTGAAACGGCTTCAAAAAAGGCCTTAGGAAAATGCGAGTCCTCCAGGCGAGAGCGTGAACAAGTTTCCTGATGAGTTTCATAATCGCTTACTTCAAAGTCGCTTTGATTGCGGCAACGAAGCGCTTGGTCAGGTCTTTGTCGTTTGGCCCTTCGAAGTAGTAGTCGCGCATGATTTTGCGTTCGCCCAAGAGAGCATCCTTTTGCAAGAGAGCCTCAACTTTTTCCTCGATAGCTTTCGCTTTTTGGCTGTCTAGAACTAAACCACCCTTGGCCACAGGGTAACGACTGGTGAACACCTTCGCCGAGTGGTCCATGCTCACTAAGAGATATGGCTTTAGTGAGAACAACCAGTCGCTCACGATTCCTGAGATGTCAGAAATCATCGCAGTTGAGAGATTAATTGCTTCCGCTTCAGAAATGTCTGTGGCAGCCGGCCCGAAAAGGTGCCCTCGCTGATTCAACTCATTGTCTGCCGCGAGTAGCCGGTGAACCTCGTTGATTATGCTCAAATCCGCCGCCGAGCGGAATGAGTACGGGTGCGGGCGGTAGACCACTCTCACCCCGCGCTTCAGCGCTAATTCAACGAATTGCGGGGTTAGCGCGAGTGATGAATAAACATCACCCTCCGCAGAACCTCCCCAGGTCGGGCAAATCAGCAAGGTTGGTTTTTCCCCGAGGCTCGAACCAACTTCTAGATTCGATAGCTGCGGGCGCCCCACTTTCACAAACTTCTCTTTCGCCACCGCAACGCCATTGCGCTCATAACGGTCGATCCCCGCCTGCCCGGCCACAAAAAGCTTTGAGTACATTCCGTTTACCGGGGTATAGCTGGCGGTCTTCTCGCTGTCGCCGTGCATCAACTGAACGTGAGTGAATTGCGGGAAGCGCACGTAGCTCGAATTTGGTCTTGAGTTATTTATGTAAATCCAGGTCTTCAAGCCGGTAACACTGGCCAAGCGTTCGATCTCTGAATCAGAAACCACGAACACCGGACGTTTGCTGAGCTTCCTTATCTCCGAAACTAACTCTGGTCGGTGCGAGACGATAAAGAAGTTCTCGCCAGTGGCCTCTAGCGAAGGCAACCACATCTTCAACTGATAGATACCTTTAGCCGGAGCGTCGATGAAAACGCCAAGCGGAAATTTTTTCTCACCAAACAGTTGCGCTAGGTTGTCGCCAACCACTCTGGGCGCATTCAACCTGTTGCCAAGGCGCGTAAATAGACCGCCCGCTTTCAAGAAGATTCGCGCAAGAAATTTCAAAATTGACACCTTTTCGGTTCGATGTACCGAGTTTAAACGAGCCGAGAGTTTTAGGCTGAATAATCAGGGTTTTCGAAACGGATGGTTATGAACCTATTTGCTAAGGCTAAGAGCTTCAAAGCTCGGTTGGCCAGAAAACTCGTCTATCTCCCCAGCCGCTCCAAACCGCTTCAGCAATCGGTGCTGTTCGAGTCGTTCAGTGGCAAACAGGTCGGGGATAGCCCGCTCGATATCGCCTTCGAATTACAAAAGACCCACCCAGAGTTGTCGCTTATCTGGACCATAACACCGGGTCAAAACCAGGCTCCCTCTGGAATGGTCGGGCTGAAGCAGGGCTCCACTCGCTGGTTGAAAGCACTGGCGAGATCAAAGTATTTGGTCAACAACGCAAATTTCCCGAGCTACTTCCGAAAGCGCGATGGTCAGATTTATCTTCAGACCTGGCATGGAACCCCGCTCAAAATGATCGGCAAAGACATTCGCAACAATCGCACCTCCAAGGTTTACCAAGACACCATGATTCGGGAGTCTGGCTACTGGGACTACCTAATCTCCCCTAACGCCTATTGCTCGGCAATCTTCCCAAAGGCTTTCACCACCGGGGCCAGGCTGCTTGAGCTCGGTTACCCTAGGAACGATCGACTTAGCGGTTTTCCCCACGATAAACGACAAGCAATTCGCCAAAGTTTAGGGGTTAGCGACCCGAGTCAAACCCTCGTGCTCTACGCCCCAACTTGGCGCGATGCTGAGCGCGGAAGCAAAGGTGGCTGGGAGGCAGTTGACTACCTAGATGAAAACAGCCAGCTTCCAACCGGTTACACGTTGCTCTACCGGGGTCACGCCAATACTCACGCCTCGCACAAAAAACGTGCTGCCGACAACGTTATCGACGTCACGCTGTATCCAGACGTGGCCAACCTATTTATTGCAGCCGACGTCTTGGTCACCGACTATTCGTCGGTGATGTTCGATTTCTCGGTCACCGGCAAGCCAATCATTTTCTTGACTCCAGACATTGAGAGCTACGAAAGAGACCGAGGGTTCTATTTCGATTTCCGCAGCGAAGCACCCGGCCCTATTTTGCTTAGCGCCCCAGAAGTTCTAGAGGCGCTCACCAAGCTGCCAAAGCTTTCGAAAGACTATGCCGAGAAGTATCGCGCCTGGCGCGATAAATTCAACCCCAAGGACGACGGAAACGCCACCGCCCGCGTCATTAAGGCAGTTTGGAAATAACTCTCAGGGTTTTCCAAGCATTGTCTGGGATTCTAAGAGCATCACCTCTCGGGTAAACTGAACAAGTTCCTTCGGGAGCGAGGAGATTTTTCCTAACGGCCGAAGGAGCAACGATTGGCTAGATCCAAGCTTGCACAGCCACTTCACGCCAAGCCCGCTAAAACCAAGGGCGAAGGCATTCGTCGCATCCTGTTCCGCCTTACCGCGTCTATCCTCGGAGCCACGATGGCCATCGTTGGTGTGGCTGCGTTTACGCTGAACAACCAGATTCAGGCCCACGGCATCCAACTGGTCGATGCAAATGGTAAAGCAATCAAGCCTCCAACTCTC